>VOFH01001047.1_pt1 | contig 31274 bp, 47 predicted proteins | sample 5384091 | NCBI WGS metagenome assembly VOFH01 (sample SAMN12384727, study PRJNA508395) | human gut metagenome | isolation source: healthy gut G | host: Homo sapiens
GCCCAAGAAAGTAAGCCGAATGACTGTGACCGATAGATATATAGTTAGAGTGTCCCTTTCATCACGAAAGGGACACTCTATGTCGTGTTTTTTCTGAGAGTAGAATTTATCTTTTAAGAGAACTTATTTTCGGGTGATTGTATAAAGCACATTTCCTTTCTTTGTCTATCATGCGTAGATTAAGTTCTTTCTTGTTGATAGAGCAGATGGAGAAACCCGGTTCAGGACTACAGAATTTTGTTCCTTCGATGGGCTTTACTTTGCGTGCCAGTGATGCAGAGGAATTCGACAATATGTCGATGTCACTTTCCGAACCATGGATATGCTGAAGTTGTGGATATGTCCGCAGATATACATATCTACTTTATATTTGCGTGCAAGAGAGGGTCTATACGTTTCTGCATGTCCATCCGTTCGCTTTCTTCTTTCGGGGTGTATGCGTAGATAGGATGGTGTCCGGCCACGATAATCCAGTCTTTGGCATTAGCCAGCATTGGCAGAATCCAGCCATGCCAGTTGTTTGTTGATATCCTGTTTGCAGGCATCGTATTTATCATTCTCTTTGCGGTATTTGTCGATCAGAGGAGTCGTGTCAATCCAAATGATACGGATGGTTGTACCTTCTTCTTCGAATCTCTTTGTGTAGTAACGGTCGGGCATTGTCCAACGGCGGCTAATATTGGTGTAGTCCAATACAGCTTGTGTGTTACCGCGATATTCGTGATTTCCCAAAATCGGAAACCAATCAATCATCAATTCCGGATGAGAATAGATGTTCGTAGTTGGTCATCCATAAGGGGTCGTTCACGCTGCGCACTCCTTCGAAATGATGGATATCCCCGGTAGCCAGGACGAATTGGACTGACCTCTTCTCCCATCGTACCCATCAGTTGGCAATCGGTTTTTGGTCATAGTATCCGTTACGTCCCAAGTCGTTCGCTATATAGAAGTTGAACTCTGATCAAATATAGAATAATCCGTCAATTGTGCCTGAGCGAATGTACAGACGGAAATCAATGCTAGAATCAATAAACCTTTAATCTTTATATTCATATTCTGTTGTATATTAGATGTTTGTAAATGTATGCAATTGTTTTGATTTTTGAGGGGCTGTTGGTTTAAAAGGAAACAAATCAGCCCGTATCAGAAGTTGACTTTACCCGGCGTTAATCTTCACTCCATAGTGTTCTGACTGCATTGTACGGTCTTTGACGCCTTGATAATAACGCAACGGCTGGTTCAGCAAATTGGTGGCATCCGCATAGAACGTAGTCTTTATTTTCTTCCCAAACGTATAGCTGGCGTTCAAGTCCATGTAATTGACAGCATCGTAATAGCGGTCTAGTGCGGCAACTTCTCCCATTTCATCGATAAAACTGGAGGCGTAGTTATAAGAGAGACGTACGTTGAATCCTTTCTTCTCGAAATAGAGAGAGGCGTTGGCTGTATGTTCCGGAGAACCGGGAAGAGACAAGTCTTTTGTCATTTTCACGTCCTTCGAAATTAAAGTTGTTCACTTTAGTGTGGGTATAGGTGTATGTGCCGTAGAATCCGATACATTTCAGTGCAAGGAGCAATGAAACTGAAATCACGTTGGTAAGCAAGTTCTACGCCTAATAGATCTGCATCACCTGCATTTTTTGGGCTGAGTGAATTTTTTGTATTCGTTATTCTGGTAGGTATAATCTCCTATTACCTGGTCTACAATGAAATCGTTGATTTTCTTGTAGAAAATGCCTGCACTGACCAAACCTACACTTTTAAAGTAATAATCTGCACTTAAATCGAAGTTGTAGGATATAGTCGGAGTTAAATCAGGATTACCCATCACCAGCTCGTTGTCGCTACGGTTGATATTCACGCACGGGATCAATGCCGAATATTTGGGACGGCTTAATGTTTCTGTAAAAGATGCGCGTACTTTGAAATCGTCGTTTACATCGTATTTGAATAAGACGCTGGGGAGCCAGTTGACATAGTCGTTTTTATGCTCACCGGTCGGTTCGAGGCTTTCATCTTCGTTTTCATCTACGTTCCAATTCCAGCCGTTGTATTTGATATGAGTGGCTTCCATACGGAGTCCTAACATCATCTTTATTTTCTTTCCGAGATTTTGGTCGAAACGGAAGAAAGCGGAAGTGACGTTCTCTTTGGCGTGGTAATTGCCGGAAGACTCTTCAAGAACCTGCTCGCCTTCCATATTGGCCAGATTGAGTGATCCTAAGTATTCTTTTTGGAGACGAAATCCGTAGCTTTGTATTGGCTGCCGGGCATGAAGCCGTCTCGGATCTGACTGGTAAGATTGTTCATGTATTCTGTATCGTAGGTGTCTTTATATGCATCTGCGTAGTCGTAGCAGATTACGTCACGGTCTTTTGTCTTGGAAACATATTTGGCTCCGAACTTCAGACTGTTGCCGTAGATACCGTTGGTTAAAGGCAGTTCGAAGTTGACTTTGAATTTCAGGTCATTTTCATAGATTTCCTGATTGCTTTCGGTCAGTTCCTTTACTTTCCATTTTCCTCTTTCACCGTCTGCTTTTCCATTGTGGAGGCTTACATCTGTTGTCACGTATGGAAAAACGGTCGCCCTGCATCTACGACGTCGAACTGAGAGAAAGTCCTGTTTCAGGTTAAAATATCTTTCGTTCGGACGATCTTCGGTGGCACGTGCGTAAGAAGCTCCCCAATCCATAGATAGTTTGCCGAATTGGTGCTCTCCACCCAGACTGAAATCCATAGTCTGCTGTAGTTCCAAACGGGCATTTTATTGTTGCGTGCCTCCTTTAGTTTCTATTTGTGCGGATTGTTGCATTTCACCTTCGTCATCCAGTCCTGTCTTGTCCAGGTCCTTATAAGTGACACGGTAACGGTTTTCCCAGTCATGACGGCGGTTATAGATACCCTGCAATGTCAGTCTGTGGTTCGGGTTTATATCGTAGTCGAAGGCCAATGAGTAGCTTTGGCGTTCACGGGTTACGTAGTATTGGCGTTTTTGTGCTTCTACCATGACTACTTCTCCTTTCTTGTTGACATCATATTCGAACTCACATCGTCCGATCCTACCGGAGCGTTTTGGTAGGAGATAGCGGCCATTACTCCTAATTTATTATTGAAGAATCGATCACCGTAGGTAAGCCCCAGATTCAATTGGGCTTTTCACTGACCCAGTTGTATCCGGTTCCGGCAGTAGCACTGAAAGTACGTTTGTACGGAGTGCTTTTCGTGACGAGATTGATGGAGCCTCCGATAGCGTCTCCGTCCATATCGGAAGTAACTACTTTATTCACTTCAATGGTCTGTATCATATCGGCGGGAATCAGGTCGAGCTGAACGTTTCGCGTATCACCTTCAGCGGAAGGAAGGCGGTTGCCGTTGATGGTTACGGAACTAAGGTCGGCGGAAGTTCCGCGTACTTGTCCGAAGCGGGCTTCTCCTTGGTCATATTGTACGTTGATACCATTGATACGTTTCAACGCATCTCCGATATTAGAGTCGGGAATTTACCGACTTGGTCGGCTGAAACGACATTAGTGATTCCCAGATTGTTTTTTTCTGTGCATTGATGGCACGGCGTTGTCCTTGGAAAGCACCGCCTACCACTATTTCCTGCAGTTCCAATCCTTCGTTGAGCACTACATCTTTTTTCGAGTGTCTTTCCGGCAGGAATGGTTATCTTCATTTCGACAGGAGAGTAACCTACATAACTTACTTTTTACGGTGTATGTGCCGGGAGTAAGATTGGCAAATGTGTAGTAACCGTTGATATCACTTGTTACCCGGTGTGTAATTTTTCAATATAGATGGAGGCTCCTGGCAGAATCTGTTTGGAAGTATCCACAATACGTCCGCGGATAGTACCTTGTTTGACTACGTTCACTTTTTCTTCTGCAAAAGTGTTACCGCTTGTACTCATAATTAAAAAGAATTAATGAGAGTAATCTGATAAATCGTTTCATAAATGTTAGCGTGCGTTAATTATTTGCTGCAAAAGTAGAGGGGTGACGTTTCTTGCTTTTTACAGTTGGTTGAAGAACGCATAACAAATATGTTACGTTTATATTACGGCATTTGAGATGTCTACTTGATTTTCTCGCAGCGGATCAGGACTTTCTGTTCGTTATTTAATGTGCTGGCAAATAGATAAGTATCTCCTCCTTCCGATAGCTTGATCCGTTTACGGAGTTCGGCTACCGTAGCCGGGAAGTTGCGGATGGTGATGTTTGCTTTCTTGAGGTCGGCCAGACATTCTTTGCTTTCTTTTTATTGAAGCTGCATTGATTGACAATCCGGAATATTCTTCCGGGAAAGTTATCAATCAAGGTGTCGGAGGTGTAAAGATGACTGTTGGGGTGTAATTTCCTTATAGGAAAAAGCGGATGACAAGCTTTGAAAGCTCCGGCCTTCAGAAGGGAGGCATTAGGCTCATACAGATATTCATCTAAAGAAATCTGTGTAGTTGCATTGGCTGCATTGCTCCTGTTCACGGGTGAATGTAAAGTGTTGTTCTTCTTGCTCTCCTTTGGTGGGAGAGGTTGACACAATGGATTTTGATTTCTTGGCGGTATTGTCTGACCGAGAATCAGCAGTAACTCCTTACATTCGTTATTGACGGATATAATATGGACTTCCTGTGTCTGTTGCAGTTCTCGTAGTGCCAATGAAAGGTCGAGCATAGGGGAGAGCTTTACCATTACTTGCTTGGCCTTATTTAGTAAGAGTCCTTCGAGTGCGGCTACGTCGGGCTCGCAGTCGGAGATAGCGACAGCTTTACCTCCGTGCTCATTGCGGCGGGCGGGATCGAGAAAGATACAGTCTACCGGAGACATTGCTTTCAAGTGAGCTATTCCGTCTTCGTTCTTTACATTAATGTGGTTTAGGCCCAATATGGGGAAGTTGTGTGCGGCTATACCGCACAATTCTTCTTGTCGTTCTACATAAGTGACGGATTTGAATTTTTCGGCAAGAAATGAACAATCTACCCCGAATCCTCCGGTCAGATCAGTTAAGGAATCTCCTTGCAGGAGACCGGCTTTGTAATAGGCGGTGATCTCCGAAGAACATTGTTCTAAGGACAGGTGCTTGGGATATCTTATATCTTCTATCTTTTTCCACGATGGAATCTTTTCTGCGGCGATTTGCCGTCCTGCAATCTGAGTGATAGCAACCGGCATATCTACATCCGGATATTTTTTGCTTTGTAAAGCAAGAGTACGTACATCGTCTGTTGAATGTTCGCGGATAAAAAGTCGGGTTTCAGAGGAGATATACATAAAGATATGGTTATATGATACGATAATGTGATTAATGATGGGGTGTCGGTCATGGAATTAATTTATATTTCTGTTTAGCTACATCCCGGCTGCAATAATTGAAATGCCACCATTCACTGGGGAGTGCACGAAATCCGGCTTTTTTCATTACTGTCCGTAGCAGTAACCGGTTCTGATGTTCCGTCTCGCTTATTTTTCCATTGCGTACCAGCTCGTTTTCCTGTGTGATATGGGCTTCTACACCCAGATGGTCTACTTTCGTTCCCATAGGCAATGGTTGTCCAAATGAATCCAGAATACTGATATCCACGGCTAAGCCATAATTATGTAGTCCACCACCCCGATTCGGATTGGAGACGTATTTGTATTTGGAGGTTCCTTTCACTACATTCCACATTTTTTTCTGTACAGACATTGGACGGGCGGCATCGTAAATGATGAGGCTATAAGACGGGTGTAATTCCTTTAAAGCTCTTTTTGTGCCTTCACGAGAGCATATGCGGCGTCCGGGTGCAAATAAGCTTCTGTCAGATTATCGTAAAGGACTTCCCCGGTGAAGTTATCATCCTGTGTACATTAGCTGTACAGCAAGACTATTGTCTAGCTCAGTAACGTTTATCAATCCTAGAGAATCCATGTATAGAGCCATCGGACTTTTTTAGGTTGAGGGGTTCTTGGGGGTACTCGGAAATGTACGGGCACCATGTTAGTAGTAGGTAGAGAATAGGCAGATAGCATTTCAGCATCATCATTATACTTTTTATTTTGTATGCCAAAGATACTCTTTTTGCTTTTAGCTTGCAAATGAGGTTATATCTAAAATATAATTTATTCCCGTTTTCTTCCGATGAAATGGGCGATTTTTAGATATTCATTCTCAGGTGATAGTCCTACCTTGTATATAATTATTTGTGTATATGTATTATTCTTTATATGTGGATGGATTTTTTTTATAACTATTTCTCCTTCCTACCTGTAATGTGCTGATAAAGTAATACATTTGTATCCATAATAAAAATGTTCTAATAACATAATCTAAATCAGTCTTATGAATTTTAGAATATAAAAAAGACAGCTGTTTGTGAAAATCGCTAATATTGTTTGTTTGTGTTATCCCATTTTGAGTCAAGTGTGACTTCAAAATGGGATTTTTGTTGTGTGGCATACCGGAACACCACCCAAAAACTATCAGAAATGACCTAAAAATAGTCGGCGGATAGATTTTCCCCTAAAAAATGTTTATTCTCGGTTCATTGCTTCCATCGAATTCTCGTAAACTTGCATCATCGAATTGAAACAAGTATTCACAAATTAAAAGTAACGCATATGAAAAGTTTAAGCTTCGAGAAAGACCTGGTAGGAGTACAGGAAGAATTGCTCCGTTTCGCTTATAAATTAACAACCGATCGCGAAGAAGCAAACGATTTGTTGCAGGAAACTTCATTAAAAGCCTTGGACAACGAAGATAAATATACCCCCGATACAAACTTCAAAGGATGGATGTACACTATAATGCGCAACATCTTTATTAATAACTATCGTAAAGTGGTACGAGACCAAACGTTCGTCGATCAGACTGATAACCTCTACCATATAAACCTGCCACAAGATTCAGGATTTGAAAGTACGGAGAGCGCTTATGATTTAAAAGAGATGCGCCGTGTGGTTAATGCCCTTCCAAAAGAATATAGAGTTCCGTTTGCTATGCACGTATCCGGATTTAAGTATCGTGAGATTGCTGAAAAACTAGATCTTCCTTTGGGGAACAGTAAAAAGCCGTATTTTCTTTACTCGTCAGAGGTTACAGGAAGAATTGAAAGATTTCCGCTAAATAGGTGAAGATTGTTTTCAGCTTACATTAATAATTTATAGATGGGTAGTCTGAGCAGGCTACCCATCTTTTAGTTTGCAGATTACTTTACCAGTTACTAATAGAAAGCATATTGCAAAAAAGTTTTCTAGCCACTTCGGCTGCCGGTTCTTGTGACAGTAAGTTGTCTACAACATCAAGTGTAGAGTAGATTATTCTCCCTTTACCATAAGGAATGATTCCCAAAGTAGAACCTAGGCAGGGGGGAGTACGATAGAGCCTACAATCATTTCATCACTTTCCAAATAGAACCCTAATTTCTTATTCCCTGTGCACCAATGCTTGGTAAGGCCCATAGCTGTGTTGGTGGGCAGTCCATTAAACAGGGGATGTTCTTTTTACGAAGTGAATGCCACCTATCCAATTGCGTCCTACCGAGTAAAATCCTTTATAGACACATCCGCTAGCCTGTGCTATGGCATCCATCCACGACTCGGCTGATTTGAGGAGTATTAGTGTAGTTCCGTCTTTTTTCACCCTGTCAAGCAAATGCTGTGGTGAGATGCTCGCCGAGTTGGGAAGTGACCATACTAATTGTACACTGCCCGGAGGAGCGTTTTGACTATATTCCACACTTATCTCTATCTCTTGTCCTGCTTCCAATTGGAAAGGACGGGTGATATTCTGTGAGGTTCTACAAACTAAAAGGGACTCTATTCCCTTTAGGAATCAGCCTTTTAGCTTGTGGACCAGCCTGGGCTTGAACCAGGGACCTCCAGATTATGAGAACGATAATGTGATATTCTGCGATAGTCCGTTTTATTAATCTTAATTAATTATCAGACAGTTACGAATTTTACTATCTCTTATAAGACTCATTAAATACCCCTAACTGAAACCGTTTGTTTACGCATTGTTTACGCAGAATTAGAGGGAATAAAGATTGCTATTTAGCTGGGAGTAATGCCAAATACCCTTCTTTTGTTTTGCATAAAAGCATAATGTTGTCGCAAATAATTTATAATTTTGCGACAAATACAATGTAATGACCAGCATAGAAGACCATATTTTGACTGAAGTCGGAAACCTGTTTTATCGTATATCTTAGAGATAAGAATTCATCTGGATATGGCAATCTCTCGTTAGTCTTTTAGCTCATTCTGTAATCTGCAAAAAATATATAATACTATTTTGCACGATAGAACGATTGTCATAAAAACCAATATAAACCTTCTCCCAAGATGTGAATTTTTCTTTTCGGTTGACCTAATACTTTTCTCAAATGTTCCATTGTATTCAAAATTTAAGTTAGGGACAAAGATTGTCAACACAGCATTCCTTTAGCAGGAATACCAAGGCAAAGGCACAGACAAAGTCAAAATCTAAGACCGGATGTTTTTATAGCTGCAAACATCTGCCGTTTGTTAGTTAGACATTCTAATTCCAATTACATGCAAGCGACAATCTCTGTCCCATCAAAGCCGCGATTAGCATCCATTGAGATGCAAGTTCGCGACACCTTTTTATTCTTCAAGCCGACTCAGGCGTTCATAAGTTTCTTGCAAGGCTTCCAGAACATTGATTTTCAGTTTAGAAATGCGTTCCTGCTCTTTCAGTTGCCATTCTTTGTATTGAGTGTAAAGTGTCATGTGGCATTGTTTTTCACTTTCCAGTTCCTGCTTGAACCGATGTGTATTTTCTAAAGTCTGTTTCTCGGCTTGTTTCTTGATGGCAAACTTCATTTTATTCAGCTCCCGTTCATTCTGACGATGCCATTTTTGGAGTTCGAAAACACATCTTCTACTTTTTGCGGGTCAACGGAAGGAACATGAGCGTAAATCAGCGTGTCTTTTCCATTGTCGTCGGTGCTGTAAGGCTTCATGATTCCGTTCTGGAGTTCCTCACGGGCAGAAGAGAATTGGCCTCCGAGATGGATATATTTTCCAATAGTAGCAGCTACGGCTTCTAATTGCAGATAGCGGTTACGCTCCTTGATATTCATTTGAGCAATGATATCCGTTTTCGTCGTTTCCTTTGGATAGGATGGACTGGAAGGAATTTCGACTCCTTGAAGCGTACACCATTCTTCAAATGTAAAGTTTGCTACCCGTTTCAATTCTTTGTCTTTAGCCTTGACTGCTTCTCTCATCCAAGCGCAAAAAGCATTCATCGAGGCTATGTCTTCCAAAAAGAGGATGCACCTGGGCCAGCATATTCTCGTCATAGCCGACACATATAGTTTTTCCCGATTCGAAGCCGAACCCACAATATCGACTTTCGTAGTCACAAAGGTCATGTTTTTCAACTTTGCCTCATTCCCGGCTATGACCTCTTGCGCCAAATCAGCCAAATGCGATGCCGATGTAGAAGTCAGCCCATGCTCACTGAAAATATTTCGCTTACTTTTTCCATATTATATTCGATTTATATCCTTATCCACCGTTCTTCCGACATTCCTCCACAAAGCGAGACAAGCAGGAGAAGCATTATGGCAGAAATAATACATGTCCAAATGAACATGACAATATGCTCTCGTTTCATTTCGTTCCTCCATGAAATGTTCTTTCCATATTCTTTCGTACGATCTCTTCTGTCCCACCAAAGTAAGCGATTTCCCACAGCAAGCCTGCAACAAGCTCTTGAGGCGTAATCACAATGTCTTTCTCCACCACCACTTCCATGCCCGCTATTTCTGACCACGAAGGATAGCAGGCCATAGGGCAGTCGAGGTGATTGTCCACTTTGTCGTATACCGAGCAGTTCATATCTATCATCGGGCTACAGGTTTCCCAACGCCATACTAAGCGGATATAATATTGGGATGATTTTGCCTCCAACGCTTGGACGTTCTGATAAATTCTTTCCCATTTGTCCAAATCGAGATGTTCGACCAGTTTCGGTTCGTTGGTCTGCCATAAATTCAGGAATGCCGGTCTGATTTCGGCAAAACTGAATTGCGAAAATAATACCTTGAATATCATAGTGCCTATTTTTGAGTAATAAATTCCCTCAACCCACCCTTGTCTTTCCTTCCAAACAATCGGCACAAGGTAATGCGTAATAATCTTCCCCCAGGGGCCGTATACGTTATGCGTTTGTACGCTGTGTCGGAGATACGCGGTAATAACCATGCTTCTACCAGCTGCCACCTTGGTTTGTTGCCCCTGCCATGCGACAAGGAAGTGCCGCCATTGTCTGATGCAAAGAAGGACTACGCCTTATTATGTCAAATTAAATCCACTGACCAGTTCAGGCTTTGTAGCTTCATATCCAGGTTTCGAGCTGTTTAGAATAGTTGTCCGTCACCTTTCTTAATTCACCCACGTCCACCGTACGGACATATTTTATCTCCTGTCGCCCGTAACGGTCATTTTCAACAACGTGCTTCAAGAGGTCGCGCATTACCGTCAGACGCAACTTCAATGCATCTTTGCGGGCAATCATTTGGTGAGAGTTTCTCCTCGTGCACGGTTTGCATGTTGGTGCGGTTAATCCGATAGACAATCTCTTCGAATTGCGAAAGGCATTCATCCAATTCTTTATACAATTCGTTCACGTCCTCAGAAGGTTGGTCACCTTCCTGCACCTTTGGCGCTGTACTTCAGCCGACTTTTCAATTGGTCGATTCTGTTTTGCAGGTCGGCGCGGATGCTTAATGCTTCTGCCAGTTTCATTCTATTCCTCCTATTTGGTTTGATGATGCAAAGTTCCGTCATCCAAGTGCCAAATTGCAGCACAAGGCGAAGATATTTTGTATTTCCATTATAAATTTTCGAATCCCGTGTAGAGTAATGCAAAACGGAAGCAGACGAAAAAATAATCAGCCTATGCTCCGATTCGGCGCATCGAAAGGTTTCCTTTGCCGCAAAAAATAAAATACCATCTTATGAAAAATAGAGAAGAAGATTGGAAAGAGACAGTCAAGAAGAGGCAAAATAAAATGGAGGCGTGGAGGCTTTCTTTGTCTTTCAATAGAAGAACTATTATGCCTGCAACAGCTGGGGTACTCTCTCAGACAACTGTATGAAGACATAGAAAGCGAAAGATATTCATTGAAAGAAACGGCTTCCATGCCCATTCGCGAACTCGACAAGGCAAAACGGATATTAGACAGGCAAGCAAAAGCCGGAGAGTTCACCATCTCTTACTATGACGAAGCGTATCCTCATCACTTCCGCAATTTATGCAGAGATGCACTGCCGCTCGTCCACGTGTTGGGAAATAAGGATTTACTCAACCGTGAAGACAATGTGGCTATCATTGGTGCCCGTGCTGCGGATAAAGATGGATTGACATGGCATACGGGCTTGCTAAACAGATGGGTGAACAAGGACATATCGTCATCAGCGGTCTGGCTTTGGGATGCGACACGGCTGCCCACTAGGGGTGTCTCTGATGCGGACGGACAGACAATCGCTTTAGTGGCCTCAGGCTTAGATATCACGCATCCTAGAGTGAACAAATCGTTGCAGGACGAAATAATCGCCAAGGGCGGAGCCATCCCTTTCCGGAACATCCTTTCGGCGTGAAAGCTAATCCCACAAGACTGGTGGCGCGTTGCCGTATGCAAGTTGTCTTGACCCAATCGGTCATCGTGGCACAATGTCCCATCATCAGCGGCACGATGTATGCTGTGCGTTTCGCCCAAGAATATAACGGAGTCCCCTTTGATGGGAAAACAAGGTTTATTCTGTCCGGTATGATACGCAAAATGAACTGAACTTAGGCAACCAATTCCTGCTCGATTATAACTTAGCTCTGCCCATTAGGCCTGGACAGGAGGTCTCATTAGACAGTGATAATAAAATTGTTATAGCATAACACTTCTACTACAAATAATTGTGACACTAAAAGAATTACTAACGCAAGTCGGCTTCGACGAGCTTCTTCCGTATCTGGAGAAACACGAGCTAGAACATCTGGACAATCTCTACGCCTTCCGCGAGACATACGACATTCTTCGTAACATGGAACCTGCAAATAATTTTGAAGGTAAAATCTTTTGTAGAATGGCATGGCGGAGAATGGGAAGATGAAGAAAAATGGATTGGCGTAAGCCCGATGCACGACTGTACTTGGGAAGAAGATTTGGCCAAAGAAATTGTCGTGGCGGACGATGTGCATATTTCCAAAATAGAAATCGCTATGCACTGTCTATGGGAAATCACTTATTGGGGATTCTCACCTGACGAAAGAAAGGAAACATGGCAAAGAGAATTTGGACCAAAGGTTTTGAATAATAAGTATGAAGTTGCTTTGGATAAACTGGAAGAAAGTATTTGGAAGCATCAGACTCCGCGCCGTCTCCGGAGCAGAGGGCGTCAAGGCGAACGTTGTGTTCGTATTGAATTTCCAATCAGATGGAATCTCGAACGTAAAAATCGCTCAAAACGAAAGCGGGAATACCGTCAGGACAAACGGGAAGAATATCTGCGCAAAATGGCCGCACGAGAGAATTTGGTAAGGATGCTTTCCGCCGAAGGCAGCACCTCTAGGCGAAGCGATGTGGAGTTTCTGCTCAATGTTCAATACGGCAGACAGTATGATTACCACTCTGTGACACAGGATACCGGTTCACGCCTCGCCTACATTCTGGAGTCAATGACCCAATATCAGCTGTTTGACCTTACGAAGTATGACAGTGCCGTTATCTTTATCCGTTGTCCTTCTCACTGCCCGCTGGATGAAACGGAGCTTGAGATCTTCTGTAAATCCGTGATGCAACATCTTGGATACACAAACATGTTGTTCGGTATGCAGACAGAAGATTATGAGAAAAAAGGAAGTAAAGGTTACGCTGTTATTGAACAAGAGATAAGTTTAAGAAAGGGATGCCAATATACTGATAACCCTTTCTTGGAGTTATTGCCTATAATGTTTGCTTTACTCCCACCAGTCCTCATCTTGTAAAGGCGTATCCGGTAATACAGCCGTTCCATTTTGCGGACACATATCTTCTTGCCGTAATAGAGCTTGTCGGGAAGATCGTCTTCCTCACCCGGCATCGGTGCTTCTTCGTAAGCATCTATAAGGGAGCGGGGAACGATGTCCCCGATGTTTCGGATATTCATCCGTTCAATCTGCTGCCGGGAGATATGTAAACCATCGTCTTTGATATGTTCCAACAGGCCGATGCAGGTGTCTATCCAGTGGTTGAATCCGAAGTTCCCCTTTTCGTCCGCTATCAGGGAATGCGAGAAGTAAGCCCTCATGCAGCGTAGCTTGGCACACTCCAAAGCATACAGATATTTCCAGTCATATTGCGGGTCATGGGCGGCGTGCTCCATCAATTCGTCAATGAGAGGTTGCAGATGTTCTTTCTTCCATTCGTTGAAATGCTTGCGGTGATACCACAGGCCGCGTTCATAGCTTGCGGTAACCATTCTTTCGAAGCTCCTTCCTTCTTCCGTAGGCTTATACCCGTTGCTACAGTGGTATGTGTTCCATTCAGAAAATACCGTTACCCATTGTTCGAACTCCTCGTCGGAATGCAGTTTCTTCGGTATGCGCATTCCGCGTTTCAGCAAGTCCTTCTTCTCTTTTTCAGAAAGATGGGAAACGTCGGCCAGCGGATAGTTATAATTGTCAGGAGCCAGTCCAGCCAGTTTTTGGGGTTATCCATGTCATTCCGTAGCTTTGAAGTTATACACAGGCTTTATCACATTCACACTGCTCACCGTGTCACGGATATTTTCGATGATTTCATCCTTCGGCTTGTACACCATGGGCGACTCATCCTTGGTCTCTTCCGACAGGCTTTCGCTGTATATGCCCTGCATGGAAGCCCGGTAGTCATCCATTGATATGCTCCTGAAAGCCTGGCCCGGCTCATGATGCGCCCGGCACCGTGTGGGGCGGAACAGTTCCAATCGGCGTTGCCTTTGCCTAGGCAAATTAATGAGCCGTCACGCATATTCAGTGGGATGATGCACTTCTGCCCCTCATAAGCGGCAATCGCTCCCTTACGGATGATGTTGTCGTCGCCTATGTAGTTATGCACGCTCTCAAATGCCAGTTCATTTTGTTTCAATTCGACATAGCCTTGGGAGATGAAGTAATCCATGATGAGGTTGGCAATCAGATTGCGGTTCATCTTGGCCCAATGCTGGCAGAGGCGCATGTCATGCAGGTAATCTTCCCGATAAGCGCCTTCCAAATAGGACAGGTCGGGCGGTATCGCGGGTTTGCGCATCTTGAACGAATTGTGCAGTTGGCGAATGGCATCCTGCAACTTGTCCTTACGCCTCGCCGCTTTGTATTCGGCAATCATGCGGTTTTGTTCTTCCATCAGTTCGGCCCATCCAGACTGACACTTTACGGCTAACTTCTGATAGATTTGCGCCACCTGTTTCCCCAAGTTGCGGCTTCCGGTGTGAATAACAAGATAGGTCATGCCACATTCGTCCTTGTCCAGTTCGATAAAGTGATTGCCACCACCCAATGAGCCTATGGAGGCGTTCAAGCGTTTGGTTTCCTTCTGTTCGCGGTAGCAACGCAACTGTTTGATGATGTCCTTGGCTTCTCGATATACATCCATATACTTTTGCGGGAGCGGCGCATATCGGTTGTCCCGGTAATTGCGGCCCGACGGTATGTAGTGAAGAATAAACTCGTTGAGAGCATGATAATCTATGTCATTCACGCAGACGAACGGCTGCACAAGAATGCCGCAACCTATATCCACACCCACAATATTAGGAATCACCTTGTCGCCTAAATCTCCCGTAAAGCCGATGACGCAGCCTGCCCCGGCATGAACGTCGGGCATGATGCGGATTTTACACTTGCTGAACACATCGATGGACAGCAACTCCTTGATTTGTTCGCTGGCACTGTCCTCGATGTTGTCCGTGTAGATTTTTACGTTATAGCCTTCTACGGTTTTCATTTTGTTTTATGAAAGGATACGTATCTTCAGTTGTCTCTTCTCGTCTTCAACCAATTTGTCCCATAAGCGGGAACGTTGCAAAGCGGAAGCCGGAATGCGATCTTGGTACTTTTCCAGAAATTCCGCGTTGTACAATTCATCTCTGCCATAGCAGTCGATAATTTCACTCCAATCCCAATAATCAGCGAATTGCTCTAAAATGGCCGGTGTCAGTTCCAATGATGAATTGCGTGACAATTCCCGCCAGTTCCAATAGTTCTTGTACTTCTCCAAGTTCTCTGCCGTGAACAGATGTTCGTTACTTGAGCTGGAGATTTCTTCCCAGTCAATCCTGTTCTTGAATTTTTCAAGCATAGAAACCGTCCAAAGGATGCTGCTGTTTCCGGAAATCGTTTTCCACACCACTTTGTCTTTACATTTCTCCAACAATTGCTCGTTCCAGGCAAAATCGCCCGACAGTTCTTTCCAGGCGGCATCTTCCAATACTTTCGCCATAAAGTCATTGCTTAAATTCGTTGTTACCATAATGCTTTAATGTTTAGAAGTTTATTATTAATTCTGCTGCAAAGTAAAGAGTCTTAAATGCCAAAACGCGGCATAACATAAAAGAAATGCAGGAAAAGAGAAAAAAATTAAGGTTGGGCTACGATTTGGCACAGGAGAATACGTAACTTTGTGGCATAACCATAAAATGATAGTAGCATGGCAGCAAACCTTTTGGGACGATATGTCTGGCTGATGGACATTCTGCGAAGACATAAGCGTTTGACGTTTGAGGAAATCAACGAACTTTGGCAGGAAAGCGGACTGAGTTATGGTGAGGAATTGCCTTTGAAGACTTTTCATAACCACAAGAAGGCTATCAAAGACATATTCGATGTATATATAGAATGTGACCGGAAGGATGGATACCGTTATTATATTGATGAGCCGGAACGCATCGAAGGCAACAATCTGCGCAGCTGGCTCATCAGTTCATACGCTACGTTGAACCAAATACAGGCAGACAATAAGTTGGAAGACCGAATTATTTTTGAAGAAATCCCTTCAGGACAGACTTGGCTAACCTGCATTGCGGATGCCATGCGGCGTAATCGAGTATTGAGCATTACGCACCAAGGTTTTGGCAAGCCGGAGCCCAGCACATTTGAGATTGAACCATATTGCCTAAAAGTCGTGAAGCGCCGTTGGTACGTGGTGGCACGTAGCCCGTACTATTCGGAGCGAAACAAAGAGAAAGGCATCAAACCTGTCGATGTCTACCGGGTATATGCCCTCGACCGCATCTCGGATATTCAGGACACGGGCAAGACGTTCAAGATGAAAAAGGACTTCGATGTCAACCAATATTTTGAAGGATGCTGTGGAGTAATCACATCGGATGAGCCCATACAGCGCATCGTACTCTTGGCTTACGGCGGTTTTGCAGACTATCTGCGTACCTTACCCTTGTACGAATCACAACGGGAGATAGAGGGGGATGACGAGTCCACGCTTTTTGAATATCACCTGAAGCCGACTTTCGACTTCTATCAGTTAGTTCTTGCCCAAGGCGACCAGGTAGAAGTGTTGGAGCCGGAATCCGTGCGCAACGAAATGCGCAATTTTGCAAAAAATATGTTGGACTATTACACTTGGAAAGAGGAGGATAAACCATGCAAGGAATAAATTTCATAGCCATCGATTTTGAGACAGCTACGGGCAAACGTGCTTCCATCTGTGAGGCGGGCATCTGCGTGGTGCGTGACGGAGAGATTGTGGAAACCCGTTCGTGGCTTGTCCGTCCGCAAGGAAATAGTTACAGTTATTGGAACATGCAGATTCACGGTATCCGACCGAATGATACAGAAAACTCTCCGGAATTTCCGGAAATATGGGCGGAAATCAGTGAATACCTTAAAGATATACCCGTACTTGTGGCTCACAATGCCGCTTTCGACATCGGTTGCATCCGTCACTCGTTGGAATTATACGGTATGGAGAAGCCGGACATCACCTATTATTGTACCCTCCGTGCCGCACGCAAAACTTACAGTTTCGGTTGCAATAGTCTGGATTATCTTTGCGACCAGTTCAAGATACCTTATGGACAGCACCACCGGACAGGCGATGATGCGGAGATGTGTGCACGGCTGTTTCTGCAGGAATTGGAGGATGCCGGGTGCGAATTGGAAGAAATGGATTATTGCAATGGTGAACTATAGAGAAAATGATTATTAAGCTCATACACTGATAACAAATAATAAATTTCTAATTATGTCAATAACACTTGTTGCTGTCGGTAATGGTGGATATAATCTTGCTTCCGACATTAAGAATGCAAATCTTTTCACAGAAGCAAAACTTATCGTTTGCGATACGGATAATCAAGAACTTGCGAACAATGCTGCGCAAGCCGATGCGAGTTTTCGTCTTGATGAAATACGCGAAGCAAAGTCAAATTTGACAGGTCTTGTGGAAAATGTCATCTCTCAGATGACCGATACTACTTTAATTTGCGCAACTTTAGGTGGACAGACAGGAAGCATATATGCTCCACTGATAGCCCTTGCTGCCATTCTCAAAGGTAAATTTGTGTGTTCAATCTTTTCTATGCCTTTTGAATTTGAGGGAGTGCATAACAAAACAGGCAGGAACAGCAAAGATACAACTTATCACAGCATCGAACTTTGCCATTCAACAAAACAATGAGATGCTTAAAGAGATTGGCGATACAGACATTGTAAACATGAATAAACCTATTGTCGAGGCGATTAAAACTGCCATAAGTTGTTACTCCTTTATAAAACTCGCATCAGCAAACAATAATGAGATACAGGAAATTATACCTGAAAACTATAGAAAACAAAAAGAGAAACCATTGATTTGGTTTCGCAGTGACTGCTATCGTGGTATATCTGACAAAGACCGAAAGGAAGCGTTTGATAGTTTTCTATAATTTCAACTAACAGTTTAACGTGATATAAACAGAGTAGTTATGAACAATGATTTAGTACAAAACATAGTGGATATCTTCGGAAATAAACAGATATATTATAATATACCTGACTACCAAAGAGGATATGAATGGCGAGATAATGACGTAAAGTTGTTATTAAGTGATTTGCAAAAATTTTCAAGACAATTATCTGGTAAAGACGAAGATATTAAAGGTAAGTTTTACTGCCTTCAACACATTACAATCTTGAAAAAGGAATGGATGAAAATATGCCATATTACAAATGTCGTTGATGGTCAACAACGTCTCACAACAATGGCAATCATTTTATCTTATTTTGGGAAAGGGATTTGATGAAAAACAAATTTCAATATTCGACAAGAAAAGAAACCGGTTTATTCTTGAATAAAGAAATCCTTACTCGAAACTATTGGAACGGAGGAAATTACGGCAAACCTAAACATAAAGATGAGTTTTATATTCGAATGGTTGCTGATGCGGTTAGAGATTGGGATGGAAAACAAGACTGGGAAAATACAGAAGAAAGAAAAAATTTTATAGAAAGTATTCTCTTGGATAAGACGAAGATGATAATCAATGAGGTGGACGGAAATGAAGAACAGATTTTTGCTAACATCAATGGTGCAAAAAGCCGAAACTTGATGGAGGAGACTTGATGCGTGCCATCCTAATTACCCATTCTTCCAAAGAAAAGTATAAATCAACAAAAATCATCGATGAGAATAGTGTAAATGAATTTAGAGTGAAAATGGGCATGGAGCTTGACTGTATCAATAACTGGTGTGGACAAGAAGATGTACAGGAATTCCTTGGACAATTTCTATCTCGTAATTCGTTTGACAAATCAGGATTTGATGAGAAGACATACCCTATTGATAATCTTTATCGTATGATGTATGAAATACACTCACAGAAAGGTCAAAGTTTTAATTTCCGTTACTTTGAATATGGTTTGGACATTAAAGGAAATGGGATAGAGGATGATAATTGGGAAATGTATGAAGAACTGAAACGCATATATGGATTTATGCATGATTGGTTTGACGACAATGAAATATATCATTACATATCCTATTTGTTTTCAAATTTTAAGAGTAAAATTACCTATGCAGAAACACATGAGGAGTGGTTGAATTCCAAGGACAAGAATGAGTTCAAAGAATATCTGAAAAAAGAAAATATCAGAATTTTTGCTTGAATCATATAATAAAGATATTTCAAAAGAATTTGTGAAACAAGAACTTATAAATGAACTGCGGAATTTAAGCGAAGATTGGTATAATAACGAGCACCTGAAAAAAATACTTGTTTTGCAGGACATCATTGCTTGCCGCGACTCTAAATGTTTACGTTTGCCGATAGGATTGTTTTCTGCTTCTCCAGAAGAGGATATTGAGCATATTGGGTGTCAAACTCCTAATGAGGATGATTTATACAATAAAAAGTAAATGGTTGGCTTATATAGATGCACTTTCAAGCCGATATGAATTTGGTGTTGATGATAAAGTCCTGAACGAATGGAGAAAAAAATTAGAAGAAGATAATAGCTTTGATGAAACGACAAAAGATATAGCAAGCACTTTAAATAAATATGGTTTGTGTTCTATTGGAAACTTAGTCTTGCTCCATCGAAGTCGTAATAGAGGTTATAGAAATGCATCTTTTAATGAGAAGAAAAGTCTAATAGTTAATGATTTTTATACGAATAAGTTTGCTATTAGACCTTATACTTTGAAAACTTTTGCTTTAAATATAACAAGTGAATGGACTTTGAAAGATATAGAGACAATGGCAAATAATATAGCTGACAATGTTGAACGGTTTTTAATTTTATCTTGATTATGATACAAAATACAATACAAGAATTATTAGAGAGCGAATATCTGGTTGTACCGGAAATTCAAAGAGAATATGTTTGGGGGAGATTTAAGGGCATTACTGAACAGTTTATAGATTCCTTGCGGGACAAAAACACAAATGTAGGGTTCCTGTATAGTTATTCTTTTCATAATCAGAAATATATCATAGATGGACAGCAACGTTTTACCACGCTAGTTCTGATGCTATATTATGCCGCTCAAACGCAAAATAGGGATAATGATTTCCGGTCTTTACTAAAAGTGGATACCCCCAATTTATCGTTTGCATATCGTGTAAGATCCAATACAGAGCAGTTCTTGAAAGACTTGTTTAATAGCGGATTGTATAAAAAAGAGGAAATCCAAAGAAGTAAATGGTATTATGATTTTTATAGTTCAGACATATCCATTTCATCTATGATTGATTTTTGGATACCCTTAGCAAGGGGCATTTTAATTTGCCATACGAAGAAATTCTTAAAATTAGTTTTTGGTATTATCCGGTTGAAGAAACGTCTTTGGGAGAGGACTTATATATAACAATGAACAGCAGGGGTAGAATATTGGATAAGGCCGAAAAGCTGAAGCCTTTGCTTTTCAAAAAGCAAAGATAGGAAAAAAAAAGATGAAAATTGGGGTAAAATATGGGATGACTGGGAAGATTTCTTTTACCAAAGGCTTGAAAACCGTGACATTGAGAATATCAATGTGGCAATGGAAAATTTCATCCGAATCGTTTGGGAATTGGAGACCTGTAGTGAACATAATTCTCTAAACCCTTCCGAAGCAATATTGGATTTGAATCTATTTATGATACAAAAATATTTTAATGCTTTGAGAGGGATACAAGATTCTACATTTTCAAACGAAATAGATAGGCTTTTCGGAGAGAAAGCGAAAAAAGACGATTCAAACAAGAATGATGCAAATTTTATAATCCTTAAATCATTACTGTCTGGATATGTAAAATTCGCCAATCAAGAAAATACTATCCGCAATATTGAATTGAAGCGCATTTATGAAACAAGTTACAACAAGTTGCATCGCCGCAATTATGTAAAACATATTCCTATTCTAAAATTTCTCAAATCATACAGAGATGGATCAGAGCATAATTATTATAAAGCAATTTTAGTTGAACATAATGATTCTGATTGCTATTTTGATGAAGCGGATAAGAAGATGGTTAAAATAATGTACGAATCAGTCCAAAGCAATTCATGCAAAATATCTGAATTGGAGGAATTCTTCTGGAAAACATGCAGTAGGACTGTCAGCAATCACAATATATGTGAAGGAAATTTGACCATTCTTATAGAATGGGCTTCCATTGATGGGAATTTTGTTTTGATGAACTTAAAAAATATTCTGATTCCTTTGATGGTTTATTTATGGATTATTCGGGGCACGAAATTGATTTATTACGGCGCGCGTGGATAGTCGGCATGCCAGAATATGCTCCAGTTCAAGTCGGAAGCTATTACACCTTTGGATGGGAATGGAGTGATTGGAGAACATTCGTCACTCAAAATCCATCTGATTTCAAAAGCTTTATGGATTCTATACAAAGACTTATGGAAAGTGGATTTACCCAAGAAGAAGCCTTGTCTATATATATTAACAATGGAAAAGAAAAGGATTATATGGAGTTTGCAAAAGACAATTTTCTAATGGATTTCACGAAAAGGTCCGATACCTGTGATATCTATTTTGAATATAACAAAAAAGAATGGTGGATATGTACATCTGGTGGAAGAAGGAGGCATACAGGCTTTTATCAGTGCATCATGCCAATATATTAAGAGCCTTTGGTGGCAATTACGAGAATTACAATAAAGATAAAATGAAGCCTCTCAATATTGGTGATTGGGGGCGTGGTATTGGAGTACTTCTAATGAAAATTGTATTGCAGTGGAAAGCCAAAGGCTGAATCTCGTTATTGATATTGTATATGACGCCTCTAACAAAAGATGCGATTTGGTATTAAAATCGCGCAAAGATGAAGATGTCAGTAAGTATGCAAGCGGATATAGGAAAAAGGATGAAGGCAACGGATATTATTGTGAGTATTCATTTGATGATTTTTGCCCACAAAATATTGTAGATAAAGTTTTGGAGAAGATAAATGAAATCGAATCTATTGAAAAATTATAAGCGACATTTCCTATGATAAAAGAATGTATTGACGAATCAAAAATTCCGAATCTCACAGAATGGATAAATTATCTTTATAGACGATATATAATAGCATGAAAATAGTACATATTTCCGACACCACAGTCAGCATCGGCAGCTCACCCGGCTGCCCGATGCCGACATCCTTGTACATTCAGGAGACTTTACCATGAACGGAAGTGAGCTAGAAGCTATTGATTTTATGAACTGGTTTTGTGACCTCTCTTATCCGCACAAGATTTTCATCTGTGGCAATCACGATGCCTGCTTGTATAGAGCCAATATTGATGGATTGGATGAGAATGTGCATTATCTGTGCAATTCCAGTGTGACAATTCATGGCGTTAGGTTTTATGGCGTTCCCATGTTCATGGAAGATTGCATTTCTGACCGTCAGGCCCGTAACTATGCTGCCATACCTGCCGACACAGATATATTGATTACCCATTGTCCGCCCTATGGCATTCTTGATTTTGACGATGGGATAAACTATGGTTCGACAGAACTTTTAGCGAGAGTAGAAGAAATAAAGCCTCGCTTGCATCTGTTTGGCCATATCCATAAACAGCATGGCGTAAAGAAAGATGATTCAACTATTTTCTCAAATGGCGCAATCATGAATGGAGATTACACGAACTTCAATCTTCCAAACCTGATTAAAATATAAAGAAAGTATTGATTATTCAAAAAGAGGTATCTAAGAAAATGGCGGCGAAGTTCAGCCGCTTTTCCGAACTTTGCTTTTTAATTTGCTGACAAGTTGTTGGTAAAGACTGGACCATAGTAGAGGTGAAAACCGTCCATATTGAATGGCATCGTACATGATACCTCATGTGGAACAATATACAACCAGTCCCAATACCACCGTATAAACGAACAAAAATATCACCAATACTTTCATCCAGAAGTCAGAGAACCAAACACCTTCATTTCGCCTGAGGATTTTGCGCATACTGGATTCATGTTCCGTTAGCATTTTCGCCTGTTCGGAACGGTGATTTTCCAACATGGTTTTCCATGTCTCAATGGCTTGGTTTAAGAGTTGTTGAAGCTGGGCAAGATGTTCAGACTTTATAGTTGCCTTGAACTGTGGGTTTTGTCTCTGCTTTTACAATCGCATTGCAAATGCCATTGATAATGTTATTGAACTACTAATAGCTTCCTTCAAAACCACCACAGCCTCACCCTCAGCTTTAATAGCGTCTTGAAGGTCTTGATGGATTTTCAGCAATGTCTCTTTTGCTTCACGGATTTCTGTGAGCCGCTTGTCTACATCTTGCATTTCAGCCTCTAATTCATGATTGCTTTCAGCCTTTTTCAGCATATCATCAATGTTTATTGATGGAGTGATTTTTGATTTTCCAATTCCCATGATTTCTGCCTTTTAATAATTCGTTTATCTATGAAGTCCCTTTTTGCGTTTGCACATGCTGTTTGCCATTCTTGCACAGCGGCGTGCCCATTCAAGTTCGTCCTCATCCTTGTTCCGTCCCCAGCCACTTGTGTCAGAACCGCCACCGCCGCTTGAAGCCGCCATACTTGTGGCTGCATCTATATATCCGGCAAAGAGCAAAATAGCCGTGTGTTGTATCTCTTCAATCTTAGCTAACGGATGTGCCTCTTCCAAAGAGCAATCCTGCCGAATGATAGTATCAGCGGCTTCGGATAACTCGATATGGAAACTGTGATATTCGTCCGTCGCTATATCGTAATGCTTCATAACAGGCTGTGAAGCAGTCGAAGGTTGTATAACAGGAGTCGTGTCTGCTGTCCGTGTTTGTTGGGGAACAGGCTTTGCCGGATCGGATTTCCTTTCCTGCGGATGCAGTTTTGCCCATGTAACCTCAATCTTTGATGGAGTCAGGTTTCGCCCGATACCCAACACGGATGACTTGTAAATGGAGTTGCCACGCTTGATAGAATAGCCATAAATTCCGCCACCGTCTTTTTCTTGCAGGTGCACTTTATAGCCTCGTTTCACCAATTCCATTTCATACCTCTGCCAACTAAATTCGTCCATCGTGCGGAGTATCTCCATGCAACTGTCTGAGATTTCTTGTCTGTGCCGTATGCCTATTTCTTCAGACTGTACCCAGCCTCGTCTTTCGTTGATGATGTTCGCAGCCATGACAGCCCTCTCGCCAATCTTATGGCTGTCATTGATTTTTCCGTCCATATCCACACGGTTGGCATCAATGTGCAGATGGAGAATGCCACTTTTAGAATCACGATGCAGGGCGACTATGTATTGAGACCCTTTGAGGTTGGTCTGTTTTGAGGAAGCCCGTTTGGTCTTGCCAGAAAGGTCTATGGAATCAAACACGCGGATGAACTCATTTGACAAACGTACCCAATCGTCCATCGTCCAGTCCCGGCTTTCTTCCTCGGATGGGGAAATCTCAATTCTTATCACATTCCTGCCAAGCGGTCTGCCCTTATTAATGTTCTCCGCAAACTTTTTCTGTACGAACATCATCCGTTCGTACATCGCTTCCGGCGAAATATCATCGGGCAAGAAGTTGGCTTTGACTATATCCGCTTTCTCCTTGTTGACGGAATATCTTATGGCATTTGCGCCATGCGATATGGTAGAGGCTTTTGCTATCATAAAATTTATTCAGTAAGGTAATTTTCTATCTGGCTCCAACGATTGATAAGTTGAGTAGCGGCTCTCATCCATTGTTCTACAAATCGGGTATCGCTGAAATACATGGCCCGTTTGTCTGCTTGGATGGATTTCACGGCTGCTGCAATACGGATAAGGTCACCCCTTGCATCCGTCAGACGACACAGGGCTTTCACTTCACGGTCACACAACCGTTGTCGTGGATGTTGCCCCAAGGCGGTACGGCGGACCTAGTCGCTCATGGATAAGCCGCAGGTCTTGGCAAGTTCTGCCGCTTGGGTATATTCCTGTTCCGTCACCCTGGCTTCAAGCCGCAAGGTGCGCCTTGTGACTTTCTTCTCGTTTCTTTCATCAACTTCCTTGTCGGTATTCTTTTTCTTCTTCTTCATGCTCTGTTATGTTATGGGTGAAACATCAATAAAAATGGTCAGCACGGTGGGAGCTTGCGACTGCCGGAATATGCCTATGTGGTACGAATAAGCGAAGCGAATTTGTGCGACATAGGAACTTCTTGCAATACTGCATACAACAGCTTCGGACACACCTCCTTTTGAGTACGCCTATATCTGATTGTTAGCCGAAACATCTCTGCCGGAATCTTCCGTTGCCACAGTCTGTGGGGAAACTGTAACAGAAGGGAAAGAAGAGGGAGAAGGCTGTTTGCCTTCATCTGATATAGCAGGGGTATTCTCTCTTTCATCAAGTCTGTCTTTCAGTCGGACATAGAAAGGATTGTCTATGCAGTTTCCGTCCTGCATCCATGCCGATATACATTTCAGCGTATGGATGCTTGTTCGGTTGCTCTGTGTAGATGTGACAATTCCCAACTGGTTCATCTTGTCAAGCACACGGGATATGGTCTTTTGTCATAGCCCAACCTGCTGGCCAAATCCACTTCCAGAAAGAACGGCTTGCCCCACTTGCAAGATCGTGGAGAAACCTTTTATGGCATACTCGGTCTCTTTCAACACAGCCTCTTCAATAAGTCGGTGCAGAATCTTCATGCGGTCAATGCCGTATTTGCTTCCCGCCAGATACGCAAGCTGCTCTGACGAAAGCACTATACAATAATTCAAGTCTGTTTTCATCATCTGTCTATTTGAAGATATTTTATTAAATGGTACAGCCAAAAGAGAAAGTCAGCGGTGCATTCCATGTCCTTTCTCCGGCATATAATACTCCCTATCGTATGCAATATGGTTAAGTACGTCTTGCAGTTTGTCAAGCTGGCGACTATCCAATACACGGATGGCGGCAATAGTGATGTTCTGCGAAGCGATACGGCGATGTTCGCGGTTCCGCTCTGACATGCTGCCGTCCCCATCTGCATAGATGCTCCGCAGATAGTCGTTCACAGCTTCGGTCTGTGCCTTGCTTGGATATGCCGCAGGGTAACGGTCTTGAATATACTCCACCATGTGGCTGACCGCGTTCGCCAGTAGCGGTTCATGTTCTTGTAATTGTTTGATAAGTTCTTCCTTTTTCATACTGTCAATTCATTTTGTCCCATGTCCCAAGCATTTCTTATAACTTCCTTTTTGTCGGCTTTTTATTTTTATTCTTTTTTCAGGGAAAGAGGGACAAAAGGACAGGGTATTTATCTTTTCCCTTATTTTGAAATTTAGAATGGTAAATCCGGTTCACTCGGTAGTGCCGCACTGGCTTCTTCGTTTGGTGCGTCCACTCTCACCCACGGATGCTTTGTCCGTCCAGTCTTGTCACAATAAGCAGGGTGCAAACCTTTGACCTTTTCCTGATCGCTCCGTTTCCAATTAGGAATCATGGACATCAGGCGATTGATATATTGCGAAGTGTATTTGGCTGGATTGCGTCTGACCAAGTCATTTGGCATTTCCTCTATAATCTGTCGGGCGCAAACCATGTTGAGCTGAGTCATTGTTGAGTTTGGCTCCGAGTATGCCCCTTTTGATAAGCCAGTCGGATAGGAATGGTCCAGCTTGCATATTGATAGGAATCTCACGCTCCAAATACATTTCCAGATCTTCCATGATGGGGTCAACAAGGATGTTGGAATGTTGTACCTGCACCTCATTAGCTTGAATTTCCATATCAGGTGTCAAGTAAAGTTTCATTCCTTGCTGATAATAGGCATACGCTTCTGCCCAAAGTTGAGGGACAGCACGTTGCAGAGTATCCGACCATTCCGATACATGGCCGTTGCCTTTAACCGGGATTATCCACCAGCGTCGGTTCCCGTTATCCCCTTGCAGGAAGTTTGTCTCATTGGTAGTAGCCGCAAAGACATTGTGCCGCATAAACTCCACAACCTTATGTCCGTATGTTTGGCGCATATAGTCACTGCAACGGCTTAAGAAAGCTTTGGCTGCCTCTGCATCATTCGCCCGTTTCAAACCGTTCAACTCACTGATTTCAATAATCCAACCATTGGTTATGGTTTCTACCTTCTCCTTGTCACCACTGGCAAAAGAGAACGAATCGTTGAACCACTTTCCACTAATAGTCTTGAAAAAGGTGCTTTTCCCGATACCTTGCGGACCAGGTAAAGTCAGTACGTTGTCAAACTTGCAACCAGGGGTGAAAACCCGAGCAACAGCCGCCACGAACCATAGTTTTGTCTGTTCTCTGACAAGCGGCGTGTCCTCCGCTCCCAAATAATCAATAAGGGTTGTGGCTATGCGAGGCTGTCCGTCCCATGTGTCTTGGGTGATGAAATCCTGTACAGGGTTAAAACTCCGTTCGAAGAGGTTGTTTTTAGCATTTCAACAACTTTATTCTGCGTCAGATGTAATCTGTATGTCCTTTCCAAATAGTCTTGTATCTTTCCTGCCGATTCTTCATCAATCTTGTTGCCATTGACATTGCGAAACAAAGGGCTGAAACATACATCGTCCTGACAAAAGGTATCATATCTTATCTGACTAAGATTCTCATCCAAAGTGAAAATAAGTCGGAGGTTGCTGATGGATCGGACTGGATTCCCATAGCTGTCTGTTACCAAATCTTTTTTCCAATTATCTTCCATATTACTGCTCCTTAATATGGATTTCACCTGACTCTTTTGCCAAAGACAGTGCAAGGTCTGCATCCACCACAATCTTTCGTCCTATCTGTGTGATAGCCTTGTCTATGATGCCGCTCTTCTTAATGCGGTTAGCCGTGGGTACGCTGCATCCGAACACACGGGCAATACCCTCTATACCATAATAGTTGCCTTTGGAAGCCATTGGGGATGTAGACTTCTCGGTGGATTCTACACTTTTTGTAATGAGAAAGCAAAGCTCCTCGCCAGTCATCATGGCGATAGGCTTTTGAAGTAATTGGTTAAAATTGAATCTTTCTTCCATACCTTTACTTGTTTAGTTATTAGATACTTTAAGTCTCGGTTCAACTCTGTAAAACCGATTTCACAAGCAAAAGTAGTGTATGAAACTCTGCGTATCGGTCGGTTTATTTATAGCTTAATTTTACCGACCGTATTTCAACAGAGGTTTGCAGATGAAATTACGGATAATCGGATTTCCAAACTATCCGTTCTTGATAAAATAGTCCGTCCATCGGTCTATTATTCGTTTTGCCTTGACGAAGCTGTTTCCTCTTTGAGGCAAGTCCAAAACCATATCCTTGATTTCGCCATATCGCTTCTGTGGTATATCGTGTCCGTAATGGTGTTGAGGGAACTGTTCTATAGCACGATGGAATGCCATGTACTTTGTAGACGCTTTTTATTCTGCCCGCTTTTTGCCAATGATTTCTGCAGATAGGCAAGGCTTATGTCCTCTGTGTTCTCTTCAAGAAACGAGCGGATGCCCTGTTTGATGCGTTCCTTGTCTCCAATGAGGATATCATCCAATGATTGCATAACCTTTTTGTTTCCATGTCTGCCTTTGACTTTTCGCAAGGCAAACATCACTTCTTTCCAGATTTCCGGATTACAGGCTTCTGCAGTATCTTCCCACCCGGCTTTGCTTTCAGTTCCCATTTCTATGTTTTTATGAACAAGCAAGGCAACACATGATTTTATTAGAATCATGTCGCCATTGTCAACCTCTCCACTGTTCAGCAGATGGTCAAGTAACTTAGCCATACGTGAAAGACCGTGGTCAAATATCACAAAATAGTACATGCAATAAGCCAAAATCTCCTTCTTTTCCATCACATAATCATACAGGTTGGCCATAAACTCACCAACGAATACAGTATGGGACAAGAAAATGATTCGGGAAATGTACGCCAGGGACTGGTATACCATATTTCTTTCCAGCTTGCTCAACAGATAACATCCTTTGCTGTTTTTCATAAGTACATCCAGTTGCCCTATCAAATAGGATCTCGTTTCCTGTGGTAAGCGGTTCCAAATTTCAATAGGCGTGCCGGAATGAACCATCAATAATTCTGACTTTGGGGATGTGAGCAACTCTACCGTACCCGTTTTTACGTTGACACCTATCCACAACCGTTTGTTGGTGATACATTGGGCTATAACATCTGTATACTTGCCAGCCCATTGCTGATTGGCTATATGCTGTACATCTTTACCGTTTATGAAATCAGAAAGCCAGTTATACAGCATCAAGGCTTCTGGCGGTGTACACTCCCGCATCATCTGATATATATCCATTAGAATAGATAAGTTTCCTTTGCCTATAGCATCCATGCGTTTGCAGAAATCGGCATACGACTCTTCGTTGGCTGACTTCCAAGTACAAATAGCCATATCAGCGCAATCCTTTCTTGTGAGGTAGTCTTTTTATTCTCTCTATGAAATTTATCATCTTCAAAGCCGCATTAGGATCGTGTAAACAACTTAGCTAATTCCTCAGTGGACATACTCGTCAGCTTTGCCAATAACAGATCTCTTTCAGAGGTCTTTGTCAAATTCAACAGCTTTGAGTTATTCTCCATTTGAATTTCAAGAGGATAATGCTCAATGTATATTTGAGTGATTCCATGATCAGAAGATGCGTGCCCCATGCTGTCAGAAATATAATCCATATCTACTCCTGCGTTATGCAGGTTGGTGGCAAACGAGTGCCGACACCATGTACCTGACGGACAGATGGACTTGTCCCAATTTAGTGCTTCATGGCATATCCTAATAACACGGTCTTTTACGTTTGAGTTTTCCTGCATGGTATATTTACGGCGCAACTCTTCTGTTTTCGCACCTTTTAATATATGAGGAAAAACAAAGCCACCCCGAGTCGGAGGTGCCGCCACTTCATCTAACACATATTGTAAAGGAGGGATAATGGGAACGATAACTTCAGAACCGTCAGCGCTTCTTCGGGAAGTTTTCTTTCGGTTGAAACGGAAAGCCTTGCCATCTGTCTGATAATAATAACTGTCGTAAGTCAATCGCCCTGCATCTGCCATATTGAAGCCGTTGCACAGGTACTGGGCAAGAAACAATCTAATGAGTAGTGGGCACGTTTGGTATATTCTTCCGACCAATGTTCGGGATATTTCTTTGAGACAAAAGGTTATATAGCTCCGTCATCTGACAGACATTCAGGAAGCTCTGTTTGCGTTTCGCACTCTTGGGTATGCTCACAAGCCCTTTCTCCCTTCTTGTTAGAAAAAGGATAAGGAACGTCTTTGAGATAGCCTTCATGTATACACCTGTTCCATACAGCACGGCAACAACGGAGATAAATCCCGGCGGTAGTATCGCTGATTTTGCCGACTATCGCCCCTTTCTCGTCTTTTTACTCCATTATGCATACCGTCTTTCCACTTCTGAATTTCTGCAGCACTGATGCAGAATCCTCTAATCATATTGGTTCCGAGAATTTTTCTGAATGATTTGAGTGCGCATTCGTAGCTCTCTGCTGTGGTAAAACGTGACCACCATCGTCTGTCCGTAATTCGTGGATGATTTGTTCCCATACACCAACAAAAGTTTGTGACTTGGTCGTATCTTCTTTGGATGGCATCACTCCATCGCTCATGATACATTGGCGTACCATTTCAAATGTCAGAATGCCACCTTTATTCAGGTTCATCAGGATTTCTTTGTATTTGGGGGCAAAGCTATCTTTCCACTCTTTTTTTTGAAGTTTGTAGTTCTCGCTCTTGCATTTAGTCGCATTACAGATGTCTGAGAACTTTCTTTCAGTGAAAGAACTTCCGACAGTAAGAGATAAAAGAATTTGCGGTCTATCGTGAAACGGAGAGATAACGGAAACTCACAGGCGTTTTTGCTGCGGGTACGTGAGTCCAACACGATAGAAACAGAACAGTTCCGTTCCTTGAAAAGCGACAGGGACTCTGTCAGTTTTTTCCATTGCATTCATTGTTTATGTTCAACATAACCTCTGAATACAGACGCTTTGCAATGTGAGGTATACATATACAAAACACTGCATATAACCACAGAGTTCCTATCCTTAGATGGATAAAAACATTGTCGTTATATGCAGCGGTGCAATCTCGTTGTCTTCTGTCGCTGACTGGTAACCGGGCTTATGCTAATTAGTCTCAACCCCTGAAGCAACTCTCGCGTTTCGTTTGTCGTAGAATACCCTCCGACTGGCTCCCTCTACGCATTGATTCATATTGGGGCAATGTAAAAACCTGAGGGGTAAATTTATAAATTGTTATCTTTGTCTCCAAATTCATAGCTTATGGAATTAAACGGTTATCGCCTTCTTCTTCCTGGAAGGCACTTTAGACTACTTTGATCTTGTTGATGTGAAGGAAAGTG
>VOFH01001701.1_pt1 | contig 31186 bp, 56 predicted proteins | sample 5384091 | NCBI WGS metagenome assembly VOFH01 (sample SAMN12384727, study PRJNA508395) | human gut metagenome | isolation source: healthy gut G | host: Homo sapiens
TAATTTTAGCATCCTACTTGCAAAATATGCGATAAAGAAAATCAGGAAAGTCTGAATTATCAATGGTATAGCAATCAATACAATGTGCATGCGGATTTTCAATAATCACTTTACTCTGCCCCCTAAGAATCAATACCAAGGTAAACAACAGACCTACTGTGGTTGCAGAATCAAACTTATGAACAAATACATTTTCAAAATAATCTGCACCCTTGTTCTTGATAACGAAAACTCTGGTCGCAATACCGGAAACTAATGGAATAACAACGAACAATATTACACTCAAAAACAACGTATCTGTCGGCACAGTTACATTGGAAACTCCCAGCAGGAATTTTACAATCGGAACAAATGCAAATAAAATAATCAGATCATTCGTTTGCTACCTGAACAACTGTATAAGCTGGGTTGCCCTTTGTCAGGGTACTCCACACAAAAGACCATCGCTGTGCATGTGCCGCTCCTAACAGAACTGCTCACTGCAAGATATTCTGTTGCTAACTCTGGGTGATAAACCCTTTAAAGATCACGAATAAAAATAAGCGATACCATACATCGTAAAAAGGCTTAATCAGCCAGTTGACCACCCATGTAACAAACAGCCCCTTTAGTTCTTTACATTTTTTACACTTTTAAATCCACCTTCAGCATCATTGGATATATCATAACCCAGATCAAAATCGCCATAGGAATAGAGACTCTTGCATATTCGAATTTATTCAGAAACGCTGAAATTTCTGGAACAAAATATCCTAACAGAACACCGACCACCATGCAAATAAATACCCATAATGTTAAATACCGTTGAAAAAAACTTTATTCCTGTGCTGTTTCTCATTCTTCATGTCATCATCCTCCTAGCCGTCTTAAACATTGATATTTTTATAAATATCTATATGTTATTCTTAAGGAAAGTCGGTATTTCTTCAACCGACTCCTTTCAATTACTGCAATTTTTTTTTTAACTGTTGTATCTTTTCCTCTATCCATTTCGTATTGTCTCTAAAAATACCTCATCTGATTTTCCACTCGGATCATCAAGTCCCCAGTTTTCTGCATACTGACTCGGAACATTTGGACAACTTACATTACATCCATGAAGATAACCACATCTGGTTCTGGAATATCTTCGATCAATTTATTATGTTGAGTCAGTTCCATATCAATTCCATGTACCTGTTTCATCAGTCTTACCGCATCTGGGTTGATGTGGTCTTTTAATGCTGTTCCCGCAGAATAACTTTCAAATACGCCAGAAGCCAACTTCTTTCCAAGAGCTTCCGCTATCTGACTTCTGCAAAATTATGAACACAGATAAAAAGCAACCTTTGGCTTTCCAGAACATTTCAATTCCGGCTTATATGTTTCAAAATCATACTCAATATCCAGCGTGCCATCATCACCAAAGTAATGAATCGCACCTACTGGACAGTTTCGTTCACAGCCATGACAGCCATGCACGCAACCATTTCCATATACTACTTTCGGCTTATCGCTTTCCATGTCCGGCTTATAAACTCCGTGTCTGCACATGTCGTTACACGCCATGCATCCTATACATTTATCATAGTCAATAACCGGATACCATCCTTTACTCATAAGTACCTCCTAATATCCGAGTTTATGAAGTAATTTTTTCTACATCAGCAGCCTTCAGCACTTTTTCCCATAGAAACAATCTTTTCATTCACTACGATAGCAGGCATACTCATTGCACCATAAGCCATTACTTTTTCCATGTCTGTGATATATTCCACTTCTACAGAAAGTCCCATGGATTTCACAGCAGCTTTTGCATTTTCAAACTGTTCATGACAGGATTTGCACCCTGCACCAAGTACCTTGATACTGGAAATGGCACAGTTTCCGCCACAACAGCATGAACCTTCAGATGCTTCAAAAGTTTCTGCATTGCCATTACAACAACATGAAGGTGCTTCTACCTTTTCTTCTTTTTTCTTTCCAAAATTAAACAGTCCCATAATAAATCTCCTTTCGATTCTCTTTTATATACTTTAACAACATCCACCATTACAACAACATGATGACTTATTTGCTTTCCTTCGTAGAAACGCTTTAGATTCTCAGGAAGCTCATATTCTTTGCAGTCACAGCTTTTTTTTTCTTTTGGTGAGAAAACCATTTTCAAAACAGCTTCTACCAACATTGCTTTTGGTGGTACTTCATATTGCTCTCCTTCGTATTCAAATACACGGCAATTCACTTGCGTTCCACTTTAATATCTCCGCAACAGCCACAATCATTCTCTATAACAGAGTCGCATATATCTTTTCCGTTTACCGGATTGTTGGTGAAGACACAAATTTATGATCTTTGGCTTCTTTGCTGTTGTCATCGCTTTTTACGGTATTCCACCTCATAGCCTGCCAATTCCAGAACAGGATTCAAAACTTCCAATACTTCTTCAAGAACTTTATCCGTTCCGACACAACGGTCACAGGTATTTAAATCCAAGTAAAGATATTCTATGAGAACCTCTTTTTTTGTCATCGACCGTTTCACAGCAACAGCATTCTATATTCACATTTTCTTTCTTAGGAGGTTTCCATCCCGTATCATCACCTGCATATAAAATTGCTCCCTGAGGCATAAATCCCCCACATCCATGACAATGATCGATACACGCATCTGGATTAACAACTACCGGAACAGGTGCTTTTCTCTTATCATAGACCCCATGCGAACATTTTGCCACACAAGTTCCACATTCAACACAATCTAAAATATCAATGACCGGATACCATATTTTTGCCATTTTCAGCACCTCTCATTTACACAAACATGTATTGGAATATATTAAACAGGTATCCAACGATAATAATACCTACTGCACAGATGCCTATGAATAATCCCAATAATTTAGGTTTTACAGCCTTACGAAGCATAATAAAGAGATGGAAGGCTCAGCGTTGTTACTGCCATCATAAAACTAAGGACAGTTCAAGCAATGCTCCCTTTGCCAATAATGCTTCTGCAACTGGAATTGTTCAAAAATATCTGCGTACATTGGAATACCAACAAATACGGCAAGGATAACACCAAATGGATTGTTACTTCCGAGTACTGTCTGAATCAATGTTCTGGAATCAGTTGTGAATGATTGCACCAACACCTACTCCCACAAGAATATATGGGAATACCTTCTTAAAAGTGCTGACAACCTGATCTTTTTCGCATAGATCAAACGATCGTGCACTGTAAATCTGGAGATTCAATGTCTACTCCACTTGCATTGCGGATAAATTCTTCCACCTGATTTTCCATATGCATCTTTTCAATCAACGTTCCGCCAATTACTGCAACAATCAATCCCAAAATCACATAGACCACAGCAACTTTAGTTCCGAAGATACTCATAAGAAGTACCAAACTTCCTAAATCCACCATCGGAGAAGAAATCAAGAATGAAAATGTTACTCCCAGAGGAAGCCCTGCACTTGCAAATCCAATAAATAGCGGGATAGAGGAACAAGAACAGAACGGTGTCACAGTTCCGAGTAACGCTGCAATAATATTTGCTCCTATTCCATGAAAGCGTCAAGGATTTTTCTTACTTCGTTCCGGTGGAAAATAACTCTGAATATATGAGATTACAAAATAAGAAAACATAGCAATACTGTAATCTTAAACACATCGTAAATAAAAACTGAATGCTTCCTCCTATACGGGATGAAACATCTAATCCGACAGCAGAAAAGACCACTGCCAATTACTTCATTTAACCATTTCATTCCAAGCACTTGATTCTGAATGAACAGCCAGATTGATTTTAATACTTCCATAAGTAACTCCTTTCACATTCAAACATTCAAAATATCGAAGTATAGTTTTTAAGAAAAGCCACCATATACGATGGCTATTATCATGTATCACAACATTTTTCTGTTTGTTCTCCAGATTCAGTCACTGTGAGCTGTTGTCTCAACAACATCTGTGCACGCTCAGCACCTGCTTCGTCAATGGAATAATGCACCCATTTACCATCTTTACGTCCCACAACAATTTCAGCATCACATAAAATCTTCATATGATGAGAAAGCGTAGACTGTGTAATGTGTAATTCATCCAACAATTTGCAAGCACATTTTTCCCAAGTTCGCAGCATTTCTAAAATCTGCAAGCGATTTTCATCACCCAATGCCTTGAAAACTCTTGAAATTTCTCTGTATGTCGTTGCCATCATTTCACCTCACATTCTTAACCTTTTTCTACTTTTTATTATATTCATATATTCAAAATGTCAATATGTCCTCTTAAAAATTACTGGACTCCACATTTCTGTGAAATCCAGTATAAATTTAATCGTAGACAAGTTCTTTTTAGAACGATTTCTTCTGCCTGTGCTTTTTATCATATTCATAGCACCAACCCATGCCATCTGGTCACGAGCTTTTTAATGCTTCATCTACGCCCTGACGTTCCTGCATTTGCAGGGTAAGCCGTCCCATTCTCCGATTGGCGATATCATCTACCTCATTCAGATGTTTTACTAACTTTCCGTCCAGCAAGAGCGTATAATATAATGCTGTTCTATGCTCTTTTAAATAACTGAGACGCATTCTACCATATTTACCATAATGCGGTTCTTCCTCTGGCAGTTCCAAATCCGGATAATACATTCCATCTGTTCCGAGCGTATAAGTTCCGCCCATGTCTTCATACAAAGACTTCATATGCAATTCCTCCTTGAAATCAGCAATGACTTAGATCATTGCAAAATGTTTCAACGCATCTTTGATTGCATTTTCCTTTTTCTGGAGGACACTGTGGCTGTCTCGCATTTTCAGACTTTGGCTTATTATAATTCTCTCGCTCGATGATGCCATATTTCTGCTTCACCTGAGCGATATAAAGATTGCTGACCTTTAATCCGGTATTTTCAAGAACATATGCCTTGATTTCTTCATAGGTCGCTTTTTCTTCTCAACATCAGTCAAATCCAACTCATCCAGATTCAACTCTACCTCAATATGATGGTTGACATTAAGTTTGGACAATAAACATATCGTCTCAACATGAAAAGTATGGGGAAATAAATCCACACCTAAAACCTCTTTCCCTTCATACCCCAGTTTTTAAACAACTTTAAATCTCGAATCTGCGTCTGTGGATTACAAGATATATACAAGATCTTTTTAGGTTTTACACCTACAACACTTCGAATAAAACGCTCATCACTTCCACTTCTAGGTGGATCCATAATAACAACATCCAGCTTTTCCTTCTGCTGTGCCATTTTCTGCATAAAGCTGCCTGCATCATCGCCAAATAAAACGGATATTCTTAACATGATTTCGATACGCATTATCTTTTTGCATCCTTAATCGCATCTTTATTGATTTCTACCCTATTACTTCTTGTACAAAACCAGCTGCATACATACCAATCGTACCAATTCCACAATACGCATCTAGGATTTTTTCATTTCCCTTTTAATTGCAATTTTTCAATTGCCTTTTATACAACACTTCGGTTTGTAAATGATTAATTTGATAAAAAGACTTCGCCGAAATACGGAAGGTCAATCCACATAATGTATCTTCGATATAACCTTTTCCATATAATACACGTTCCCTCATTTCCCAATACAATACTTGTTTTTCTAGTATTGATATTTTGAACAATAGTTGTGATTTGTGGCTGTGCTTTTTTACTAAAGCATTTACAAAGTTACGTCTTGCAGGAAATTGTACGCTATTAACAACAAGAACTACCATAATTTGCTTATTTACTTCACCATAACGCAAAAAATAACATGACGCAATAAACCTCTTCTGCTATCTTCCTCATAAGGTTCAATTCGCATCTGTTCCATCAATTTCACAATCGCTTGTACAATTTCATCACATTCTTTTGGGTGCAGCAAACAATTTTGATAAGGAATGATCGTATGAGAAAATTCTTCATAAAATCCAGCACGAATCTTTTTTCTTTTTTATCTCTTTGAAACCAATGATCATCTTATTTCGATAATGATATGGATCTTCCATAGACAATAAACCCTCACATTTTAAAGACAGTTCTTTTGCCTGTTTACATAAATTTTGAAGGTATTCCAGCTTATATGTATGCTGTGCCTGCTCTTTCATATGTAAAAGCTGACAACTTCCACATCGATCATAAATACCACAGTTTACTTTTCCTCTATTTTCTGATGGTTTTATGATTTCTAACAATTCCCCTGCATATCCTTTCTGCAGTTTTTTCACGACACGTACACGTACTACTTCATTTAAAATTACATGACGTACAAATATACGATCTTTTCCACTGTATAAATCCCATTTCCAACTTCATCTAAGGATGCAATCTTTCCTTCTATAATCTGTTTGTTTTTACCATTCTTACTCCTCTTTCAATCGTTTTCTTATCCTGTCACATGTAACATCTACATCTTCCATTATCATACCATGAAAGCCTAAAGCTTTCGCTGCATCAACATTCTCTTTTCGATCATCTAAAAATAAACTTTCACTTGCATTGATACCATATACACTTAACAATTCTTCATAAATTTTTTTATCTGGTTTATTCCTCTTTATTCGATAAGAATACATTCCACCATTCACATCAAAAAGTAAGGATATTCCCTTTTTAAATACAGATAACTATCTTCACTTATATTTGATAAAAGAAATATTTTATACCCATTTTCCTTCAGTTCTTCTATCAATTTTTTCATTGGCATAATAGGTTTCATAAACTCTTTCCAATGCGCAAGAATATATAAAATCGCATCCTTATCTTTAGGATAAGTATCTAATAAATTCTTCTCTACTTCTTCTTTTGTAAGAATTCCCCTGATCATATAACGCCCACTCTTTTACTACCAAATACATATGTACAAAGTGTTTCTGTCTTTTCTTTAAATACAGGATAAAAATACTCTACAGGATGAAAGCTAACCAGTACATTTCCTATATCAAAATTACATTACGTATCATTCTCTACATCACCGCTTCCCATTATACTATAAAAATAAACATTACTTCCTATTTTTTTACCTAGAATCTTTACTGCTTTTTCATAACAGTCCAATGTAAATACATCTGGACATACAACACAATGTTCAGGAAAAGCTTTCCTTAAATCTAGATCATCTATAACCACATATTTCTCTATTTCTTTATGATGCTGCAAGTAATCTTCTATTTGTGTTTCTTTTAAAAAATCAGCTGTATCCTTCGTTAAAACCAATTACATAAGAATCTAAATCATAAATCTTAAACAAGAGTTTTCATATCCTCTAAACTACGTAAATACTTCCATGATGAAGAGATTACAATTTTTGCGTCTGTTTCTTCAACTAAACGTTTTACATAAGAGACTGCCTGCTTATTCCACCCTTCATATACAAGCTGTAATTCTAATGCATTTGCCTGTTTAAAGATACGATCTTTTCTGATAAGCTTCTTTTAATTTTTTCAGGTTTCTTTGTAAGAAATTTTCTATCATGATAAGGATACAGCACACCATCAACATCTAAGAAAATGATTTTCATAAACAATCCCTTCTTTCAAACTTATTATAACAAATGAAAAACCTTGTTCATAGATTTCTCTATAAACAAGGTCATATTTTTTATTTTGCTGCTTTTACCATGAAATCACAGATCTTTCTTTTGAAAATTCTACCGGATTTTCAATTGGGAAACCTTCAATCAGCAATGCCTGATTATATAGTAATTCTGCATATTCTTTAATTCCATCTTTATCATTTTCATAGACATTTTGTAAAGCTTCAAAAATTGATGATTTGGATTGATTTCAAAATACGAGTCGCTTTTCATACCATAAGGATTTCCTTCTGGCATTGCGCTTAATACTTTTCCATTTCAAAAAGACATTCCTTCATCACTTGATAAACATACAGGATCATCTACCAGACGAGAACTGATTTTTACTTCTTTTACCTGTTCTCCTAAAAGCCTCTTTTCAAATCTTTTTAACAGATCTTTATTTTCTTCTGCTTTCTTCTCTTTTCTTTCTTTTCTTCTTCACTATCTAAATCTAAATCCCCTTGAGAAATATTTTTTAAAGTTTTTTCTTTATAGTTCATTAGTGTCTGTAATACAAATTCATCCACATTATCTGTTAAATATAAAATTTCATAACCCTTGTCTTTTACTTTTTAACGATTGGAAGTTCATCCATCATCTCTACTTTATCTCCACTGACAAAGTAAATATCTTTTTGACCTTCTTCCATTCGATTTACATATTCATCAAGAGTAACCAGTTTTCTTTCTTTGCTGGAGTAGAACAACAATAAATCTTGAAGCAGTTCTTTAGGCGCACCAAATTCATTATATACACCAAATTTGATTTGTACTCCAAAATTGTTCCAGAATTTTTCATATTCTTCACGATCATTTTCAACATCAACAACAATTCGGATTTAATTTTCTTTTCAATACGGTTTGCGATAACTTTTAGCTGACGATCATGCTGCAGCATTTCACGAGAAATATTTAAGGATAAATCTTGTGAATCTACAAGTCCTTTTACAAAACGGAAATGTTCAGGAAGAAGTTCTTCCGCATTATCCATAATGAAGACTCCACGACTATACAGCTGTAAACCTTTTCTTATAATCCTGAGAATAATAATTAAATGGCGTTTTTGATGGAATATAGAGAAGTGTTGTAAAAGAAACAGCTCCTTCTACACTTGTGTGAATGACTTTTTTGTGGATCTGTATAATCATTGAATTTATTCTTATAAAATTCATTATATTCTTCTTTTGTAATTTCAGATTTGCTGCGTTTCCATAATGGAACCATAGAATTCAAGGTCTTTAATTCTTTTCACCGTTTCATATTTTGTTCTTCATCTTCTTTTGCATCTTCATTTTCAATACGACGCTGTTCTCCCACCATCATCTGAATTGGATAGCGAATATAATCAGAATATTTTGAACTAAACGTTCAATTTCATACTGCTGCAAATATTCATCATAGTTTTCTTCATCCCCGTTATCCTTTAGATATAAGGTAATTTCTGTACCACATGAATCCTTGCTTGTTTCTTCAATTGTATAGCCATCAATGGCATCACTTGTCCAAATATATGCTGTTTCTTCTCCATACTTCTTAGAAACAACTTCAACTTTTTTCGCTACCATGAAAGCAGAATAGAATCCAACACCAAACTGTCCAATGATATCATCTGCTTCTTCTTTCTTTTCCTTTTCTTCTAATTCTTTTTAAATGCTAAAGAACCACTTTTCGCAATCGTACCAAGATTTTCTTCCAGTTCTTCTTTATTCATACCAAGACCATTATCACGAATTGTTAGTGTTCTTGCATCTTTATTCACTTCTAAATATACTTTTGAAATCCTCGCGATTTACATCACTTAAATTTTCACTAAGAGCTTTGTAATACAACTTATCGATTGCATCACTTGCATTGAAATTAATTCTCTTTAAAAAGATTTCTTTATGTGTATAAATAGAATTAATCATCAAAATCTAATAATCTTTTTGATTCTGCTTTAAATTGTTTTTTACTAGCCATCATCCTACCTCCTGTTAGCACTCTATATCTAAGTCTGCTAACAGTATAGTACAATCTTTTAGCACTGTCAACAGCTAAGTGCCAATTTTTTAAAACGGGAACAAACGTATAAACATATCACAACCTTTATAAAGTTTTCATATATATCAAAAACAAAATATGCTATGATAAAAACAACATTAAGATACTTTGCAAAGGAGGAGATTTATAATGGAACTTATCATCAATCATCTACAGAAAAGTTTTGAAAAACAAAGAAGTCTTAAAGATATAAGCTATACCTTTTCCAAAGGAAAAATCTATGGACTATTGGGAAGAAATGGAGCAGGTAAAACTACTTTATTTAACTGTTTAAATCAAGATATCACAATTGATAAAGGAACCGTTACTCTAATGGAAGAGAAAGAGCATCCTCTGCAGATGGAGGATATTGATATGTGTTATCAACACCTGCTGTACCTGAATTTTTAACCGCAAGAGAATTTCTTAAATTTTTATTGAAATCAATGAACATCAAATAGAAAATTAAAAAACAATTGATGAATACTTTGATTATATGAATATAGAAGTGGAAGACCGCGATCGTTTATTAAAAGATTTTTTCACATGGAATGAAAAATAAAATGCAGATGCTAATCAACATCATCGCAAAACCAAAAGTTTTATTACTAGATGAACCTTTAACCAGTTTAGATGTTGTTGTCGCAGAAGAAATGAAAAACATTTTAAAGGAACTAAAAAGACCACATTCTGATCTTATCTACACATATTATGGAGCTGGCATTAGATTTATGTGATGAAATCGTTATTTTAAACCATGGAGTCTTACAGGAAATAAAACAGGATGCCTTGGAAGAAGATGCGTTTAAAGAAAAGATTTTAGAAGCATTAAGGGAAGAAGAACATGTTTAAGATATTTTATATTTCTTTTCGTTTAAAGATTTCTTATCGTGTAAATACCATACTTTACTCTTTAAAGCAGCTTCCATTTATCAAAAACTGCTTCCTGCATCTTTATATGCCAGTAAAACATTAAAGCGATTTGTTTTGCTTCTTGCGATACTCATGGAAATCATATCCATCCCTTTATTTAAAGGACTGTATCTGTTTGTTATGATTTTATTACCCATTTTGTTAACAAACACACCAGCAAATCTTATTCCACAGGCTTTTTCTGCATATTCTATTATTTTTAACAATCGCAGGAAGCCTCTCTAACAACACGATATTTTCTCCAAGTAAAGACAAATACTATGCCATTATTCAAATGCGTATGAATGCTAGAAATTTTACCCTTGTCAATTATGTATACGAAATGGCAAAGATATTTGCTGGTATGGCTCTTTGTCTAATTCCTCTTTGTATTATTTTTCATTTGCCTTATATTTTCATCATCTGGATTCCTGTTATGATTATCGCATGGAAAACTGTCTTTGGTGCATGGTCCTTGCGACAATATGAAACCAAACATATCCTGCGCAATGAAAGCAATCCTGTAAAATATGTATGGTTTACAATTGCAGCTACTTATTTACTCGCCTATGCAGGTATCTTTATAAAACAATATCTTCCTTTATTCCTTAGTTATCTATTAGGAACTTTTATGATGATTCTTGGTATTTTTGCCTATGCATATATGCGAAAATTTCCTTTGTATCGCGCTATGTATCAGCAGCTTCTTTCACAAAAGCACTTCTGCAATCAATGTTTCTATGCAAAATATTACAAATGATACGTATCGAAAAAACATCAGCAATGATACAGGTATTAGCAGTGATAAAAAAGGATATGCTTACTTCCATGATTTATTTATCAAACGTCATCAAAAACTATTATGGTACAGCGCAAAGAAAACAGCTGTCATTACGTTTGTGATTTTTGTTATCGCATGCGCTGCATTGATCACAATACCGCAAGCAAAAGAACCAATCAATCATTTACTTCTGGTATTTCTTCCCTATTTTGTTTTCATTATTTATTCCTGTCATTCAGGCAAATCTGTTGTACAGGCAATGTTTCGAAACTGTGATCACAGTATGTTGACATATTCTTTTATCGAAGACCCGATGTTATTTTATCCCTGTTTCGCTTACGTTTATTTGATGTCATTCGTATTAATCTGCTGCCTGCTTCTATCATTGCGATTGGATTACCAATCTTACTTTATATAAGTGGAGGAACTTCCAATCCATTGACATACCTCATTATTTTCATTTGTATCATCGCAACCAGTACATTTTTTTCTATTCATTTTTTAACATGTTACTACCTGCTTCAGCCATATAATGAAGCTACAGAAACCAAAAGCAGTTTATACAGTATCGTTATGTCATTAACATATCTAATCTGTTTCGGCTTTATATATTTAAAAATGGATACATTTATTTTTGGAACAATCATGATCATCTTCTGTATATTATATACAATTATTTCCATGACCCTTGTTTATCGAATGGCTTATAAAACATTTAAACTTAGAAGATAGAGATATAATCCAAAAGGAGCATAACTACGTTAGTTAGAAAACGTAAGCTATGCTCCTTTTTCTTAAATCATACTTTTTATAATTTCTGTAAGGTGTTTCCTTTATTTTCCGTATTTAATAGATGCCTGTGCAGCTGCAAGTCTTGCAATCGGTACACGATATGGACTGCAAGATACATACGTTAATCCCATGCGATGACAGAATTCAATACTGTTTGGGTCTCCGCCATGCTCTCCACAAATTCCAAGCTTGATATCTGGGCGCGTTTGTCTGCCTCCAGATACTGCCATCTCAATTAGTTTTCCAACACCTTTTTGATCAACTCTGGCAAATGGATCTTGTTCAAAGATTTTCTTTTCATAATAATCTGCCAAAAACCACCTGCATCATCACGAGAGAAACCAAAGGTCATCTGAGTTAAATCATTTGTACCAAAGCTAAAGAATTCCGCTTCTTCCGCAATTTCATCTGCCAACAAAGCAGCACGTGGAATTTCAATCATCGTTCCCACATGGTATTTCATTTCACATGTTCTCTTTCTAATATTTCATCAGCTGTGCGTACAACAACATCCTTTACATATTTTAATTCATTCTTATCACCAACAAGAGGAATCATAATTTCCGGTTCAATCTTCCAATCCGGATGTCTTCGATTTACATTAATAGCCGCTTCGATGACTGCAGTTGTCTGCATTTCCGCAATTTCCGGATAAGAAATAGCCAGACGACATCCACGATGTCCCATCATAGGATTAAATTCATGAAGGCTCATGATCACACTGCGTAAATTTTCTAAATCAATCTTCATATCTTTTGCAAGTTGTGCAATATCATAAGAGCTTGTTGGCAAGAATTCATGTAAAGGTGGATCTAAATAACGAATCGTTACCGGCATACCTTGCATTGCCTCATAAATGCCTTCAAAATCTCCTCTTTGCATAGGAAGAAGTTTTGCTAGTGCCTTTCTTCTTTGTATTTCTGTTTTGATACGATCATTTCACGTACAGCTTTAATACGATCTCCTTCAAAAGAACATATGTTCTGTACTAACAAGTCCAATACCCTCAGCACCAAATTTTACTGCCTGTGCTGCATCTTTTTGGTGTATCTGCATTTGTACGTACTTTTAATCTTCGTGTTTCATCTGCCCATGTCATAAAGCGTTCAAAATCACCAGAAATTTCAGCAGGAACCGTTTTAATTGGTTCTCCATATACATTACCGCTAGAACCATCAGTGAAATATAATCTCCTTTATGATATTGTTTTCCAGCAACTTCAAAATATTCCTCTTCTTCATTGATATGAATATCTCCACATCCAGATACACAGCATGCACCCATTCCACGCGCAACTACAGCTGCATGAGAAGTCATTCCTCCACGTACGGTCAAAATTCCTTCGGATACATGCATACCTTCAATATCTTCTGGAGAAGTTTCCAAACGTACCAACACCACCTTATGTCCTAAGGCTGCTTCCTCAATTGCCTGTTCTGCAGTAAATACAATCTGTCCACAAGCTGCACCAGGAGATGCCGGCAATGCATTTGCGATTGATTTTGCCCCTTTTAATGCTTCTGCATCAAACTGTGGATGAAGCAAAGCATCTAGCTGCTTCGGTTCTACCATCATTAACGCTTCTTCTTTTGTGACCATACCTTCATCTACCATATCGCAGGCTATTTTTAATGCTGCAGCTGCTGTAACGTTTTCCATTTTTGTCTGCAGCATATACAATTTTCCTTTTTCAATCGTAAATTCCATATCCTGCATATTTTTATAATGCGCTTCAAAGCTTTACTAATTTCACTAAATTTCTGATATGCCTGTGGGGATACTTCTTTTAGCTGATCAATGGTTTGCGGTGTACGAATACCAGCTACTACATCTTCTCCCTGTGCATTCATCAAAATTCTCCATACAGCTTATTTTCTCCTGTACTTGATTTCGTGTAAAGGCAACACCTGTTCCACAATCATTTCCCATATTTCCAAATACCATCATTTGTACATTCACTGCTGTTCCCCAGCTGGATGGAATATCATTCATCTTTCGATAGAAAATAGCACGCTGATTGTTCCATGAACGGAATACTGCTTCTACAGCACGATATAACTGTTCTTTAGGATCGGATGGGAATTCTTCTTCCAAAGATTCTTCATAAAACTTTTTAAATCGTTTTACCATGAGTTTCATATCATCCGCATCAAGCTGTGTATCTTCTTTCACTCCTTTAACTGCTTTCATTTCATCAATGATTTCTTCGAATTTTGCTTTGTTTAACCCCATAACAACATCCGCAAACATTTGAATAAAGCGTCGATAAGAATCATAAGCAAAACGTGGATTATCTGTAAGTTTTGCGATTCCTTCCACTACTTCATCATTCATACCTAAATTTAAAATGGTATCCATCATTCGGGCATAGACGCACGTGCTCCAGATCTTACAGATACCAACAAAGGATTTCTAGGGTCACCAAACTGTTTCCCAGCCAGTTCCTCCAATTTCATTAAATAATCAAAATTTCTTTACGGATAGATTCATTAATTGTTTCCTTATCCGCATAATACTGGTTACATGCTTCGGTAGTAACCGTAAAGCCATAAGGCACAGGCATTCCTAAATTCATCATTTCAGCCAAATTTGCCCCTTTACCCCCAAGCAATTCACGCATATTTTCATTTCCTTCTGAAAACAAATAGACATATTTCTTCGTCATTTGAATACCTCCTTGCGAATTATGTAATCGTTTACATTTACTATGAACACATTATAACAGATAATTATTTATTTTCCTAGTATTTCTATAAATTCTTATAAATTTCACAAGTTAGGTATATTCTTCAGTTCTTCTATAAGATAGTTATTTTAAAGGACAAAAACAACTCCATTTCATTTTCTTTTTTTCTTAAACCCCTTTTTGCTCATAAAGACGCTTTCCCCTCTTCACTATTATGAAGCCACAGCCTTTTTTATACCATGCTTTTTACAATATGCAATCATAGTGTCTAAGATTTGATCTGCAAAAACCATGATTTCTATATAATTTATAAGTATATATGTTTAATACATAACCTTCTAATCCACTCAAATTCTCACTGTATGGAATACGTGTAAAAAGACATAAAGAACCTAGCGCAACAAGTTTTTCATTTTGGTATATTCCCAGCTTAGCAAATCTTTTTTATATGTGTCAAATAGTATTGCTTGGTTGCTGCTTTTAGTTCAAAAATATTGTTATCCTCATGAAGTTCATCTAATTCTTCAAATAACTGTATTCGTAAACTTAAAAAATCCTTTACTGCTTTTTTTCATCTAGCTGTACGACACCACATTCTATCATATTCATAATGTTCCTTTCTCACCATCTCATCATTCTAGTTTCCTTTGTTTTTATGCCATATCATCTCATATTCTTTTTTTCCCCTGTCTGCTCATCTATATTCGCACATTTAATCTGAAAACCTTCCTTTGATAAAAATGAATGGCTCTTTTCATTTCTCTGATATACACTTAAATATAAAAACTCATTTCGCTCTTTCACAAAGTTCAGTAAATCTTTTCCAATTCCTTTTGACTGTACATCCTTTTGAAACAAAGATACCTTCGATATATTCTTTATTTAAACCTATAAATCCCTGTACTACACAATCTTTCTCATAAACATAAATTTCTGCCTGTAAAAACATTTCTTTTACCTCATCAAACAAACTTTCCCCAATAATTCTTTGGAATAAAAGAGTGTGCATCTATATTGGAAATAAGCCATATATTTGCTACTTTTTCTAAATCTTGTTCTTTAAATTCTCTAATCATACTCGCTCCTCTACCTTTTTATCTCTAATCTAAACTTGCATTTATCTTTAATTTTCCACAAACATTATACAGTATAATTTTTTCTTTTAAAAAGATCTTAGTAAAAGAAAAGACCAATGATAAAAGTCGTTTTGCTTTCTCTTTGGTCTTATTGTGTTTATATTCTATTATTTTACTTCATCCTTAACTTGTCTATCTAACAAAGGAGAAGGGTTCTATTTCTATCGTATATCCTTGTTCAAGAAGTCGTTTAACAAAAGAGTCTTTCCCTTGCACGATATCTTTTTTAAAATGATAGCCTCTTCCAATAAATAAGGGGATTACATAACTCTTTTTTTGTAAAACTGTACATTGTCTCTTTCATCCATACAGCTTCTGCACCATATTGTCTACAAAGTGATTGAAATTCAGGATTCTTTTTCATGCATAACAAAGATACACAGCTTTGTAGAATGTTTCTTTACCAGTTCCTGTATCCATATTCCCCACTTCGAAGCAGAAATCCAAAAAGGAAGAATCTCTCCATAAACACGGCATTGATGATATACATTTTGATACCATGTTCCTTTATTGACAAACAATAAGTCAAAACAAAACTGTATTTCTTTTAAATGTTTCGCAAGAAATAAAATTTCATCCAGTGAAAAAAGATGTGGGTATTCTTCTTTACATTTTTCATAGATAGGCAAAGAGGAGAAACAAGCCTCTATATGCTCATCCTCTGTTTTAATATGCTGGATAAAGCGGGGAAGCTCTTTTTCCAGCAACACAGCATCTTTGCTGCCATGCAGGATTTCTATACGAACTTTCTTTTTTTCCAGCATATGCGCAATGCTTACAAGTTTACTTTCCGGATAGAAACTAATAACAGGCCGCAATGCCTTATATGTTTCTTCGTTTACACCATTAGAAATAATTGATAACAGCGTGAATATTTTAATATATTTATTTTTATATCATCTACTGCTTCCTGTACTATCTTTTTTCCAAGTGCCGGTGCTAAACCATGGGTATCTAGTGCTAGCGTAAAATCTTTTCCTGTACACTTTGCATCATGGAAGAAACACTGACATTTTCATCCCTTACAGCACTTCCACATAAAATCCCGTTCTTTTTACAATACATAACGATTTCATGATTGTATGTTTCATCATTTGTAGCTGCATATACAAGAAAGGCATCGTTTAAAAAGTAAGGGATAATTCTTCTTCGAAACAGATTGCTTTACTTTTTTAATTTCCTCACAAATAGTGAAAGCTACTACATATACATTTGCACCACTCTCTAAAAACTGTTTGCATTTTCGATAAGCAACGTTTCCTCCACCTACAAGTACAACTTTTTTATTTCGAAGATGAAGATTTACACATACACTCATGCATACAGCTCCCGGATACTTTCCTGAAAAGCCCGGATGGTTTTTTTCAATATCTTCATCACTGTGACAAGTATTTAAAAACAATACCTCAAACTGTGAAGGACTCATCATGATTCCCTTATCCAGCATTTTTATAAATACCTTTGAAAATGCTTCTGTATCGCATGTGCATACATCTTGATAATTTCTAATTTTTGATTTGTAAAAAGATTGTCATTAAAGATCCCATCTGTACCACCTGGGCATCTACCTTGTATTTGCGAAGAATCGCATCAAAGCCCTGCGCAAGTTTTTTTTTGTTTTCTTTTTCCAGTTCTACATATACTTCTGGATGTTGTTTTAAATATGTTAGCTGTGCCAATCCTACATGCATAGCTAACGGATTTCCACTTAATGTTCCTGCCTGATATACATTTCCACTCGGTGTTACACAATCCATTATTTCTTTTTACCACCATAAGCACCTACTGGAAGTCCACCGCCAATGATTTTTCCAAAGCATGCCATATCACAGGACACTCCATAATAAGAAGATGCACCACCAAATCCAATTCGAAAACCGCTAATGACCTCATCAAAAATAAGAACAATTCCTTCTTCGTCACAAATCTTGCGTAAACTGCATAAAAAATCTTTATCTGCAAGTACAAGCCCCATGTTTGCCGCAATCGGCTCTAATATAATCGCCGCAACCTCTCCCTTATTCGCTTCCACACAGGCTTTTACAGAAGTTATATCATTGTATGTACATACCAAGGTATTTTTGGTAATATCCTTTGGTATGCAGGACTTGTCGGCATTCCAAATGTTAAGGCTCCTGAACCAGATTTTACCAGCAATGCATCATTATGCCCATGATAACATCCTTCAAATTTTATGATTTTATTTCTTCCCGTATAGCCTCTGGCAACACGAAGCGCACTCATCGTTGCTTCTGTTCCAGAATTCACCATACGTACGCTTTCCATACATGGATAAGCTTCCAGCATAAGCTGTGCTACCTCACTTTCCACAGGGTAGGCAAACCAAAACTAAACCCTTTATCCATTGCCTCTAACAAAGCTTTTTAGCAAGGAAATTTTGATGTCCTAAAATAAGCGGTCCCCGTGAACTGATATAATCAATGTATTCATTTCCATCCACATCAAAGATATGAGACCCTATTCCTTTTTCGATAAAAATTGGTTTTCTTCCTACATTTCCAAAAGATCGAACAGGGAATTGACACCTCCGAGGAATCAACCTGCAAGCTTTATCGAACATTTCTTCTGAACGCTTTGTATTCATAAGTCACCTCCATTTATAATTTCTTCAATTTCCAATGCAAAATACGTAATGATCAAATCAGCACCGGCTCTTTTTTAAAGATAACAGTGTTTCATAAATAACTTCTTCTTTCATTAAACCATTTTTTACCGCAAGTTTTAACATACTATATTCTCCACTGACATTGTAAGCACAGATAGGATAATCAAAACGCTGACTTGCTTCCTTAATGACATCCATATAAGCAAGAGCTGGCTTTATCATGATAATATCTGCTCCTTCTTGAATATCTGCTTCTATTTCTCTTAAGGCTTCTTTCCCATTTCCATAGTCCATTTGATAAGATTTACGATCTCAAATCCATGGCGCACTATGTGCAGCCTCACGAAATGGTCCATAATAATTGGATGCATATTTTGCAGAATATCCCATGATTGGCAAGTCATAATACCCATGCTCATCTAATGCATTTCTTAAAGAAGCGATATGTCCATCCATCATATCACTTGGGGCAATCATATCAATACCTGCCTCTGCATAGGATAATGCTATTTTATTTAAGTATTCTAAGGTGACATCATTTTGTACAACACCTTGTTCATTTAAAATACCGCAATGTCCATGATCCGTATATTCACACATGCATACATCGCCAATAAGATATAACTCTTCATCTAGTTCTTTTAGTTTTTGATTCCTTCCTGAACAATGCCATGTTCATGATAAGCACTTGTTCCCATACAATCTTTATGCTGTGGAATTCCAAATAAAATAACAGCACAGATTCCTGCTTCCTTTAATTCCTTTACAACTTCCTCTAAAGCATCTAAACCATATTGATATACACCGGGCATACTGGAAACTTCCTGTTTACCAGAAAGTCCTTCCATTAGAAACAATGGATAAATAAGATCTTGGGCAGAAAGTGCATGTTCTCTCATTAAGCCGCGAATCACATGATTTTTCTAAGTCTTCTTCCTCTATAAAACATCTTTTTGTTTCCTCCATGCTTCTTCAATTTTTCTATACAGCCATCAAAAGTAGAGTAAGGTGCTGTATAAATATTTATTATCCCTGCCTCTTTCAAAGTTTTTGTAGTTGCTTCTCAATCGAGATAATCACAGGCACTTCTTCCTGTTTTAATAATTTAGCACATGCCTTTACCGCAGAAGAACAAGTAAACACCAGCATATCATAGTCCTTTATACGGATATCTTCCTCTACACTGCATACTTCATTTTCATATACGATAACATGATGCAAAGCACTGCCTTGAAGCAATACACTATATAAATGTTCACTATACATATTTCCACTTAAAATAAAACGGAATCTTCTTTCTTAAGCTTTTGTTTCAAAAACAGCGAAAGTGCATCAGCACAAAATACTTCTGGTACTTCCACCTGTATCAAATGTCCTCAAATATTTTCGCAGTAGCACTTCCCACACAGTAAATTTTCATATTTCCTAAAGCACGTATATCCTGCTTGTTTTCTTTCAAGCTTTGAAACAGTGCCCATGCACTATGTTTACTTGTGCAAACCAAAACATTATAGTTTTTATAATCCAGTGCAGACAAACGTTTCGAAAAAGTAATGAATTTGTCCTGTTGATAATTCTGTTACAGCTGCTCCTTTTTCTTTTTAGTTTATATGTCATAGAGGATGTTGTATGTGGTCTTGGATATAAAATGCGACATCCATAAAGCATTTGTTTCTCTACAAAGGATAATTCTTCATGTAACGAAACAACATTTCCCACCACAATCAAAGCAGGAGAGTCCAAAGGAGTCATGATCAGTTTTTCTTTTATATCTGCTAATGTTCCATATATCGTTTTCTGTGATGTCCATGTCGCATGAGAAATAACCGCAATTGGTGTAAAAGCATCTTTCCCACAAGCAAGCAGACAATCTACAATTTCATTTAGTTTACTTTAACCCCATCATAAATACACAGGTATCCTTACTTTTGGCAATCGATAAAAAATCGATATCTGCCAATGCATCTTTTTATCGTGTGCACTTACCATGAAAAACCACCGGCAACTCCTCTGTGCGTAATCGGAATTCCTGCATAAGCAAGACCGGCAAGAGCAGAGGATACACCAGAACTTCTTCAAATGCTATCCCTGTTTTTTAAGATAAAGAGCTTCTTCCCCACCTCTTCCAAATACATAAGGATCTCCTCCTTTTAACCGTACGACACAGGCATACTGATGCGCTTTTTTTTCACCAAAAAGTTCATTGATTTCCTCTTGTTTCATCGCATGATTTCCAGCTTGTTTTCCAACATAGATAAGCTCACAATCCTCTTTCGCAAACAAAAGCATATCATTTTTTCCAATAAGCGATCATAAAGGATACAATCTGCTTTTTCCAGCAATGCTTTTCCTTTAACGTCAAAAAGATCACTTCTTCCGGTCCTCCTCCAACCGGGTACACCTTTCCATGTTCTTTCATATTATGTACAGCCTGTTTTAACAACCCCTGTTTTCTTGATAAGAACCGTTTAGATGCAGCTGCTTAAGATTTGTTCCATCCTCATTTCCATATACGCAATGAAAAAGAAATATAATCGTTTTTTATCTTCAAGATAAGCACCAATCGGTACATGACAGCTTCCTTCCATGGCCTTTAAAAACCTCTTTCCATTTCCCATCGAAGCATTGCCTTTTTATCACTTAACGCATTGATTTTTTTGAAATAAGTGCAGAATCCTTTTTTCGACATTCAATTGCTAAAATTCCCTGTCCACATGCTGGCACCATTTCTTCTGGTGAAAAGATATAAGAAATACGATCCTGTAATCCTAAACGTGAGAATCCAGCAGCTGCCATGATAATCCCATCCAGCTGTTCTATTTCCATTTTCTGTAGTCTTGTATCCACATTTCCACGAATTCACACTGGATATCTGGACGAAGCTTTTGTAACTGAAAAAGCTCTTCGCTTGCTTCCCGTTCCTATACATGCATTCATTTTTTAACTTTTCAAAAGAAGTCGCTTCTCTTAAAATCAGTGCATCTCTTGCATCTTCACATTCCACGCATGACAAAAACAAAGCCCCTCAGGAATTTCACTGGGCATATCTTTTAAGCTATGTATCGCAAAATCAATACGTTTATCCAAAAGCTGCTGTTCAATCTCTTTTACAAACAAGCCCTTATCCTTCATCTTATCTAAAGCGATATCTTGTATACGATCTCCTTTTGTTTTAATAACCGCAATTTCAAAAAGTATCCAAAGGATATGCTTTTTTCCAATTTTTGTTTTACCCAGTTCGTCTGTGCAAGAGCCAGTTTTGATCCTCTTGTACCTATCACATATTTCATCCTGCATCCTCCATCTCAAACAGTTTTTCTACCATTTCTTTATATTGTTCCTGTTTATCCACTTCTATCTGCTTTAATGTTCGAATCGGCTCTTTCATTAATCGATACATAGAAGCATGCAATGTCTTATATAAAATATATTTTCTCTTTTGTTAGTTCCAGTTTTCTTTCCAGTAAATCATAGGTACTTTTGTATAACTTCATCGCATCGTTCCTGTAAACCTGCAATCGTTTTATCCATAGGAACAGATGCCATCCATTTTTCACAGTCCTGTACACTTTGTATGATGTGATGTCTTGATGCCTCTGCCAGCTCTTCTCTTTTTTTAACATTTGCGCATGCAATTTCCTGTAAAGAATCAATGTCAAATAATGTAATGTCTGGATGATATTTTAACTGTTCATCGATATCTCTTGGAGATGCCAAATCAAGACAAAAAGTGGCTTTCTTCTTGTTTTCAGTTTTTCTTTGCAAATAAGTACATGCGGACATGAAGTTGCGCAAATCAAAATATCGCATTCCTCAAGTATTTCATATCGTTTATCAAAGGAAACAATTTGAATATCTTTAAATTTCTCTTGTAAACGCATCGCATTTTTTATAGAACGATTCACGTTATATACTTTAAGAGGATGATGTTCAAATACATACTGCATAGCTAAGGATGCCATATTTCCTGCACCGATTACCATGACTTTTTTCCTTCAATACCACCATGTGCCATTAACTGTAAAATTCCAATATAGGCAATACTTAATGGATGCTCACTAATTTTAAAATCTCTATGTATTGCTTTTGCACAGCGAATTCCTTCTTGAAATAACTTATGCAACACCTTATTGCATTTTCCCTGTTCCTTAGCAAATTGAATACTTTCTGCCATTTGTCCTAATATTTGATCTTCTCCAACTACTAAAGACTGTAATCCTGCACATACCTCAAACATATACGTAAGGGCCTCTGTTTCCTGTTTATGAAAGATTTTAAGATTCTTATCTTTCATATGAAAAAAATCTAAATAAAGCTCCTTCATCTTACAAAGCTGTTCTTCTTTCTCATACAAAAAATAAATCTCACTTCGATTGCAGGTTGATACAATCGCACCATATAAGATTCCTATATTCTCCATACAAGCATATATTTCTAATTTTTTTGTATCAGAAAAAGATACCAGTTCTCTTTTGTGCTATAGGTACATATTGAAAGTTCGTCCCTACAACTGCAAACTTCATAACATAGCCCCGCTTTCTAAACTTACCTTAAGCATTATACATCTTCTTCTATACAACATGCAAATAGAAATCCCCTTTGTAAACCATATCAAACAAAGGGGATCTTAATCTTTTCATTCTACTTTATTATGGCAAAACCTTTTCAGTGCTTAAATACAATGCATACCAGTCTTCACGACGCATTTCAACATCACAGGCAGTACATAAATCCTCTAAGTGTTTGATGGAAGTCGTACCTGCAATGGGCTGCATTTGTGCAGGATGACGCAAGATCCAGGCAACAGAAACAGCTGCTTTACTGATACCGTATGTTTTTGAAAGCTCTTCTAACTTCTGATTTAAAGATACATAATTTGGATGATCTAGGAAACATCCTTCTTCCCATGATGCCTGTACAATAGACCATGGCTGAATCGTAATATCATGAAGCTGACAATAATCTAAAAAGCATACCATCACGATCAATAGCTTCCTGATCCTTCATATTTACATGGAAACCACTATCGATCATACCAGAATGTACAACATTAAACTGCAGCTGATTAAACAACAATTTTCCTTTAAAATATTTCTGCAGTCTTTCGATTTGATAAGCATTCATATTCGATACGCCAAAATAGCGCACTTTACCAGAAGCCTGCAATTCATGAAATGCTTCTGCCACTTCTTTTGGATCCATCAAAGCATCTGGACGATGCAACAACAATACATCAATATAACCACATTGCAAACGCTCTAAGCTGTTTTCTACACTTTCTAAAATATGTTCTTTACTAAAGTCATAATATCCTTTACAAATACCACATTTTGTTTGAATGATCATCTTCTCTCTTAATTCTGGACGTTTCTTTAAAACTTCTCCAAAAGTTCTTCACTTTTTCCACCGCCATAAATATCTGCATGATCAAAAAAGTTAATTCCAAGGGAAAGTGCTTTATCCACTAATGTTTCTAACGCATCTACCTGCATATCGGCAATTCTCATGCATCCAAGCGCAATTCTTGAAACCGTTAAATCAGTACCTTCAATTTGTTTGTATAACATTTTGTTTCCTCCTTGTATCATGTGATGATACACTATTAATATTTTTGTTACCTCTTACATTATAACAAATTCTTCCATTAAAAATAATATGAAACATACTTTGTAACAAATAGAATCTATTGTTACTTTTATACAAAAGATAAACGATTATTTTATACTCATTTGTATATTCTTCATAAACTCTTTATATGATTTCTTTATAATATCAGCTAGTAAACAAAAGGAGAATCCATTATGAATAAAAAAAAAGATGTGTTTTATTTTGATAGGAACAGGAATTATCATAATGACTATAGCTAGTAGTGATATTACAAGTATACTTTCCAGCATACTTAATACGATATTTAATATGAAATTACCAGATGTCTTTTTAATTCCTTTGTTTTTCGGGCAACTCTTATTGGTATAGGAGCTATTTTTACACTATCTGGTGGATTGTTTTATAGACACATGATGAAAAACAACAGCTTATAATATCAGGAAGTATAATGTTAGATTCTGTAATAGCCTATATAGGAGAAGTGTTCTTAGATGCTGTGATTGATAAATCACAAAGTATAAAGATTTCAAAGAAAAAAAGAATTATTTATACCATAATATTTTTATTAATAACTCTTTTTTTATGTTGCCTTGTTTTTAATTATTACGCATATCGCAATCTTCAATTAGAATCTCGACCGGTCTATATCAATCAAAATGTTTGTTGTTAGTTTTATTTTGATAATAACATTTCTTGTTTATGGAAAAGAGATAATCAGCAAAAGAAAAGAGCGAAAAAGCGAAACAAACATGAAGCAATAAAAACATTCTTTTAAAAAGCTAACAGCTTTATTATAAAAAGCAGTAAAATAATTAAATAAAGTTTGTATCTTACCTCCCTGTTTCTGGGATTTGACCTCTTCAGCTCTGTTTAAATCATGTTTATTTTTATACTCTCTCTATTAAAATCAAGTATAAGTACAAAGAACAAGTTGCGATGATTTCTATCATAATTTTTTTCTTTACTCTTCTTCTACAATCTTTAACCCTCTAAGCGCTGAATCATAAATATTGTCAATCTTAGCCTTTTGCCCAGCAACTACTAAAGAATAACTTCCATCTTTATGATGAATGATATATTGAAATTCGCTTTCATCTATAGTTCCCTTTATGACAGGTGAATTTGAATAATATGGCTCTAAAATAATTGAATTTGAAAGTATTGGTACAAACAGCAATATCAATAAAACTAGCTTACTCGTTTTCTTTTGAAAGTTTCCTTCTAAAAAAGATAATGAATTCTATAGGATAATGTTTTCTTATTTTCTTTCAACAGACAAGTTGAAAATAGTTTTAAAAAGTTAATTCATTAGAAATTTTCCTCTGAACTGATATCAAGGTTTCAGCATAGCTCAAACTCTCATAATGACTGATAGGTGTTATAACTTTTGAATCAGCTCTTAATTCCAAAAACAAATCAATTTCATTCTGTAACAAATATATGGGAGGAAACCACCAGTATATAATTGTTAGTAATTTAATAACCTGTTTTATATAAATATCGTGTGATTTAATATGATATGCTTCATGCAGTAATATATTGCGTAATTCCTTTTTGAAAATGGAATATCCGGTAGTAAGATTGATTCTTTAAAGCCTAATACCATTGGAGAAGATATGTAGGGCGAAATGTAAACAGCAAAATCGTTGCCATCATATCTATCTAAAAAGTCCGAAATCTTTTTTTTGTTCACATTTTTCCAAAATAAGATTGTGCAGATATCTAAATTTTTTCAGCCTTCAACATAAATTACGATACCTATAAACACTCCTAATAACCAGCCAATAATCAATAAATCCATGATCTTAATATGATAAATAATCTCATAATTTAGTAATTCCCATATTGGATTCATTACAACAGGAAAAGGAACTGTTATTGTAAAAGGAATTTCTATAGGAATAAATATTCTTAACAGGATAAAAAATACTAAGACTGATAAAAATCAATTCGAAAAAGTTTAGACCCCATCTTTCGTGTTAGTATCAGATAAAATAATAAAAATTAAAACAGAAGAAATAACTAAAGTAATAAACAGTGATGATGCTGTAATCATATTTTTTATCCTTTTAGTTCTTTCTTTTTTTTTTTATTAATTCTTCCAGTTCATCTAAAGATGATATGTCTTCACTAAACCTTATATAATTTGATGCTAACTGATAGCTGGTCTGATCATTTATATTTTTTGTAATATAATCAGCTTGTGAAAATGCAGGTTTATATTTTCGAGTAATTGAAGTTTTATTGTATCCTATTCCACTTACTTCAACATAATTCATTTTCAAAAGTCTTTGTAAAACCTGCTGAATCGTATAAATACTTACATTACCAGCTAGTATGCATATATCATTCGCAGATAAATCAACTTCACTGTTCCATAATATCTCCATAACCAGCTGCTCTCTTTTCGGCAATTGTTTTCTGTTCAATATAATCACTACCTATCCATTTTGTAACAGTTATTGCGTATTTTCCAAAAAAATCTATAGCTTTATTTTAATTGCTATTTTTAACAATCCAGTAATAATTAAAACTGCTATTTATACATCCAGTTGCAAAATTTTGTCTTTATTTCTTCCTGTAAAAAATTTAATATAATTCCATCATGCGTTGAATCATCGTTATACGCATAATTATCTTTGAACTCAGATAAACTTACGAAAATTGTTTTATAATAAGTTTTCTTTTTTATCTAATTCATATTCCCATATTTCATAGGAAAAGATTTTTTTATATAATCATAGTCTACATAAAACTCAAAGACGTGATGATTTTTATTTACATCGCATATTGTGGCGTAGTGAATTTCTCTTTACCTACACTCATTGAAAAATAGTTTGAATCATTTTCGTCAAAATCTGATTCATATGTTAAATCAATTTTATCCATAATTACATCTCTGAACCCACTTTCTCTATAAGGTATGGCATAAAGCCCTGCATTTTTATAAAACCAATAAAAGCACATTATTTTATCATAGAATTCCATATATTCAATAAAAAAGCCACACTTTCTAAAATTAATAATACAGATTGTTAGATTGAAGGAAGGCTATCTTTGTTTATTTAGCTTTGCTAATTCTTTTCCAAATGAGAAAAACCAAAGAAAGCAGTAACAAGTGTATTTAAAGTGATTGCACCATAGATCCATCTATCTGCTTGTCCAGTGTAATCATTTAATGAACCAACCAAAGTTTCAAATAAACCACCTCCTAGAAATAAACATACTGCAATAATGAACCATATTGCGATAAACAGAATTTTTCTTTTCCATAGTATACACCTCCACTTTTCTATTTAACTTCTAACTTTATTATAAGATAAAAACAAAAATAGCAAGTATTGTAATAAATAACAATAGATGCTATTATTTATTTAGAAAAGAGATGTGTAATAATCATTAGATAAAGGAGAAATCATTATGTTTAAAAAAATATCGACACTGCTTCTTTCTATTCTTACTTTTATCTCGTTTTACCTTTTCAAAGGCATGTAAAGAATGAGAATTTGATGAAATATGCTTTCATACGTTGCAGACGTCTTTTTCTAACTTGTGTCTGCGTGTTTTACTTACAGCATGTAGTTTTCAGATAATAAAATAATTCTAAATACGAAAGATTTTGATTATTCTATGCCAAAAGTTGAGGAACTTAAAAAGCGGATAAGAATGATTTATTAAAAAATTCTATACCTATCGACTGTATGATGGTTCCTTTAAAATTGACTAATAATAATGTACTCATAGGAACTGAAAAAAGAATCATTAAGTCTTATGATATAAAGAATAAAAAAAGAAGAAGTATTATACACTATGAAAGAACAGTCTGAAACGGATACAATTGGAATATTAGCTGTATCGGATGACTATTTAATTTTTCGTGAAATAGTAAATGGAAACAATTTCAAATATTATGTATATGATTTTAAATACAAAGAATCAACTTTAATCAAAGAAAGCAAGGAATTAAGTACTTTAGTTTTTGATGAAGCAGTTATCGACAATGATAAAGCATACTTATTCCTATGTGATAAGACTAATGATGAACAAGGATTCACTTACAATGGTTATATATATGATTTCAAGTCTAAAAACTGAATATCTTTGAAGATAAAAGAATCCGTTAGTTTTCCTTGTTTTTCTTGAATGATAAACTATATTATCTGCAAATAGATAATGAAGAATTAACTACAGAACTAGTCAATTTGATACAGACAGCAAAGAAAAAAAGAAATCTTAATTAAAGGGAATCTAAAAGAAGGATATATATCTGAATTAAAGTCAGATGGGGAAAAGCTGTATGTCTTTGTAACTAGAGAAGATAGTAAAACATATTGTTTTGAATACTACCCAGATAAAGATGAGATAGATCCATATTTCGCAATGAATTCAACTGATGGTTTAACAGTTTCCAAGAGATATATTACATGGATTAATTGGGATTCTCCAGATAGTAGATTGCATACGATGTATTATATCTTTGATACAAAAAACAACCTTCTTTATGATTATGAAGGCAGTGAGATAGTACAAGCTGATAATCAGATGGTTTGGTCTAAATTCTTAAAAAGATGAAAAAAGTTATTCCAAAGGAGAAATCTTTAAAAAGGCAATGTTCAATTGATGTGGTACCCTTTTGATTGATTCTTTGTGACATTCATCATCTTGTAAAACAAATAGCATCCTAATTTTATAGAAACAAGAAAAGTGCCTTTTCAGGCACTTTTCCGCTATATTCATGCAGTGAGTTTTCCCCTAGTAAATTAATTATTCCTACTGATCTATCATAATCATCTTTATGTACATATATTCGATACTGACAACTGACAGTTGGATTTCCATGTCCTGAACCAAATACGGTATTTGTACCAGTATCTGTTTTTATATAATAAGGAATATTATTTGCTGCCAACAGACTTCGAATCTGTGCCTGTTGTTCCATAGAATACGTAGAAATCAGTTCTTTCTATTAAATATTGTAATCATTTTTCTGTACCTCCTATTCTTTCTTTTCTTCAATATATCATTCTCTTTATGAGGATTCAATATCTTTAAGATAATGAGGGTATTTTTATTTCTGCTTAACAACAAAACTACCATTTAGAGATAAAAGAAAGCTATTTTTTCCCCTAGAAATGGATTAATATGTAGAGCAGTGAAAATTAAGGAACCTTTGATTCAGATATAGAATTAGATTTATTGATAAAAGATAGACAATTTAAATTAAAACTGTCATCAAAGTGTAAGATAAGAGAATTCGACCAACATTTCAGGAAATGCAACACTAAATTCTTAGGTTATATTTATCACCAATAAACAAAAAACAATAAACTAGACGCTTGAAAATCAGCGTCTTTTCTTATAAAATACCAAAATTTATTCTGAATTACATCTATACAGAAAAAGTGCCTTTTCAGGCACCTTTTATGTTATATATATACTTCTTAGTTTTTCCCTAATAAACGGAACATATTTTTTCTTATAAACTTCTACACTGGCTGGTTAAATGGATTAATATCTAACAAATAACAAGTCATTGCACAAGCTCTGAAGAAGAAATAGCACATATATCCAAAGCTTTCTGCACTCATATCGTCCATTGTAAGAATTAAATTTGGAACTCCACCAGTTACTTCGTGTGCTTCCAATGTTCCCCTGACAAGTTTTCCATTTTATTTTACCCAGTCAACAGATTTTCCAGCTAAATAATTCATGCCATCTGCATTTTCAGGATCACTTGGGAAAGTTAAATCTTTCATAGGTTTATCTACTAACAATAAAGTTTCATATAAAACTTTCTTACCTTCCTGAATAAACTGCCCCAAAGAGTGTAAATCTGTTGAGAAATTTGCACTTGTAGGAAGATTTCCTTCTTTCTTCTTTTTTTTTTTTTTTCCTTCACTTTCTCCGAACAGCTGCTTCCACCATTCCGCAACCATCGTCATCTGTGTTTCATAGCTGACAAGCATTTCTACATTTTTACCTTGATTTTCTAAAATTCTACGACATACGGCATATGCATAGGCATCATTTTTTGTTAAATCTGGATTGCTATATCATCATATGCTTTTTTTCAATCCATTCATGATCGCATCAATATCAATTCCAGCTACGGCAATTGGGAATAAACCAACTGGAGTAATCACAGAGAAACGTCCTCCAATATCATCAGGGATGACAAATGTTTCATACCCTTCTTTATCCGCAATCGCTTTAAAGTTCCTCTTGCCTTGTCTGTTGTTGCGACAATACGTTTACAAACTTCTTCTTTTCCGTATTTTTCTTCCATAAACTGTTTCAAGAAACGGAATGCCAAAGAAGTTTCTGTTGTTGTTCCTGATTTAGAAATAACGTTAACACACACTTCTTTTATCTTTGATATAATCCAATACCTGTAATATAAGAAGATGAGAATGTATTTCCTAAAAGATCATTTCTACTTTATCTTTACTGTAAAGCCCATTGATCATTTCAATCGCAGCACGTGCTCCTAAATAAGAACCACCGATTCCACATACAAACATACTTCACATTTGTTTCGAATTTCTGCAGCTACTGTTTTAATTCTTTCAAATTCTTCTTTATCATAATTGTTTGGCCATTCTACCCATCCAACAAAATCATTTCCTTTTCCTGTTTTGTTCATCAATGCTTCATGATGCGCATTTACTTTATCCTGATAAGATAAGATGTCCTCTTTCAAAACGCATGTTTTGTGTCTAATTTCATCATAATTTTAATCTCCTTACTTTATGAAACAGCTTCATTGATCCACTCCGGTAGCTTTTCTGCCAAAGATGAAAATCCTATTTTCATTTCCGGAAGTTCTTGAATGATGCGGCTTTTTCCAAACGAACGCGGTTTCTTTTTGCTACAGCTTTTAAAGATAAACGAAAGTGTGTATTGTCTTCATCCACATCCAGAATCTTAACGCGAACACGCTGATTAATTTTACATAGGTATGTACATCACGTACAAAGCGCTCACTAATTTCTGAAATATGAATCAATCCGTTATGTTGACTGTCTAAATAAACAAAAGCACCATAAGGT
>VOFH01003662.1_pt1 | contig 31180 bp, 52 predicted proteins | sample 5384091 | NCBI WGS metagenome assembly VOFH01 (sample SAMN12384727, study PRJNA508395) | human gut metagenome | isolation source: healthy gut G | host: Homo sapiens
GAGGAGACCTTGAGGCTGGCTCAGAAGCAGAGGATGAGGCCGTCAAACAGGCGCCCGGTCAGACATTACTGCTCTGGCGTGAGTTTGTAGGCCGGGCTGAGCAGGCAGGGGTTGTTAGCAGCCGGGAGAAATCCTGGAAGTTGGCCTCTGATTTTTGTCTCTTTTCTATCCTAACCAAATGAAAAACGGGGTTTTGGCAATTGCTTAGACAACATGTGTTCAGAATATGGAAAGGACTCCTGTCCAGACCCTGTTTGGAGTTCGGACAGGAGTCTTGCCCCCAACAACTATGTAGTGTGCTTTGCCAGATTTAGATAAACGCCCTTGAGAGGCGCAGAGAGCTCCGCAGGACTATAGCCGATGGAGGCCAGGATTTTTGAAGTATCTTCTCCAGCATCAGGGCGGCTTTCATGATGCTGTCTTCCTCATAGGAAATTTTAATGGGAGTTCCAGTGATGTGATCTTTCCCATACGGGCTGGAGTCAACTTCCCAGAGCATATTCTAGCTCTGGTCTGGGGATGGTTCACCAGCTGTTCAATATTTTGAATACGGCCGAAGGATCCCGCTGCCGGATCATTTCCTCCAGCTCTGGACGGTCTTGGTGGCTCCCAAGCCTCAATCTGAGGCTTGAGGGCGGCGTAGTGGTTGCAGCGCTCAAAGTTCGTGACAAAGCGGGAGTCTTGAGGCAGCTCCGGCCGGCCCATCATGTCGCAGAGCTTGGCAAACATCTCATTGGTGCCGCAGGCGAGAACAAACATGCCGTCCTTGCTTGGAAGGGTCAAAGGGGGCGATGGCCTGATCGCTGTTGCCGCTGCGGGAGTGGAGCTCCCCAAAATGGTGTAGTCGATGACGAAGTGATCCATGATGTGGATCATGGTGTCCACCATGGCAACGTCCACATGGCCGCCTTCACCGGTTTGCTCACGCTTGTAGGGGCCATGAGAATGTCGATGGCCAGAAGCGCGCCGGTATAGTTGTCGGCGATTGCGGGGCCCACCTTGGTGGGCAGTCCATCGGCAAAGCCAGTGACATCCATCATGCCGCCCATGGCCTGGGCCTGAAATGTCATAGCAGGGGCGGTGCGCCAGCTCGCCGTTCAGACCAAAGCCGGTGATGTTGGCGTAAATGATTCGGGGATTGATGGCTTTCATGGCCTCATAGGAAAAGCCCAGCTTTTCCAGCACGCCCCCTTGTAGTTCTCGCAGACACATCTGCGGTTTTAAAAGCCGGCGAAAGACCTCTTTTCCCTCTTCGGACTTCAAGTCCAGGGTAATACCGGATTTATTCCGGTTCAAACAAGCATGAAAACCGCTTTCACCGTTTTCATGGGGCCCCAAGTGCGGACCTGGTCGCCAACGCCGGGACGTTCAATCTTGATGACCTCTGCGCCATGATCTGCTAGGTTCATGGTGCAAAAGGGCCGGCGTATGCCTGAGATAAGTCGAGGATTCTCACTCCCTCTAATGGCCTCATAGTATGATATCTTACCTTTCCAAATTAAAATCTGCAGTTTTCACCAACATGGCGATTCCTGGCCTCCGCCGATACACATGGTGACAAGGCCGGTTTTTTCGCCCCGGTCCCGGAGCTCATCCAGGACTTTGATGGTAAGGATTGCCCCGGTGCCGCCCATAGGATGCCCCAGAGCAATTGCCCCACCGTTGACGTTGACCTTCGCCATGTCAAAGCCCAGTTCCCGGCAGCATGGAACCGCCTGGGCAGCAAAAGCCTCATTAATCTCGATAATGTCAATATCCCTCAGGGTTTTTCCAGCTTTCTTCAAAGAGCTTCGGCGTCGCGGCCATGGGCCCCATGCCCATAAAGTGGGGATGGACGCCGGCCACGGCATAGCCGGTGATCTTGCCAAGGGGCTTCAGACCCAACCGATCCGCCAGCGCCTTATCCATGAGGACCAGGGCAGCAGCACCATCGCAAAGGGGGAGAGCTGTTGCCCGCCGTTACCAGATCACCTCGGTATGCAACGGGAGTTAGTCGTCCTAAGGATTCCATCGTGGTCTCCGGACGGATGGTCTCGTCCCGCTTGATGCGGATGGGGGCGCCCTTGCGCTGGGGAACGGAGACTTCCATCACACTCTCGTCGTAGAATCCACGGTTCCAGGCGGCGTCGGCCAGCTCATGGGACCGCAGGGCAAAACCCGTCGCACTCCTGACGGGTCATGTGAAACTTTTCCCCCTACATTCTGCGCGGTGTCCACCATGGGACACTCGCCAATGGCATCCGTGACACTGGGGGGATCATAGAACATTTCAGGACAGGGAACCTGAAAGGCCTTCTTGGGCTTTGCCATGATCCAGGGGCGCGTGGAGTCGCTCTCCACGCCGCCGGCTACCACCACGTCATAAAAGCCGGACTGGATGGACATGGCGGCAAAGGCCACGGCGTTGGCGCCGGAGCCGCACTCCCGGTCCACCTTGATGGCAGGGACTTCCATGGGGAGGCCGGCAGCCAGCGCCGCGGCGCGAGCAATATTTTGCCAGTCGTTATTCAAGATATTTCCAAAGATGACGTCGTCAATCAGCGCGGGGTCAATACCGGCGCGGCGAACAGCCTCCCGGATAGCAAGGGCGCCCAGGTCCGCCGCAGTGATAGAGGACAGAGCCCCTCCTACCCTGCCCACAGGCGTGCGTACCATGGATACAATCACAGCTTCTCTCATGCTGAATGATCCTTCCTCTCTGCTGCGCTGGGGGCACAGAAAGGATGCCCACACAGCAAGCTGTAATGAAATTTAGGAGACAGCCTCCGCAGGCGAGGCGCGAGCATCTGAAACGGGAGTCGGGAGGACCGCTCCTCGTACGGCGGCACAGAGATCAGATCGCCTTGATGTGGTTTTTCATGGTTCCGATGTGCTCAATATAGGACTCCAGAACCTTTCCGTCGTAGCTTCTAAGGTCGGCATTATCGAACTCCTTCTCATTAAAGGAGATCACAGTGCCGCAGGAGCAGAGATCGCCCGGCTTGAGGGTATGGGCCTGACTGAGATAGGGGATCATGTAGTCCACCTGGAAGAGCATCTCATTCGTGGAGCCCTCCTGCATTTTCTTGCCGTCCAGATAGGCCTCCATGGTCTGGTCAAACGCCTTGTCAATGGGCAGCTCGTCCACCGTCACCAGCCAGGGGCCCATGGGGGGCGAACGTGTCGAAGCACTTGTAGCGGCCCGGATACATGACTTTTCCTGCTTACCCTCGCCGTTGACGCAGATCAGCCACTGCGGTTCATCCGCAGCGTAAAGGCCGTGATGTCGTTATGCACCGTGAAGCCATAGATGTAGTCACGGCCTGGGACTCAGGGACATTCTTACCGCCCTTGCCAATGACAAACACCATTTCGACCTCGGTGCCCACGATGCCGATATCGGGGATTTCAATGTCGTCATAAGCGCCGCACAGGCAGGAGTTATATTTGCTGAAGTACAGGGGATGAGCGGGCCCCTCAGGCTTGATGCAGCGCTCAAACTCGAACTTGTTGTTGATCGCCATGGAGAAAATTTTCTCGGGATTGGGGCACAGGGCGCGGAAGTGGATGTCCTCACAGTTGTATAGAATGCGTTCGCCGCAGGGGCCCGTTGCGTCCAGGTGCTGCTCCACATACTCCATGGCCAGACGCAGCTCAGCCTTGCCGTGTTCACCGCACTCAATCATCGGAACCATCTCGGAGGGAACCACCACATCCGCCAGCTGCTGCGCCCTGGGGGCGCCCTTGGCCTTTTGGTATGCGGCATAGGCGTAGTTGCAGTCCGCAACCTGCCCGTTGGACATCAGCACACCAATCCGGTTGATCTCACCGACGTTAAAGCTGCACAGTTTCATTGTTTTTCACCTTTCTATCCTTTGATTGTTTGATTAATCATGAAGGCCCAGAAGCCAACCGGGTGTGACAACGCCCATCTGATGGATCTGCTCTCGCTGACTCCGAATTTATCGCGGAGGAATTGGGCAAAGTGGATCAACCCCTCCACTGGCTCGATGTTGCCGTTTTGACCGTAATCGGAATCGATCACCAGCCGTTCGGCGGGAATAGTTTTCAGCATGGCTCCAACCACACCCGGATCGCCGTCGGCAAAGCTGGAAACTGGGTCGATATCGCAGGCATTCAGCTCCAGGATCGCGCCCATGGAGGCCCAGCGGGACATCTGTTCCAGGGTGGCATTAATCATGCAGAAGGGATGATTTACCAGGATGCGCGAAATTTTTCCACCGCCGCTGAAAGCAAAGCGTCGATCTCGGCGGGGGGAGCCGTGGCCTGTGGCTAAAACGACCTCGGGTCGTTTTGACAGATATTCCAGGAGAGGCGTTCACCTCCGGCAGAAGAGCACCGCCTTCATCCAAATAGTAGATAGGGGTCTCAGGAATACTCTCTCTGCCACCCCCGACAAAGGCCTTGCCGGCATAGGCCTGGATATGGTGCTTTGCGGAGACGGTTGGCATTGTGACCAGCTTTACGCCCATGCCGCAGGCTGCGTCCACGGCTTTGAGGTTGATGCCGCCCTGGGCGTTGTTCAGGACAATCTGGCCAAAAATTTGGGGGAGTACCCTCCTCCTGACCAAAGTGGCTCTGGACCAGCTGCGCACTCATCATAGTGGGGAAGTAGTGATCCTTGATGACCAGGCCGCGAAAACCCTTGGCAGCGGCGTTCCGAAGACATCCAAAGCATCCACACACCGTTTGGAGATGGAGGGACCCGCGTGGATATGCAGGTCACAGAGCCCCTGAATAGCAGTTTCTAAAGACATGAATTCCCCTCCTTATGCAAAAAAACGTTGGGCAACAGCATGACTACCTGGGGCAGATAGCCCAGGGCAATAGTAATTGCCATGGCAACAAAGGCAAAGGGAAGCACGGCCCGGCAGATTTTGGAGAAGCTGATACCCGAGACATTGAGGTGACAAACAAGGTCATTCCCACGGGCAGGGGTAATTAGACCGACCGTGATCAGCAGACAGTACAGCAGGCCAAAGTGCACAGGGTCCATACCGATGAGATCTGCCAGAGGGGTGAGGACAGGGATGAACACCAGCATGGCAGCAGTGGCATCCATGACACAGCCCACTGCGACCATCAGGAGGATGCAGATCAGCAGAATCAGATACTTGTTGGTAGTGATAGCCAGCACGGTGGACATGACCACCTCTTTGACACCGGCAATCGCCAGAGTCCAGCTCATGATGTTGCCAAAGGAAATGATAATCAGCAGCGCCGCAGAGACCATGCCGGCCCGCATCAGAGCGGCGGGAAGCTTTTTGAGATCCAGCGTCTTATAAAGCAGACCGACAATGATAGAGGCGACTACAGCCACAGTGCCGGATTCTGCTGGGGTGAAAATCCCGGTCAAAATACCGCCCATCATGATCAAAGGAATCAACAAGGCAGGAATGGCCTCCACAAAGGCTTTCCCGACACGGCGGAAGGAAAATGTTTTACTGGGAGCAGGATAGAGATTGAAGATCTTACCACTGACAAAGATCACGGCGATAAAACCAAGGGCCAGCAGAATTCCAGGTACGATACCGGCCAGAAACAGGGAACGGACAGAGACACCCGTCAGAACACTGTAATAGACAAATGTGGTGCTGGGGGAATAATCGGGCCAAGTACGGCGGAGGAAGCAATCAGCGCGCCGCTGAATTCCTCTGTGTAGCCATCTTCCTTCATTTCAGGAATTGCGACCTTACAGAGAATAGAGGAGACTGCGTTGGCAGAACCAAGAATAGCGGCCAAGACGGCGGAGACAATGACCACCGCATAGGCAAGCCCACCCCGGATCTGGATCACCAGTTCGCGGAACAGGGCGAAAAGGCGCTTAGTGATGCCTCCCTCATTCATCATTTCGCCGGCGATAATAAAGAAGGAATGGCAGAAAGGCCCGTAGAGTTTAACCCAGCAAACATCCGGTTGATAATCGCACCAAAATAACTCATATCTCCCATATAGGCGATATGGGCAACACCAGTAAGCCCCAACAGAAAAGCAATTGGCATGCCAATCAAAAGACATACGACAAAAATCAGAACAACAATCAACTTAGGTGCCCTCCTTTTTAAAGGCGACGGCTTTGTACTTGGCAATTCGGTTGGCAAGGCTGCATACACAGAACAAAATCATCAGAGAAAAGCCGATTACAAAGGCCGCATAAAGGGACAGTCATGGGAATTTTCAGTCCGGAAGAGATTGCAATTTGGGTGCTCCTGGCTGTAATAGTCTGAATGCTGAGGACCAGACAGATTACCAGCAGTACCAGGCTGAACAAATCCGTGACAATGCCAAGAAGAAACTGTACCTTGGGAGTAAAACGATTCAGCAAAGAGTCAAACCCCACCAACTCTCCATAACGGTAACTGACGGCTCCGCCCACCATACCGATATAGACCATGGCAAAACGTTGGAATTCATCAGACCAGCTAAAAACTTGGCCAAATAAGTAGCGTCGGACGACTTCGACGAAAGAGACAATAATAGTGGCAGCGATCAGGATTGCCAAAAGTACTTGATGATCTGACAGATCCAATCCATCGCGGCATTGTATTTTTGAAGCATGAGTGCCCTCCTTTTTTTCGATCTGCGTCCCCTGCCGCACCAGACTGGAATCGGGCGCGGCAAGAAGACGCGGGGTATTTATGCCAGACCGCGGGCCATCTCCACAAAATCCGCGATCAGGGGTCCTTGGCCATACTGTCCACAATATGGGCAGTGGCGTCCTGGAACCCCTAAGCTGGGTGCCGTCCAAAACTGTAATTTGCATGCCGTTTTCCTCGCACTTCGCCTGGGAAGTCTCTGTCTATTTCAGGATGTATTTCTCAAAAAGTATTCTTCATAGCCAGGTCTCCGGCGTCCATAATGAGTTGTTGATCCTCGGAGCTGAGGCTATTCCAGAAGTCCAGATTTGCAATGCTGATGCCAGGAAAACAGTACATACCGACCTCAGTAATATAATCCACAACCTCATAGTGCATTTGGCCGGCCAGAGTGGTGTAGTTTACCTCTTCTCCATCCACTACATGGTTCTGCAAGGCAGAGTATAGCTCAGAATACTGAATGGTGACAGGGTTGGCACCAAGAGCCTTGATGGTAGCATCCAAAACGTCGCTGGTAGGAATTCTAATTTTGAGCCCCTTCAGGTCAGCCACGCTGTTGATTGGCTTGCTGGTGGTTGCAAAATGGCGGATGCCATTCTCGCTAGTGAACAAAATTTTGATACCCAGCTGTTCACCTACGGCATCACAGATAGCCCGATATTCGTCGCTGGTAAGAGCGGCGTATTCCTTCTCATAATTGGTCAGCAGGAAGGGCAGGGTGAGGACTTCCAGCAATGGGGTGTACATGCTGAAAGTAGTGCCTCCGACGCTGCTGATCTGGAGAGTGCCGTCGATTACCTGCTGAAGAATATCCTCATCAGTGCCCAGGGAGGAGGAGTTGTGAACGACAAACTCAAATCGGCCGCCACTTTTTCCTCAACCTCGGCAATAAAATCTTCCTCAGCCATGGTAGGAGCCTGCCCGGGCAAAGAGGTTGAGGCCAGGTTGATCACATACTCCGCAGAGGAATCATTTTTGCCGGATACTTCATCTGAATTTCCACGTTGGCATCTTCTCCGCAGGCAACCAAACCCAGCATCATTACAAAACACATGATACATGCAAACCATTTTTTCATTTTCTTTCTCCTCCATTTTAAATTGATCTATGAAATGCACGCGGGGTTATTCGTACAATGGCTCACCTCCCAGATAGGTCTGAACAACACTGACTTTACTGATTTCCTCAGGATTAATCTGAAAATATCCATATTGAGGATAATAAAGTCGGCTAACTTTCCGGGCTCTAAAGTACCCTTGATCCGTTCCTCGTGCCCGACACGGGCGGCGTTGGCGGTGAACATCTTCACTGCAGAGAAGACATCAATGCATTCCTGTGGATTGACAACAGTTTTACCGTCAAAAGACTGGCGGGTTACAGCGCATCCCATTCCATGGAAGGGGTCCATATCTCCCAGGGGACCATCCGTGCCCCCCGGTGACACAGAGTCCTGCATCAAAGAAGGATTTGATTCCATGATAATAGCGATTCAGATTGCCTAGTTTTGTTTCGCCATTTAGTGTGGTGGGAGCTTGGATAAAGATGGGCTGCTTGTTGATAATAACAGGAAGCTTTTTTCATTCGCTCCAACTGATCTGGTCGTGTCACCGCGCAGTGAATCAGTTCAAACTGGGTGTTGCGAGCAGGGTCCTGAATACGTTCAACCAAATCCAACACAATGTCCAGAGCAGCATCACCAATGATGTGAATGGCAACTTCGTTTCCCAGAGTATGCCCGTTCAACCCGTTTACAAAACGAAGCCTCATCCAGCACCATGCAACCTTTTCCAACCAGGTTGATCCGCATATTCCTGAGAAAGAAAAGCGGTGCGTTCAGACATGGCACCGTCTGCAAAGAATTTACAGGAGCTCAAGCGAACCATTTCACCTCCGAGGCCGGAGGAAATGCCCATACTGTTTTCATAGCAATCGCAGTAGCACATATTGATCCGCATAGGCAAAGTTTTTTCCTGGGCCATTTCCTGATATAAACGGGCTCGTCCTAGAGAAGGGGGAGAACTCGTAGATAGCGTGGAGCGTGGTGTAACCTCGCTTGGAGCTTTCAAGCAGACAATCCCGGATGGCATTTTTGCGTCGCCGTCATCGGCATAGAGGAGGACAGTTCTGCATAATATGGGCATTCACGGCAGTTTCTTTGAAAATCCCGGTGGGCTCTCCGGCTTCATTCAGCTCTACAATTTCACCAGGTAATGGCTGATAGCCCTTTTCGATTCCGGTAGCTGCCAGCAGCTTGCTGTTCCCCATATAACTATGTCCATCAAAGGACATGATATAGATTGGGATTTCTGTACTAATCTGATCAAATCGTAGCGATTGGGCAGCCGCTTTGTTCAGCGAGAAGTGCTGACGAGAGTCCTTTGCCCAGGAGCCATTGACCAGACTTCAGTGTGGAAAGGCGCTTGGACATCAGGTCAATAACCTCTTGAATACTTTGGGCACCGGCCAGATCAACCTTTCTGCTGTCATCCACCATCTCGGGAATGTGGCAGTGTGTGTCGATGAGTCCGGGAAGCACCGGCTGATGCTTCAGATCCACCTGCTCGCGTACATGGTAAGCAGAAATTTCGCATTTGATCCTACGGCCAGAATTTTTCCGCCATGGACCAACATTGCTTCGGCGCAGGTTTGATTCTCATCCATGGTGTAGATTTTTCCATTGAGAAATGCCTTGTCAAAAACCAACAAACGATTTCATCTCCTTATATATTGTTATATATGGTAAATTTCATAAATCGCTGACCGGATTTAATCGATCAGGATGATGACCAGGGTAGCAAGCAGGTAATAGGGAATCGCAAAGGGAAGATTTGCCCGCAGGCAGATACGGGCGGGTGATTCTCGCAGCTCCTGGGACAGAGTCAGGATGAGCCCTGCAAAGGGGAGAGCATATAAGAGAGGCAGCAGCCAAGAGACATCGCCAGACCCAACTGCAGGGAGGACACCCGGCAGGATCATTTTCTGCCAGGATGGGACCCACCATCAATACAGAGACGAAAGGGTGAAGTCCCACCAGAGAAAAGGCTACAATACTCATGGGCAATAGTGGCAGGACCAGGGAGCCAAGCAGATCCTGGCGGGCTGCGCAGAAGTCGGTGAGCCTCACGGCAAAAGCCGGAGTATTGAATTGCAGCTGAAAAGACGCCCATGGAGAGGAAAAAAGGCAGAGAGGTCCTGGATTGCGGGGCAGGTAATCCTGCCACCAGAGCTGAAATACCGACGGCATCTCCGGGACACGTCCTGAGCCAACAGCCAAACAGCAGCAACGATCAAAATCGTAATCAATAGCCGACCGGTAGAGGTGCTGAACCCCAAGCGTTCCAAAATGGTAATGGCCGCCACGATGACGATCAGGATCAGGATCAGACGTTTCACCTGCTTCCAAGCGGCAGGAGCAGCAGGCGGATGGTTCCCCAAAAGGGTTTGCCCATGAAAACGAAGAAAAGAGATTCCTACACCTAATGCTAAGCCTAAAGTCGACAGAGCAAAGGCTGGAGGAAAATAGGACTGCCAGCTGAGACCAAATATCTGCATACTCATTAAAACGGTGACAGTCCCCGGGGCCCAAAGAAAGAGTGTGCAGTAGCCCCAAGATACCGAAGAGGCCATAAAGCGGTGGCTCCCTGTGAGGCGGCTGGACAGAGCGGGGGGAGATGGCCGCCAGAATAACAACCACGGAGCCAAGGCTCATGATGCTGGCCAGCAAATGAGCCAGGAGCATGACCAGGCAGAAGAGACTCACGAGGCTTTTTGGTACCAGACCGAAGACATTCCGCCACGGCCGCCTCATAGCCGCCCCGCCCCATCGCCAGGGAGAGACTCTGCATAACAATGAGGATGACCGCTGTTTTCATCATGGACTGGAGCCCCTGGGACCATTGACCAAGGGGGCGCGGCACGCAAGCAGCACCCCTGCGCCGATCAGGAAAAAGGCCCAGGCCGGAAGGCGGAAGGTCTTGCCTATGAAGGGAAGGTTTACAGCTAGGACGACTGCTGCCGCAACAGATGCGGCGCTGGACAGGGAAAAGGGAAGCAGGACATCCAGCAGATACAGCAGCACCATAGCGGACATGGAGACATTTGAAATTGTTTTTCTCATGGTTTCTGGCTCTCTTGGGTACTGGTAGTATGACTTCGTTTCATGATTTCACCAACCGATCACTGTAGGTGTTTTTTGGTTGCCCTGCCTTTGTTTAACTATAGAAGCAAATTTTGTGCCAATTAAAGGGCTGTCAGGAAGAAGCAAATTTTATCTTTAGAAATGAACAATTTAGAAAGAGATTTTTTGTGTAGATTTACGACATAAAATGACCTGAGAACAAGATGAGCAAGGAAAACTTCACATTCCAGGTATCCAAGCATGCAAAAAAATAAAAATCGAGTCATATAGTTGAGTCTTTTAACTCGACTATATGACTCGATTTGGTTCAGATGACTCGACCAAAGATGTTAAGTGTCCATCAGTTGGAGACCGTATTTCTTCAGTTTCCTGACGATGGTGGATTGGCTGGTTTGAAGTGCCTTGGCCATCTCCCGAGTGGAATGGCACATGGCAGCCGCGGCGCGGTATCGGGACTCTTCGTCATCTGCTCTGGACGCTTGCCGGGGATGGGACTCCCATCTGCCGCATTCGTTTTTCTGAAACTCCTGACGCAGATCCTCGCCCGTGATGACACTTTTCTCGGAGCATAGCAGCAGGCGTTGAATCATATTTTCCATTTCCCGAATATTTCCAGGCCAGGTGTACTCAAGGAGAGCATTTTTGGCGTGAGGGGAAAAGTGCTTTTGTATCCCGTATTTTTCGCTGTATTGCTGGAGAAAGTTTTGGGCTAGGGGAAGATGGAATCTCTTCGTTCTCTCAGGGAGGCACATACAGGTTCACAACATTGATACGATAATATAAATCCTCGCGGAAGCGCCCCTGGTCCACCAGATTTTTCAAATTCGGTTTGTAGCCAGAATCACACGGACATCCACAGAGACGGCCTTGCTGCTGCCGATACGGACAACTTCTTTGGATTGGAGGACTCGCAGCAATTTTACTTGGCTGGAGAGTGACATGTCGCCAATTTCGTCCAAAAACAATGTCCCGTGGTTGGCCTCTTCAAAATAGCCGGCTCTGCCATCCTTCAGGGCACCGGTGAAACTGCCGCGTTCATAGCCGAAGAGCTCGGATTCGAAAAGGTTTTCAGAGATGGCGGAGCAGTTGATTTTAATGAAGGGTTTATCCTGTCGGCTGCTGAACTGGTGCAGGATGTTGGCGACGACATCCTTTCCAGTACCAGTTTCCCCAGTGATGAGAACGGTGGTGTTAAAGGCCGCAATTCGCTTAGCGATGCGTAGAATCTCCGTCATCTCCGAGCCATGGATCACAATATTGGCAGGAGATTATCAGGATGAGCACCTCGCTCTTCCTGACAATAATAAAGGGTCTGAGAGCGGCCTGAACAGGAGCGGGGCTGAAAGCATTGAGCCAGGGCAGGATATTGCCGCAGAAGCTGTGTGCAGAAATCTACGTGCCCTTTGATATAACCCCTGATAAAAAGAAGGTTCATCTCCTTACCGATGCCCTCGGCCCCCAGGCCGGCCACGGAGTAATGAGCGGCAGGATTGGCAAAATAGACGGTTCCCTGTTCTCGGATCACAAGGATACTGAGCATTTCAGAGCCGGGGAGACTGTTGCAATCCACGATCAAATCAATGGGCAGATTTCCCAGAGCGTCCTGTATCTGGCGGCAGGCGGCAGAGAGGATTGCTGTCGTCTACCAGAAGACCACGATCTATAATATCCATCTCTTGAAGCTCCTGCAGAATTTCGGGGCGCATGGTCACTGCGATGAGAAGGCCTGTGCTGCCCAGCTTTTGGCGAAGAGAGAACAGGCTGACCAGGCCGACCTTCTCTGCTGCGCCCACGACCATCGCCACCATCCCGGGACGGCAAAGCAGATTGGCCTGATAGCCGGAGCCAGCCTCTGTTACGATGGGCAGAAAGACATGGGCGGGGACTGCGGGCGGAATCCGGGCATAGAGACCGGTTTCAAAGAGGATGCCGTACCCGTCCACCTCCAACTGGCCAGTGTACATATCCACGCTCTTTACTTGCTCAATCACAAGCGGCGTCAGGTTCAAGGAGATGAGCGTGCAGATTTCATCTCCAGGCTTGAGAATGCCAAAGGCGGGATGGCAAGGGCCGATTTCCTCTACAACACCGGACAAAGTGCCGCCAGAGCCTGTGATGGGATTTTGCATTTTGCCCCGCATGGAGACAATGCTGCAGATTTTTTGAACCAGCTGAGCGGGATCGTCGTTGGCATCCAACCGCAGCTGAGAAAAGCTGGCGGCATTGATATTCAGAGTTTTCATGCGAATGAGAAGCTCGTTTTCAAAAATGGGAAGGGATGTCCAATTTCCAGGCCAGGTGGGGCAGTGTGCCCTCAGGGTCAATGCTGCGATGGGAACCGAATGGACAGGCCGCAGGCCGAACGGCATTCTGCATGGCGCAGGCATCCTCCTTTCAAAAGAGTTTGTTACTTATTTTGTTACTTATTATGATGCATCATGAACGGTATGTAAAAAGGGCAAAATGGTGTATTTGTCTATTCAAAAAAGGCGTTGTCCAGCCATATCTGGACACTCGCAGTTGCTTCTGGGACAACCGTAGCGATGAAAGGTCTGAAAAACGATTCCATTGCCGCTGAGTTTCAGAGTCCTGCTGGCAAGGGCGCTTTGGGGAGGACTTATTCTGGAGCGGAGCGGCCATAGGTGGCGGAAGGGTTTGCCCTGAGTGGAAAGGCCCCTGATACGGATGTCTGAATGATTCAGGAATGAGGCTTCGCCTTTTCCCACAGCCTGGTGAATCGGGATTCCCACTACAGAGGGCACTGGCAAAGGAGCTGCCGCCGCCACAGATTAAGCTTTTTAAAGTAGGGGAGTCTCTTACCCAATAGAGCAGGAGGCGGATTTTCGACCCGCCTCCTGCGTTTTTGCGCGTGCCAAACAGCAAAAATTGCTCTTGAAAAAAAGTTACTGCAAAGAGAGTATTATCAACTGGGGAAAACCGGTGTAAAATAGCAGTGGATTCGGCGCATCCCCATACTGCGGCAAATGCTACAGGTCGCTGTCAAACAGAATCTCCTTGCCGCGAATCAGTGCATTGACACGATCACTTACATTGAGCTTCGCATAAATATTCTGAATGTGCTTGCGTACTGTGAATTGCGAGATGACTAGCGTGTTGGCGATCTCCCGGTAATTCATTCCCTTGCACAGGAGAGAGAGAATTTCCTTCTCCCGGGAGTCAAAGAGGCTCCTTCCCCAGTGATATCCGTGGGACTGCAAATCACATGGCTCATCAATGAATTCAGCCGGTCGGAGTAGGACAGCGGCAGGTCAATGAAGTGGTTGGCAATGGCGTATTGAAGAATCGGAAGCAGCTTTTTCCCCGTTCTCTGCAAATGGAGCGCAGATTTCGTCAGGAAGAGCCAGGGATAAAGCGGCGCTGAGCTCTGTCGCTGCCTGGGCGGTGCCGTAGAGAGCATAGGCGGAAATAGCCTTTTCAATCCGATAGTGGATTTCTGTCAGCAGATTACTGCTGCTTTTCAGCACCTTTAACCACTGCTTGACATCATCTCAAAGCCAATGAAATCTTTTCCGGTGAAGCATCATCCTGCCAATGATAATATAAGCGTAGGAGGAGTGCTGAGAGAGGCGATTGGCGTGCTGCTGTGAATCCATTCAGGACCTTTTCCCACTGACCTAGGCAAGTATAAATATATCCGCGGCAGATATCGCTCAGGCTGGAGAGCCGCGCGTCCCGAGAGGAGGAAAACATGGAACCAATCCGGTCGGCCAGCCTCAGCCTTGGCTGGGTCGCCATTCATGATAGAGGCCTTAACAATGAAATACGCATAGAGGGGAGATGAGGCTGGCGGATTTGCGGTCAGAATCTGTGATGCTCTCCAGGGCATAGTAGATGGCCTTGGAGGGATAGCCAGTTTCCAGCTGGTACTCCGCCTGGGTGATGTTGGCACACTTGATGGGGAGAGGTAATCAGCCCTGTCCGAAGCGCAAAGGGACTGGAACGCAGCCACCTCCTCCACCATACTGCCAACAGAGCTGTGGACACTTCCGAGAAGACTCGGTGCAATCCAGGAGGGATAGACACTCCCTGAGGAGAGGCGGCGGTCAGCCGAATGAGCCCCTTTGTAAATCTGCCCGCTCTGCCGGTTGGCCAGCGTCAGTTCAATCTGGCCAAGAACGGCCTCCCGGTCATAGGACAAGGTTTCTGTAAGAAGTGTATACTCCGCAGACTCTCCAGAAGGCGGATGCCGGTCGGTGCATAGAGGTCCGATTTCAAAAAGGATGAAGGCGATCTGGCAAACAGCGATGGGGTGAACCGCCATCTGGGAATTCCAATATCCTCGCTGCACTGGAAAAGCGTTGATGACCAACTCACGGAATTCCTCCACCACGTGCTGATCCAGCAGGCTCAGCAGTCCGTCCAGATCATGGTGCCGAAACAGCAGGGAGATGGCCAGGGAGGGACTGCCGGCGGAAAAGTATTTCAAGGCGATGTTCTGCAGCCCGATCCGGACCATGGAGGATGGACCTTCCGGGATTCCTCCTGCAAAAAATTCAACAGCAGAGGGACACATGATATAGGTGGTCTCTTGGCGGCTGAGAAAAACGGTTTCCGCCGCCAGAGTGTCCAGCCATTGATGGATGGTGTCGGCATCCTCATATTTATCCAGAATTTCAATGGCATCTTCCAGCGTGAACTGCTGGAGCTCACAAAGTACCAGCAGAATATCCGCCATTTGCGGGTCCAGCTCACGGGAAAAGGCGATTCTGTACATTTGGGAGGCCAGCGCGCGGCGTAATAGCGGTTTTAAAACCTTGTCACGGGACTCCGAAAGGATATAGACAATCAGATGCGGCCACCCTCCCGCATACTCCGCCAGCCAGAAGGAGTCTGAGGCGGCATACCGCTTGTTGAGGGAAGTGGCCAGCCGGTCTGTCTGCTCCCTGCTGAACTGCAAAATGTCCTTGCCGATAAAATTGCAGTCCGGAAAGAGCAGATAACCATCGCTGTACAAAAGCGGCGGGCTCTGGCTGATCGTGACAAGATGGAACTGGCTGGAGGCGCACTGCAGCATACGCTGCAGGAGTTTATCAACCCTCTGCGTTTCCACGCGGTCAAAGTCCTCCAGAACAATCACGAGGTGCCGTCCTGCATAGCCCTTCCAGAAGACCGACAACCGTGGAACAAGCCTCAAAAAGAGTCCGGATACTGAAATTTTGACATCTCTCTGGCAACAGTGGGAGAGCTTGCCAATGGCAGTGACAAACTCCCTCAAAAGCCCTCGCCAGTTCCTGGCTCCAGAAAAGGCGAACCCAGACGAAAAAGAGCACCGTGCTGGGCCGCGAAGTGTCTGAGGATGGAGACCTTGCGGTAGCCGTCCGGCGCGGCAATGATAGTCAGCGGATAGCGAAAATGTTTAAAAGAGCTTGATCCTGCTGCGGCGTTGTAATCAACTCATCTAAAGCATGGCTTGAGGTGGTCATAGTACTTCCTTTCTGTGGATAAACAACCTGCCGTACCTGTGGTGTGCTGCAGAAAACAAGAGGAGGGTCTCAGGCCAGCCAAACAAGGCCATAGAAACCCAATTGAAATCAGTATAGCATTTTTCGTCGAAATTACAAAAGATTTTATAAAAAAACCGGAATATAGACCAGCGTTCTTGATTTTGTCCTGAAGAAGCGGCGTTAGCAAACAGGACACCCGGTTTATAAAAAGAAAGTGAGGAAGCAACCCATGCGTACAAAGGCAATATGTAATGCGGAGAGACTGGTCATTCAGTATGGAATGGGGTGGTTCGCCAGCCATATCTGCGCTTGATGCCCTGGCAGATCAGCCACGAGGAGTCCCTATGATTCTGCCGAGAATGGGATCTATTACTCTGAATGTCCAAATCGGAGACAGTGTTTACAGTATGGAGGAGACCATGTGGAGCCCGGCGTCAGCATCAAGAACCCGGGGGAGGAGGAGAACAATGCCCCTGAACCTGCTCTCCTGCATCGGCAATCCGGCCACCGTGATCTCCGGTGCCGCAAAAAAGGAGAAAAGGGGTTTGTCACCGGCTCTCATGGCGGCGTGGATGATCTGCTGATTTACTTCCCTCGAGAGACTCTGGAAAAGATGACCGTGGAGGATAAGGTCCAGGTCCGTATGCAGGGCCGGGGGATGAAGATTCAGGGCTTTGAGGACACGGTGCACTGCATCAGTGTAGACCCGCAGCTGTTTGAAAAAGATGGATATCATGGTGGAAGATGGCAGGCTGGTAATCCCGGTTGCGGCCCGGATTCCCGCGCACCTGATGGGAAGCGGAATGGGGGAGTTTAGCGCAGTCAGGGCGATTATGATATCATGACGGCGGACCGGGGAGATTCGCCGGCTACATTTGACCGGCTGCGCTATGGGGACATTGTACTGCTGGAGAACTGCGATAATACTTATGGCCGCGGCTATTTGAAAGGAGCCGTCAGTATTGGGGTTGTGATTCATGGCGACTGTATTTTAATGGGGCATGGGCCCGGAGTAAGCACAATGTTTTCCGCGAAGACACCGGTGATTGAGGGAAGGCTGGACTGTCATGCAAACCTGGCGGATCTAATGGGTGTCTCCCATAAATAGGACAACCAGATTTAAGGAGGGCTGCGGCAATTGCCGCAGCCCTTTACCGCATAAAAGGGAACTTCTGTATAAAGGACAAACATTTGTCAAAAAACAACAAAAATGCTAAAGAAAAATTGGGTAATTAACAGAAAATGGGTTGATTTGTAAAAAAGGCCAAAATACTACGTTTGCAGTATTTTGTAATACACACAGGAACATTATGATAAATACATCTTCAATGGCAACACAGGAAGGGAAATGGGTACAAACGCTTTCATATATCATAGCTATCTTGCAGGTTGATCATGGTATCTCGGAGGGGAGAGTTGCTGATCTGCCAAAGCGCTGTTTATAAAAGAAAACATTTCCTGTGATGCATGGATGTAAAAAGAAGCATTGTTTCAGATAGGAGGGATGTCGCGTTTCTTTCACGGACCCGGTTTGCAGAACCAGATATCGAAAAAAGAAGCAAGCAACATATATGGAAAGGGGAAAATCGTATGAAAAGAAACTTTTTGAGGAGAATTGCGCTCTTGCTTGTGCTATGTATGGCGCTTGGCCTGGCTGCCACTGGATGCGGCTTTGAGAGTGCGGAAGTTCCTGACAACAGTACCACTGATACAAGCGGGAATAGCACAGCGGTTCAAGGCGCTGTTGCAGATGACGCGCCATATCAGGACATTTACGCATACATTCAGACTCCTTCCGATAACCCGGATAAGGTTACCATCCGCTACGCTACCATGGCCTCAGAGGATACGCTTTATGGACAGGCATACACCCGCGGCTATGTCATGATGTTGAAATGGCTGAAGGATGCGCTGGGCGATCAGATTGAGGTCCAGTTCATCATGAACAGTTCCATCGGTGGCACGGCGGACGCGGTGCTGGGCAACCTGCAAATGGGCAACATTGAGATGACGGACTTTACCACGACTTCCTGTGGAGAATTTTCTAAAGCGTATATGCCGCTGGACCTATTTTATCTAGTGAAGGATTTTGATGAGATGGGCGCGCTGCTGGATGGTCCTGCGGGTGACATGATGAATGAGCAGTTTACCGCAGATACCAATTTGAAAAATCTCACCTATGGTATCCTGGGACCCCGCAATATGACGAACAGCAAGCATGCCATTACCGGCGTTGCCGATATGTCTGGCTTGAAGATGCGTGTACAGTCAACCAGCTCCATATGATGGGAATGAAGGCGCTGGGAGCCAGTGCGACAAATGTTGCATTCTCTGAACTGTTCACTGCCATGCAGCAGGGCACTGTGGATGGTCAGGAAAACCCGCTTGATACCATTTTGCAGCACCGTTATTACGAGGTGCAGGACTATCTGACAATTACCAACCATTTGGTAGCTGTTGCAGGCCTGTTTGTCAATAATGACTGGTTTGAGGGCCTAGACCCTGAAATTCAGGCTGCGTTTGAAGAGGCTGCTCAAAAATCCGAAACCTATGCCCGCGAAGCCTGGCATGCAGAGAACGATGCCACGCTGGAGGAGCTGAAGGGCCTGATGGAAGTCAATGAGCTGGATGACGCTGCACTGAATGAGTTCCAGGAAGCAGCCAAGAGCGCCTGGACAGAGGCCGCCGCATACATTGGCGAGGAGTATTTTAACCAGTTCCTGGAGACCTCTGGTCTGAGTGTTGAATAAAAAATTGCGGCGATGCCAAGGGGCGGGGCTTTGCGCCCCCTTCCTGTTAAGTGAGGTGTTGTACATGAAAGAGAATAAAGCCCAGATGCGCGGCATCAAGTACCTGTGGCACAACCTGGAATACATTTTGGCTGCGGTGTTTTTCGTCATTATGTTAGTTGCCTTATTCATACAGGTGTTTTTCGTTTTGTCCTGAACAATCCCATTGGCTGGACGGAGGCACTGGCTGTGACATGCTTTGTCATGATGGTTTATATTGGTTCAATTGGAGCCACCCGGAATGACGAGCATATGAAGATGGAAATGGTGATTAACCTGTTTGGTCCCAAGGGACGGCTGGTGATGCTGATCATTGGCGATGTGGTATTTGCTGTTGCCAACTTGATCCTGGCATACGGTATCTTCACAGTTTCCTTAAACTTGAAAAAGTATGGAATGACGACCGCGATGCTGCACATCCCCAAGTGGATTCCCTATATGGTGCTTCCGATCTGCTTTGTAACCATGGATTTTAAACTGCTGCAGAATATCGGCAAAAAAATAAAAAAGATCAAAGAGCTTGACAACCCGGAGTCCGCTTCCGTGAATAAGAGTGCGAATCAGGAGGGGAGTGAGTATGGAAATTCTGATTTGGTCCTTGTAGCGCTTGCCATGCTGGCAATTGGTGTCCCCATTGGTATCGCCCTTTGCTGCGGCCTCTAGCGCTCTCCTTTTCCTATGGCACCATTGATGTCAGCTTTATTTCCCAGGCTATGTATACCGGGCAGGAGTCACTGCCAATTTTAGCGGTTCCCTGTTTCATGCTGGCTGGAGATCTGATGCTGCGGGGTGGGCTGACAGAGCGCCTGGTCAATATCGCAAAGACCTTTACTGGGCACACCGCGGGTGGCCTGGGAAATGTAACCGTGCTGGCTAGTATGTTCTTTGGCGCAATTTCCGGGTCGGCACCGGCCACTACCTCCGCTATCGGCGGAAATATGATCCCGGCCATGGAAAAAGAGTCTCATTATGATAAAGCTTACGCGACAGGGCTTGCCTCGGTCGCGGGCTCTCTTGGCATCATCATTCCGCCCAGCATTCCTTGTGGTATACGCCAGCGCTACATCCGCCTCTGTGGGTGACTTGTTTATTGCTGGGGTGGTTCCTGGTATTATTGTTGGCGTGGTCATGATGGTTGTTCATACATTCCAGGCAAAAAACACGGCTACGTGGACAAAAAGCCAAGGGTAAACTGGGCTGGCCGCCTGCGGCCATTAAGGACGGCTTTTGGGCTGTCATGATGCCGGTGATTATTTTGGGCGGCATTTATTCCGGCGTGTTTACACCTACCGAGGCATCTGTGGTATCGGTGGCCTACGGCATTATTGTTGGAATTTTCATCTATCGCAATTTGACCTGGAAAGATGTGGGAGCTCACACTGCGGACTGCCACGAAAATCGGCGGATTCATGCTGGCCTACGCACCGGCTGCCTGTTTAGGCAGCACGCTGATTCTGCTGGGTGTTACCTCGAAGCTTTCTAATCTGCTGCTGGGGATCAGCCACAACATCTATATTATCCTTTTTCATTGTGGTGATCATTCTGATGATCGGCAGGATGTTCCTGGACACGACTTCTAATATTGTGGTGTTTGGCCCCATCCTGTATGCGGTACTCAGCCCGTTGGGCGTCAATGTCATTCACCTCGGGGTGATCATGATTGTGTGCCTGGCGGTTGGCTTTGTAACGCCTCCTGTCTGCATGAATGTGTTTGTGGCGTCGAATATGACGGGACTTCCTGTGGAGAGAATTGTGAAGCCGGTGATTCCGCAGATTGTTGCTCTGTTCCTCGTTTGTGTGATGCTGGCCTTTGTCCCCGGACTGAGCCTGATCTTTGTGTGAGACTGTAGGCCTGGATCATCGAAAGAATCCCTTACAGTGCCGCATTCAAGCAGAACCGTGTTAAGCAAGTCATGACATGCGCCAGCTATAACTTGAAATTTTTGGAGTAGAATAAGGTGGAGGTAACAAATATGTCTGACAAAACAGTTTTGAATCAGCTCTTGGATCAGATTAATGTAGACACGATCTGGGGCGTGCTTCCCATATCTGCGATACCTGGCCGGACCGGCTTCCCGGTACCCCGGGCGCCAAGGAGTATGCGAAATATGTTGCGGATTATTACAGGGAGACCGGCCTGGATGACGTAAAAATTCATGTGGGTATGGGCCTTTTGAAAAATCCTGGCCCTGCTGACGTCCGGCTGCGCATCGGCGGCCAAGAGGAGAAAACTGGAGTGCAACGCCAACGCCCAGTGCGGCGATACGCCCGTAGGTGGTTTTCCGGCGAACTGGTCTATGTGGGCCCCGGCGGTGAGGATGACTATGACGGCGTGGACGCCAAGGGCAAGGTGATATTGACAGAGCTCTCCCTATGCGCCGCCACGCTCCGAGAAGATGCGCCTGGGCATGGTTCATGGCGCCATTGCCATGGTCATTATGAACTGGGGTCGGAGACCAGCACCTCCGTGCCCTATGGCACCTCGAAATCCGTCTGGAAATCCCACGCCGGAGGACGAGCACTTTATGTATGAGACAATCCCGGTCTTCTCCATCTCTAAGGCGGAGGGCGTCCGGCTGCGCAAGCTGCTGGAGGCAGGCGAAAAAAAATTGATGTTTTCATGAATTATCAGCAAAAAGCAGGGCTGGGACCCGCTCTATCTGCCCAGTGGTACTGTCAAGGCCCCGGACAACCAGTCCGGCGAGTTCATCTCGTCGCCGGCCATATGGACTCCTGGCCTGTGGGGGCCTCCGACAATGCCGCCGGAAATGCCACTGCCATGGAACTGGCCCGCGTTTTAAACGCCAACCGGGGACAAGCTCAGCCGGGATGTCCGCTTCCTCTTCTGGCAGGGGCACGAGGGCGGCCAGATGGAGGGTCTACCTGGTACTGCGACAATCTGTGGGATGACCTGAATAAGCACTGTGTCATGTATGTCAACATCGACGCCATCGGCCTAGGCGATGGGGCCACCGTGCTGCACAGCGAGCCGGCCTTTGAGCTGTGGAACTGGATTCACGAGATGAACGAGTTTGCCATGCCGGGGTGGGAAAAGGACTACTGCTTCCCTTCAAGAACGCGGACATGTCTTTCCTGGGGAATCGGCGTGCCCTCCTGCTATAACTGGATTTACCACACACCAGAGCTCCGCACGGCCTGGGGGCAACGCAACCTTGGGCCTGCCCTATCACAGCGCCGATGACACGATGGACACCCTGGACAAGAACGTGATGTACTACGGTGTCCGGGACGATGCGGCCTTTGTCTTTGACCTGGCTATGCGTAAGACGCTGCCCCAGGACTTCACCGTGATGGCTGCGGAGATCTCCAAGCGGATCAGCGAGATGAAGGAATATATCCAAGACATGCCCGAAGCACAGGAGGGACTGGATTTGGACAGCGCGCTGGCGATGTCCAGGACCTTTGAGGAGAAGGCCGCAGCCGTGGAAAAAATCCGCCTGGCACAAGAGGCCAGCGGCGAGCGCAACGACCGGCTGAACTACCTGCTGATGCGGATTTCCCGGGTGGTCATGCCCATGCTGACCACGGTGACGGGCCGGTTTGAACAGGACCGGTATGGCCTGACGGGGCTCGAAGTACATCATTCCCAACAGTGTCTCCGTGCTGGAGTTATCCAAGCATGCGGAGGGCACTCACGAATTTTATTTGTGGTTGAACCGTGCCAGGAAGGAGCGCAACAAAATCACGGACGCGGTGGATATGGCGATTGACATCTGCGATCTGATCCTGTCCGGCCGGTAAGATCAAATTTTCTCCTTGTGTTGGACAGGGCCTGCCTGTTGTACATGGGCGGGCCCTTGTCCCGTTGGTGAGAGGAGCATACCATGGAATTAGCGGTAATTATTCCTGTTTTGGCGATGTCCGACGAAATGATTCGGGCACGGATTGAGCTTTTACGAGAAAAGGCCCCTGCCTACAACCCAATTTCATATTTATCAGAGCCAACGGGGGCCTGGAGCAATTGAGTCCCGATGCGACCGGCAGCTGGCCGGAGATGAGGTCATGCGTCTGAGCTGTCAGGCGCAGCGGGATGGCTGTGCCGCGGCAATAGTCTGGTGTGCTGGGGACCCAGCCGTGGATGCTGCCCGGGAGCTGGTGGATATCCCGGTGATTGGAACCGGAGAGGCTGGGGATGCTGTTCGCCTATCACCTGGCACAGAATTTCTGCCTGCTAACCGGCGACGAGGACTTGGCGGCAACCTCCTATGACGTGGCAGTCCGCTCTGGGCTGGGACGGCGCATGGTGTCGATCCGGGGCATCCAGATGTCGGTGGAGAAGCTCCGCACGGACCGGGAGGCGGCGCTTGAGAAGTTGGCGCAGGTGGCGGAGGAGGCTGTGAGGCAGGACGGGGCCCATGCTTTTGTGTTTGGCTGTCTGGCATTGACCGGGATGGGGGAGGCCCTCACTGAGCGGATCGGACTGCCGGTGGTGGATTCGGCACACTGCGCGGTGTCGCTGGCGGAGAGCCTTGTCAAGATGGGGCTGCGGTACAGCCGCCGCACCTATGCGGCGCCCCCGGTGCTGCCGGAGAACCTGCGCCTGTAAAAACAGCGTGGGACGGGCATGTGTGCCGTTAGGCGGCATGCGATGAGAAGCCGCCTGGCGGGCTGTACCTTTCACGGCAAACAGAAATTAAAAAGCCGCTTCAGGATTCCCCCTGAAGCGGCTTTTTCTGCAGTTATCCAAGCATTTCTGCCACACAGATTCCCAGATATATCGTCATGAGGTCATTGGTGTCCTTGAAATCACAGTGAAGAAGCTCCTTAATTTTTCCATTCGGTGAAGCAGCGTGTTCCGATGCACATAGAGCTCCTTAGCGGCTTGAGAGGCGTTAAACTGGTGGGCATAAAAGGCCTCTAGGGTTTTGAGAAATTCCGTACCGTTGGCACGGTCATATTCTGACAGCCCCACGATGGTGTTGAGATAGATGCGGCGGAGCTCAGCAGGAGGAAGCTGGTTAAGCAGATGGTAGATGGTGTTTGTGCTGGCAAAAAAAACGTTTCGGTCTGGAAAGACAGGAAGCATCAGATGAACAACATCTGCGCACTCTTTCAGGGCGTGAGGGATGCTGGAAACGCTTTGATGGCAGTGGCCAACCCCGATCCGAAGCTGTGTGAAGGCGCCCTCGCCAAGCTGGTCCTGGAAGGAACGGATTAGGACTCTGGCTCTGCCCAAAAGCTCTGGATTGCTGACAGAGGCATCACAGAGCAGGAACAGGCAGCATTGGCGGGCATCCATGCATAGGAAGTGAGACTGAACCGGACCAGTACTGCGGCAAAGAGCCTCTGCCGCCGTTTGTAGTGGGGCAGACAGAGCTGAAGGGTCTGAAAAAGCGGCGTCTTTTGGGAAAAGAGCGATACAAAGGCGCTTTTTTTTGATAGTCAAAGTGGTGGAGATGGCAGATATGAAGAATCTCCTCATCCGCTAGATCCTCAGCAGCATCTGTCAAAAGACTGAGAAAGCCGCCCTCACACTCGCCGGAGGAGAGCCGCTGGAGCCGTGTTTGCTCCAGTTTCAGGGAGATCAAAACGGCGGCATGCTGCAAAGTGGTCAGCGCGCCTCGCAGAGAGTTGGCAGGGTCCTCTAAGAAGAAAAAGACCGCCGTAGCCGCCCGGGAGAGTCACACAGAAAAACAGGTGCTGCCGGCCTGCGCAGGAGAGGAGATGGTTTCACCGGAGGCGGGCATGGCAAAGGGATGAAACCGCTCCATACCCACAGCTCGGTACCGCTTGTATAAGCGGCGTCCAGACAGGTGCCGGAGCGGCTGAGCAAAAGGACAGACGTGCGGTATTGCTGGACACGGCATTGGAGCATATGGGGAGACCGGCCCCAGAAAATAGGGCGTTGCTCAGAGCCATCAGCAGCCACTGTTCGCTGCGTACGCGATAGGAGCTCTGTAAAAAAAGCCGCTGAAAGACCACGCGGCTGATATCGGAAAAGGAATAGAAAAAGGGCAGTTCCAACAGCGGCAATCCCACCCGTTCCGCTTCCTGAAGCATGGCCTCCGGAATGGTTTGAAAGAAGCGGCGGGTCTTGATGCCAAGCGCACTGCAGCCCACCTGATGCAGCTCCTGAACCAGCTGCCGCTGTAGTGACTCGTCGTCCATAAACAAATACCCGCTGCTCAAAACCAGCTCATTGGGTTTGATCCACTTGACAACATCCAGGTTATCCAGCACATTCACGCTGGAAATCGGCGTGTCCAGCTTGTCGCTGCAGGCGACACAGTGCAGATTTTCCAAAGAACTGCTCGATGAGCCAGCGGAGAGTAGTTGACATCAGGTTTCTTCTCCCTTCTATCATTTTCTTTAACCATAGCATAGGGTGCAAGTGGTTGTAAAGAGGTAGGGAGACATGGGACAGAAAAGCAAGGATGGTGTGCATGTTGCACACCATCCTTGTGCAGATGGGGGAAAAAACGTGGAAAAAGAGCGATGGAATTGACAAGTGAGGGAAGCTTTTTGTTTAATAAAGATCAGAAAAACACATGGAAATACCGGACAAAAATTTTATCAAAATTTCCGCCAGCTCTATGGTGGGCATGATTAACAGAGAGGAGTATTCACATGGCATATCCGAAAGACTTGTTATCCACAAGAGCGATTGTAAAACCTGGGATGTACGCAGTAATTCCGAAAGACGGCTTAGTGAACAACGTTCTGCCCTGCCTGAATGGGTGCCGAACCAGTATTGTGGCATCGCCCAAAATGGGGGCCAGCTTTGTGATGTATATCTGCGATGTGCAGCCAGGCGGCGGAACCATCGGTTCCTTTGGAAACGCCCAGGGCGAAGAGGCATTTCTCTATGTGATCAGCGGTGCCGTGAAGGCTTCTGGCGAGGGCAGGGAGTTTTCTCTGGCAGCGGGAGGCTATCTCTTCACACCGCCGTCTGCGGGGCTACAATTTAAAATGAGAGTAGCGAGGCGGCGAAGGTCCTGCTTTATAAACAGCTGTATGTTCCCTGCGAAGGGTTTTTCCCCTATCTTTATTCTGGAAATGTCAATGACATCTCCTATCGGGATTACGAGGATATGGCGAATGTCCATCAAAGACCTGCTTCCGGTGGAATTGAACTTTGATATGAACATGCACATTCTCTCCTTTGATCCGGGCGGGTGCCACCCTATCGTGGAGACTCATGTGCAGGAGCATGGCATGTATATCCTTCAGGGGAGGGCATGTACCTGATGGACGATGTGTGGATGGGCATCAAAAGGATGACTTCATCTGGTTTGGCGCATATGCAGCCCAGTGCGCGTATGGTGTTGGTACGGAGCCGTTCACCTATATCTACAGCAAAGACTGCAACCGCGATGTCGTGCTGTGACCGTCACGAGCCGCCGATCAAACTGGAGGCGGACCAGCGGCGGATTGAGCACTGGATTGAGGAGATTGACCAATATAACGCCACACCGGGAAACGGAACGACCCGGCAGTACCTGACGGATGTGGAGTGGGAAGCACGGATGTATCTCCGGGGCGAGATGGAGCGGATCGGACTTGTAGTGGAAATGGACTGCATGGGGAACTTGATCGGGACGCTTCCCGGCACCGAGCCGGAACTGGCTCCCGTCTGGACCGGCTCCCACTTTGACACGGTTCTTCACGGCGGCCGCTTTGACGGCGTGGCCGGCGTGGTAGCCGGCATGGAGGCACTGAAGCTGATCGCGGACTCCGGCGCCGCCCACCGCAGGAATCTTGCCTGCGTTGCCTATGCGGCGGAGGAGCCAGCCCGCTTTGGAATCGGCTGCATCGGCAGCCGCGCGATGGCAGGTGCTCTACCCGTTCAAGACCTGAAGACGACCCGTGCGCTGGACGGCCCGTCCCTCTATGATGAACTGAGAGCCAGAGAATTGGCGGCGGATGATATAAAGGCCATCTGACGGAGCTGCCGCAAAAAGCCGGGAGATGTGTTCTGTGCGGTGGAGCTGCACATTGAGCAAAACAGCGTCCTGGAGACCTCTGGGGTGCGCCTTGGGGTTGTAAAGGCCATCTGCGCGGCGCTGAATTTTACGGTGACGGTTACGGGCACAGCGGCGCACGCCGGCGGGATGCCGATGGAGAGCCGGCAGGGATGCCTTCGCAGCGGTAAGTGAGATGTCTCTGGCGCTGGAACGGATGACGCGGGAAAACCGGATGAGCGAGTACTGTACGGGGACCATCGGCTTTTTGCAGATCGAGCCCAACGCATCCAATATCATTCCGGGGCGTGTGAATTTCACGGTGGATATCCGGGACTGCGACGCGGCATCGAAGAACCAGCTCTGTGACAAAGTACGAGAGGAGTTCGCAGAGATCGCGGCGCGGCGCGGGGTCGCCCTGGAGATGAGGCTGCAGAACAATGACGCGCCGGTTTCCAGCCACCCGGCTTTAAGGACGCTCCTGGCGAACTGCTGTGAGCAGCGCGGAATTTCCCATTGCGAACTGATCAGCGGCCCATTCCATGACTCCTTGTTTGTCGGGAGATTTGCCCCCCCATCGGCATGCTGTTTGTGCCCAGCCGGGACGGCCTCTCCCACTGCCCTCAGGAGTGCTTGCTGCCGTGGACGGACTGCGCTGATATGAAGGTGGGCGCGGAGGTGCTGGCAGACGCGCTGCTGCACGCGGCCAACCTGGCAAACGCCAAAAGCCTGGATCAGGATGGAACAGACAATCACATTTTGAGGAGATGAGAGACATGGAAAAGAAACGGATTGGTATTATTGGCGGCGGCATTTCCGGCGCGGCACTGGGGTACTATCTGAGCCTCTACGAGGAGGCGGACATTACCATTTTGAGAAAAACCGCATTGGCTGCGGAACCACCGCAAAGTCTGCGGGCACGGTGTGCCTCTTTGACGACTCCCTGAGCAACCGCTACTGGGATGTCCGCCTGTATGGGTTTGAGACCTATTGCCGCTTCGAAAGGGAGGAGAAGGGCTCTGCTGGCTTTGATCAGACGGGCACATTGGTGGTGGCCCTCTCGGGCAGGAGGAGCTGCGGATCAAGGCGGGCATTGCCTTGGCTAAAGCCGCCGGATACTCAGGGGAGTATATCACAGATAAGTCCCGCATTGAGGAGATTTTGCCAGGCATCAACACAGAGAATGTTCTCGGCGCCGGCTACACCAGGGATGACGGCTATTTTGACGGGACCATGATCTCCAATACATTTGTGAAGAAGATGCAGACCAACGGCGGCATTGTGAAGACCGACATGGAGGTCACGGAAATCATCCGGAAGGAGATGCTGCGGTTGGACTGAAAACGGCGGACGGAACCCGCTACGATTTTGACACCATTGTGGACTGTACTGGACCCTGGAGCCGGTTTACCGGTGAACTGGTGGGCTTGGATGTCCCCTATCTGGCACACCAAGGCCGAGGCATTTTTCCTCTGCCCGCCTGTGAAACGGCCGGGATATGTGTTCCCTGTGCTGAAATACCCTGCGTTCTACGCCTTGCGGGCCGGCGAGAATGTGTTTATCTGCAAATCCCACCTCTCCATGAATCTGGACGACCCCATGCATGCAGGACAGTGGGACCCCGACAAGTTGCCCCAGACGGGCGGCACAGACGATTACTTCATTGAATTCCTCTTTGACCAGATGGACACCTATGTGCCTGGGCTTGCGGACAGCGGCTTGGTATCCTCCTGGCTTTCCTACCGCGCGGAACCCCGGGATTTTCTGCCGATCATTGGGGAGACGCCTGTCAAAAACTATCTACTGGCTACAGGCTACGGAGGAAACGGCGTGATTGAGGCTCCCGCTGTCAGCCGGGACCTGGCAAAGCTGATCATGCGGGGCGAGAGCACCCCGTTGCTGGAGGAGTGGGCGTTCAAGCGTCTGCTGAAACAATAAGATGAAGATTGCAGTATTGATCAAACAAGTTCCTGCCTCCAACGACGTGGCCATTGATCCGGTGACTCACTGCCTGATTCAGGGAAAACACAGAGATGGCTGTGAATCCGTCGGACCTCCATGCATTGACCGCGGCCATTGAGCTGAGCCGTCAGTGCGGAGGAACGGTGAGCGTCTTTCCATGGGGCCACAAGAGGCGGGAAAGGCGCTGCATACGGCGCTGGCCATGGGGGCGGATGAGGCATATCTGGTATCGGACCGCTGTTTTGGCGGCGGCGATACTCTGGGCACAGCCAAGGTGCTGGTGGCGGCCTTGAACCATACCGGGAAATACGACCTGGTGATGGCAGGCGATCTTTCCTCCGACGGCGCCACCGGGCAGGTGGGCCATATGGCGGCGGAGCTGCTGGGAATCCCCTGCGCGGCGGATTCCCGCAGAATCGAGATGGATGGAAACACATTGACCGTGGTGCGCCCGTGGAAGAATCAAAAAGTCCGGGTGCGGATCGGCCTGCCCTGTATGGTGACGGTGGGGCTTGGCAGCAACCAGGTCATCCTGCCGACCATCCGTTCTCAGATGAAGGCCAACCGGCGGGAAATTCCCGTATTGACCAATGCAGAGCTGAGACTAAACCGGAAGAAATCGGAAAGCGGGGTGCAAAGTCTCCGGTAACGGATACCTATGCCAGGGAGTGCAGCCAGCATCATGCCAAGATGCTGACCGGTTCCGCTGCGGAAATTGCAGCACAGATCAAAACCCTGGTGGAGGAGGTGAGCAAATGAGTGGGATCTGCATCTATGCGGAGCAGTATGAAAACCGGATTGAGGAGAGCGCTTTTGAACTGATCACAGCTGCCCGCGCGCTCTCGGCTCAAAGCGGAGAGCATATCATGGCGCTGGTTTAGGCCAGGACCCGGATGCGCTGTCACGGCAGCTTTCCTTCCAGGACGTACAGGTGGCAGCCGTGAAGACGGAAATCTCCGCGCTGCAGGATGACGCATTGAGCATTTGTGTGGCGGAGGCTCTGAGGCAGCTTGCCCCCTCCAGCGTATTGATTCCGGCAAATCGCACTTGCCGCGCACTCTTCTCCCGGGTGGCGGCCCGAATGGATGTGGGGCTGACGGCGGACTGCTCTGAGCTGTTTTTAAACGAGAGCGGTGAATTTTTGCAGAGGAAGAGTGCCTTCGGAGAGAACGCCATGTGCGTGACTGCGGAGGTTGGCACGCCAAAGCTGGTGAGCGTGCAGGTGGGTGTTCATGCGCCCAGCGTACCAGATGGAGGGACGGCGCCTATGTAAAGCCTGAAAGGTTCCGCAGCCGACCTCTGAGATAGAAATCCTGGAAATGGTGGAAGACGGCGAGGAATCCATTACCGGTGCGGAGCGGATTCTCTCTTTGGGCCGCGGCGTGGGGAAAACTACGCCGCAGCAAATGAACTTGCCCAGAAGCTGGGGGCCATGATCGGAGGAACGCGGCCGCTGGTGGATGACGGAGTGCTCCCCTTTGAACGGCAGATTGGGCAGACCGGCTGTACAGTGCATCCAAAGGTCTGCCTGTATCTCGGCGTCTCCGGCGCGATTCAGCACACGGAGGGCGTCCGGGGTGCAAAGCTCACCATCGCCGTCAACAAGGACCCGAGGCGGGGATCTTTGGCTGCGTGGATTACGGCGTGGCAGCGGATATGAGAGAGGTCATCAAAGAGCTGATCAAAGCATGCTTAACCGATGGAAAAGGCTGAAAAGTGCACACGGACTCGGATGATGGCGTTAGAAGGCGGGAGAACGCTGACTGGTTCCGGACGAAACTCTAGAGAGCATGAGACCTAGTTCATGCACCGTCGGGGCAACCGCCGCCAAGCGGCGGGAATCTCTCAGGTAAAAGGACAGAGACACAAAGGCCGTGAGGCCTTTGTGTCTCGTTGCTTTTTATAAAAACAAGAAAACGTTATTTTTAAAGGAGGAACATCACATGACATTTCCGGAAGAGCTGAAGTATTCCAGGAACGACGAATGGGTGAAGATGTTGGACGCGACCACGGCCCTGGTGGGAATCACGGACTATGCCCAAAATGAGATGGGGGATTGGTCTTTATCAATCTCCGGTGGCCGGGGACACGGTAACGAAGGGGGAGGCACTGTGCGATATTGAGTCAGTCAAAGCTGTCTCCGATGTCATCAGCAGCCCGGTCACTGGAGAGATTGCCGAGGTGAACGAGAGGCTGGAGGACACTCCTGAAAAGCTCAACGAGGACCCCTATGGCGCATGGATCGCAAAGGAAAAAAACATCAGCGACCAGGAGGCGCTGATGAACGCGGCGGAATACCGGACTTACC
>VOFH01003178.1_pt1 | contig 31175 bp, 56 predicted proteins | sample 5384091 | NCBI WGS metagenome assembly VOFH01 (sample SAMN12384727, study PRJNA508395) | human gut metagenome | isolation source: healthy gut G | host: Homo sapiens
ATAATCATCTAATGCATCCTCGGCATATTCCTTCGTGCCAAGCCCAATGCCGGTAGGACTGGGCAGAATTTCCGGATGACTCTTGATAATGTTTTCGATTTCATCCTCCAGCGCATCGCTCAGCTTATAGCCCTGATTGTTGAAGAATTTAATCCCGTTATATTCCACAGGGTTATGGGATGCGGAAATCATAACACCTGCATCCAGTCTGTATTTTCTTACCAGATACGCAACCGCAGGCGTGGGGATCACCCCTGCCACAACTGCGTGCGCGCCGACAGAGCAGATGCCGGAAACCAGTGCTTTCCAGCATATCCCCACTGATACGGGTATCCATAGCAACCAGAATACGAGGGGCGTGCTTTGTTTCCTTTGTCAGCACATACGCACCGGCTCTGCCTAAGCGGAACGCCAGCTCGCCTGTCAATTCTGTGTTTGCAACACCTCTTACGCCGTCTGTACCAAATAATCTAGCCATTTTTCTTCCTCCAAAACCTTATTCGTTCGCCGATGCACTGCCGTCACCGGAAACGGTTACATCAATATAAACAGGGCTTGCGTTCAAGCCGTTGGGCAAATCCAGATGCACCAGAACCCGATGCGTTCCTTCGGACATGCCGTTTACATGCACACTGCCGTTCAGATCCTCTGCGCGCAGTCCGTTCAGGCTGCTGCTGTCACCTGTAACGGTGACATGTGCCGTCCCGAAGGAGTAGGTTTTGCCGTCCTCCTGCCCCAGAATGGTTAAACGGGATTCGTCCAGTGTGAACTGCTTTCCTTTCTGCGCCGTCTCGATGGCAACCGTTACCTGTACGCTGCTGCGGTTGTCATCATTTAAGGAAATGCCGTCCGGCAGATAATTTTCAGATTGAATGTCTTTGTCACTGCGGCAGTGCGCCCCGAAACGTCAATGCTGTCCAGATGAATGGAAAGCAGGGCCTCCAAATCCTCTTTAGAGCCTGTCACCTCTGCATATTTCGGCGAGCAGAAACCGTGCCGACCTGATAGCCGTTTGCAGGCGTGCCTGTGATATCCACCTGAATCGGCACCTGCTTTGCATCATGTACCGCATAGGAAACCGTTATCTCGCGGATGTTCAGCGAAACGCCCGTTACCTCTGCGCCATGGTAATCATAGCAGGCAAGCTTTGCGTGAATATCCATATTTTTTCTTCCAGCTCCTCCGCGTTGATGATTGCCTTTACCTTCGCAACCTGCCGCACCAGAGATACGGGGCCGGAAACGATTACGGTCTCTGCGCTCAGCACAGGGTCGGAAAGGGTAATGTCGCTGTTGGGCTTGCCGTTTAATTCTACCTCAATGGGAAATTCCTTTGTCCGCAGGGTTTCCACCTGTGCCTCCACAACGGCAGGTGCCTTGCTGCTGATGGCATAGGCCGTACCGCCCTGATCAATGGAAACATTGACGGGCAGCGCAACGGAATCCCCGTTTACTGCATAAGCCAGCTCGGATAAATCCACCGAAGCGGTAATCCAGTCGGGGTTCTGGCTCAGTCTGTCCAGTGCAGTTCGCTGTGCCTTCACCTTTACGGTAATTTTTGTGCTTTTCAGCTCCTCCGCATTGCCGACGGTCAGCCCGCGGGAGGTCAGTGTATCCATATTTTCCAAGGTTAAGGTCTGCTGTAGCTGCGCGTATCCACAGGCTGCGTGATGCTGATTACCATAAACCACATGGTCGCGGCAATGGCAATGGAAAGCAGCTTCCAGCCAAGATCCTTCGTCAGTAATTCCTGAAATTTTTTCATTCTTTCTCCTGCCGTCCTTTCCAAATGGTTGCAAATGTTTTCTTGCTGCCTTCTTTGCGCGGCTGAGAAATCATATTTTCAGCTGCTCAGGGGAGAGGTCACGGTAAAGCACGCCGCCCCTTGCCAGAGAGATGGCGCCGGTTTCCTCGGAAACCACAATAACATACGCATCGGAAACCTCACTTGCGCCGATGGCGGCTCTGTGCCTTGTGCCAAGCTCCATGCTGACCTCGTTGCTGTCCGTCAGAGGCAGAAAGCATGTAGCGGCAGCCACGCGGTTGCGCCGCACAATCACTGCGCCGTCATGCAGTGGTGTATTGTGTTCAAAAATATTGATGAGCAGCTGACTGGAAACGATGGCATCCACAGGAATCCCCGTGCGTTCAAAGTCCCCAAGAGGAACCTTCTGCTCAATTAGGATTAAGGCACCTGTTTTCACAGAGCCCATTTTTTCGGCAGCCTTTACAATTTCATCCACGGTTCGTTGTGCAGCTTAATCATCGGTTTCTTCAGAGCTTCTGGCGAAGGCGGTGAAGAATTTTCCTTTGCCCAGCTGCTCCAGTGCCTTTCGCAGCTCCGGCTGGAATACAACGATAACCGCAATGATGCCGACGGAAATTGTGTTGGAAAGAATCCAAAGAATCGTATTCAGCTTTTAAGAGCATGGCAACCGCCGCAAGGGCAAAAATAACCAGAATCCTTTGAACAGCACCCACGCGCGTGTTTCCTTGATCCAGAATATGATTTTATAAATAATATAGGCAACAATGAGGATATCAGAATATCGGAAATGCCGAGGGAGGGCCTTGCGAATTCTGTGATTCCGAGGTTGTCGAAAATGTTTTGAAAACTTCCATCGTTCACACCCTGTCTATGCTTGTTTTCTCCGTCATGAAATGGTAAGATGTACTTCATTCTGTACATCAATATGGGCGCAGAAGCCCAATATTTTCATTATAGCATAAACTATGACAAAGTAACATGAAAAGATGAAAAAATGAAACTTCTTTTTCCTATTTTTCCTATGAAAATAGAATGTATATGATTTTTCTATCGGTTTTGCTAAAATATCGAATTGATGTAAAATTCATGAAAATCATTTCCGCGTTTTGGCTGTTTTGTTTTTGTACAAAATGCAGAAGGGATTGACTTTGTTCATTTTTTGTGTTTTAATAACGGTATGAAGGAATATTTTTTGATATTTTGCCAAAAAAAAAGAAAATTCCTTTATTGTTGTCTGACACTAATGCACGTATTCATTTTATATTCTTAAGGAGGAAGATCAATGGCAGTTAAATTTGCAAACAGAATGAATCTGTTAAAAGGTTCCGAAATCAGAGCTTTGTTGGCACTGACAGCAAAACCCGAAGTTATCTCTTTCGCAGGCGGTATGCCCGCACCCCGAGCTGTTCCCTACAGAAGGCGTTAAGGAAGCGGCTTGCAAGGTAATGGATAGCATGGGTAAGGTTGCACTGCAGTATACAGGTACAGACGGTTTGCATCCCTGCGTGAAAAAATCGTTGCAAGAATGGCAGCGAAAAACGGTATCCATGTAAGCATCGATGATATCCTGATTACAAGCGGTTCTCAGCAGGGTCTGGATTTCTCCGCTCGTGTATTCCTGAACCCCGGCGATGTTGTTCTGGTAGAAAGCCCCTCCTATCTGGGTGCAATCAATGCGTTCAAGGCTTGCGAACCCACATTCGTTGAAGTACCTACAGATGACGCAGGTATGATTCCCGAAGAGCTGGATAAGATTCTGGCTACAACAGAAAACGTAAAAATGATTTACGTTATCCCCGATTTCCAGAACCCTACAGGCAAAACATGGACTCTGGAAAGAAGACAGAAATTCATGGAACTGATCAACAAATACGAAATTCCGTTATCGAAGATAACCCTTACGGCGAACTGCGTTTTGAAGGCGAATTCCTGCCTTCCCTGAAATCCATGGATACAAAGGATTTGGTAATCTTCCTGGGCACAATGTCCAAGATTTTCGCTCCCGGTCTGCGTATCGGTTGGGTTTGCTCCACAAACGCAAGTTCTGGGCAAATACAACTTCATCAAACAGGGTGCTGACCTGCAGTCCTCCACAATCGACCAGCTGATTACAAATCAGTTCCTGGAAGACAACGATTTGGATGCACACGTTGAAAAAATCAAAGCAGTTTACGTTAAGAGACGTGACGCAATGCTGAAAACAATGGAAGAAACCTTCCCGAAGGAAGTAAAATTCACACATCCCGAAGGTGGTCTGTTTACATGGTGTGTACTGCCCGAATACATGGACGCAAAGGTTATCGCGCCTCAGTGTCTGGAAAGAATGTTGCTTACGTTCCCGGCGGCAGCTTCTTCCCTAACGGCGGTAAGGAAAACCACTTCCGTCTGAACTACTCCTGCATGCCCGAAGACAAGATTGTTGAAGGTATCACAAAGATTGCAGAGGTTCTGAGAAAGCAAACCTGAAATAATTAAGTCGAAATCAGGATTTCGACTGCGCAAAGCCCCTTTTTTCGGAGGGCTTTTTATCCGAAATTGACAGTCTGTTGCAAGGAGAATATAATGGATACAGTATGAAAAAAGGGTGGACAGAGGATAGACAAAGTGGACAGAGTGGACAGGTAAAAACACGAAAAAATTGCGAAAGCGGACAGGCAAAGGGTGGACGAAAGAAAGGAAAATTTAATGGCAAAAGAGAATTTGTCCATACAAATAGAATACGAAAAAAGAGGGCGGCGCAGTGCTGGAAAAAGCTGCATGGCCGCTGTGCGGAGCTGCATATTCCTGCGGAGATTGATGGGCTGCCCGTCATTGCCGTTGCGGAAAACGCATTTGCGGCAGAAAGAGAGGCACCCCTGCGGAAATCGGCGAGGAGAAGGAGGCGAGCCTTTCCTTTTGACGGAGCCGCCTGCCGAAACCGCGGAGGGGCAGGCATTGCGAAGGGTTTTCCTGCCGGATACGGTTACGGAAATTGGGGCGTTTGCCTTTTCGGGCTGTGCCGCATTGGAGCGGGTACATCTGCCGGAGATTGACGGCGGTTTCCAAGCGGATGTTCGATGGCTGCGGGGCGCTGCGGGAAATTTCCCTGCCGAGGGCGGTCAGAAGCATCGGGGATTATGCGTTTTACGGCTGTGAACGGCTGCAGGAGCTTCGTCTGCCGGAGGGGCGTGAAAAGCATCGGGCGGTATGCCTTTATAACTGCCGCAGGATGGAGAAAATCAATATCCCACTGGCGGCAAGGGAATTAAATACAGGGCTGTTTCTGGTGCGACAGCGGAAGGCACCTTTCCTTTGGGCGTTGCAGACATATTTCCGATTTGATTTCGGGACTGAACCATGAATTGCAGCTGTCGATTGATTTTCCCCATCGAGGGCGGCGAAACGAAGCACGCGGAGCTGGTACTGCCCGATTTTCAGTATGAATATATCGAGGATACGCCGGCAAGGCTGTTCCATCAGGTGAATTACGGCACGGGCATATTTTCCGCCAGTGCATCGGCAATTCCGAGATTGACTTTCGCCGCTATGATGAGATTTTCTACCTGACGAAGCGCGAGGATGCCGCGGAGACAGTGCTTTTGCTTGCCATGAGCCGCCTGCGGTATCCGTACCGCTTGCAGGAGAAGCACAGGAGGTCTACCTTGAGTATCTGAGGGAGCATTTGCTTTGGGCGGCGGCGTATTTTCATGGAGCAGAAGGAGGGGGAAACCCTGCGGTTGTTCGCGGGATTTGGGGGACTGCCCTTGACGGCGGATCGAAATTCGACTGGATTTTCGGGAAACGAGGTTTGTATGCCGCAGAACCATGAATATGGTTCTGCAAATAAACAGACGAGTGGGACAGCGTCCCCATCGGTTACGGATAAAGCGCATCGCGTAATGAGCTATACCTTTCATGCGCTTTCTTTGATTTGGCACTCAGCGGTCTGCGGTACGAAATGAACCTTTCATCCCTGTACGTCGGGACAGACGGCGAAAAGATACTGTTTAACCCGCGCTACCTCGTACAGCGTTATCTGAGCGACCGCGTGCTTGTCAATCGCGCCTATCTGCACATGGTTCTGCATTGCCTGTTCCGCCATCCCTTCCATCTGAACCATCGGGATGAGGAGCTTTGGCACCTCGCCTGCGATATCGCGGTGGAATCTATCGTGGATTCGCTGTCTGTGAAGGCGGTGCGGCTCGTTGTCTCCGATAAACGAAACGAAATGTACGATATGCTCCGCAGAGAATTGAAGGTGCTTTCCGCCGAGGGCATTTATCGCGTGCTGGAAGAAAAAAGCTTTCCTTGCAGGAATTCGGTAAGCTGCAGCTGGAATTTTGGGTAGACGACCATGTCTTCTGGGAGCATCAGAAGGATGACGAGGACGAGAATAGCAAGGACGGAGATAACCAAGATAACAGCAACGACCAACAGCAGGAGCAGGAAGAACAGGACGAAAACAGCAGCAGCTGGAGGAAAATGGACGGAAATCGGGGGAAAAGACCGAGACCAACCTCGAAACCTTCTCCAAGGATATGGGCGCAGAGGCAGGCGAGCTTCTGCAATATCTGAAGGTGGAAAACCGAGAACGCTATGATTATCGGCAGTTTTGCAGAAATTCGTGACGCTCAAGGAGGATATGCGCGTGGATGAGGATGCCTTCGATTTTATCTTCTATACCTATGGCTTGCAGATGTACGGCAATTTGCCGTTGATTGAGGCATTGAATATAAGGAGGTCAAAAAGGTGGAGGAGCTGGTGATAGCCATTGATACCTCCGAATCCTGCGAGGGGGAAACGGTGAAGCGGTTCTTAGAGGAAACCTACGCGATTCTTTTCGAGCAGTGAAAGCTTTTTCCATAAAATGAACGTGCATATCATACAGTGCGATGCGGCGGTGCAGATGGATAAAAGGATAACCTCCAAGGAGGAGTTGGCGCAGTTTATGGAGGATTTTGCACTGCGCGGCAGCGGCGGTACGGATTTCCGCCCTGTATTCCAATACGTTGATAAATTGATTGCCGAAAGGGCGTTTCAGAACCTGAAGGGTCTGATTTATTTCACAGACGGCTACGGCACCTTCCCCGAAGCGCAGACCGCCCTATGATGCCGCATTTGTGTTCTATCATGAGGATTATACAGATGTCGGCGTGCCGCCATGGGCGATGAAGCTGATACTGGGGAAAGAGGATTTGTCCTTGGGACTGCCGTCTCATGGGCGTTAGGAGGATAGCATGAATATTAAAAAAAGCGAAGGAAGAAATTAAATATGCCATTCAAGCGTATCTGGCGAAGGACGAGTTTGGGAATACCGTATTCCTGCGGTCAGACAAAGACCCGTTCTGCTGATGGGCGCGCCCGGTATCGGGAAAACCGCCGTGATGGAGCAGGTGGCGAGGGAGTGCGGTGTAGCACTGGTATCCTACAGCATTACCCACCATACGCGCCAGTCTGCCATCAGGCTGCCCTTTATCAGCAAGAAGGAATACGGCGGAAAAGGAATACACCGTAACGGAATACACCATGAGCGAAATTATCGCATCGGTTTATGATAAAATGGAGGAAACGGGCCTGCAGGAGGGGATTTTGTTTATTGATGAAATCAACTGCGCCTCCGAAACGCTTGCGCCTGCGATGCTGCAATTTTTGCAGTGCAAGACCTTTGGGGCGCATAAGGTGCCGGAGGGTGGCTGATTGCCGCGGCAGGCAATCCCCGAATACAACAAAAGTGTGCGCGAATTTGACGTAGTAACGCTTGACCGTGTGAAGAAAAATCGACGTAGAGCCTGATTTTTCCGTTTGGAAGGAATATGCCTATAAAGCAGGGCATCCATGGGGCGATTCTGTCCCATCTGGAAATCCGCAAGGATCATTTTTTTATGCCATGGAGACAACGGTGGATGGCAAGCGATTTGTGACGGCGAGAGGGTGGAGGATTTTCTACCATCCTGAAGGTGTAGAGGATATGAATTTGCCGGCAGAGGAAGGGCTGATTTATCAATATTTGCAGCACCGTAGGATTGCGAAGGCGATTTTTTGCGAATTATTTGGATTTGTACCGCAAATATCGCACCGATTACCGCGTGACGACATATTTTTGCAGGGGAAATATACCAAGCAGGCGGTGACGAAGCTACAGGATGCACCGTTTGACGAGCGACTGAGCGTGATGGGACTTTTGCTGAGCAGGCTTTCCGAGGGTCAGGGGCATACGAGGCGGATTTGACCGTAACGGGATTGCATGGCGCGCTGCTGAGCTGAAGGAGCGGTTCGACAGCCCCTATTGCAAGGAAACGCCACAGGAGAACCTCTTTACTGGACTGGTAGAGGAAAGAGAAGCTGCCTTTGCGAAGGAACGGAAGGCGGGACTTCTGGAGAAAACGGCAGAGCATGCCTGCTTGAAGGAATTGAGCGGCTGCATTTCTTCCTTGCGGAGGGAAAAACGGAGCGGCTGTCGGGAAAAGGAGGAGGCGTTTGCGCTGGTGAAGGGACTTTTCGCAAAAGAGGCGGAAGGACGGAAAACGCCATTGCGGATGCGTCTGCGATGCTGGACAATGCCTTTGCATTTTGGAGGAGGCCTTCGGTGCAGGGCAGGAGATGGTTATCTTTATTACGGAGCTGACCACGAACTTTTATAGCGTGAAATTCATCAGCGAGAATGGTTCGGAGAAATTATCGGTATAACGCGGAATTGCTTTTCGATGAAAAGCAGAAAACCATTTTGCAGGATATCGAAAAGGCGAAAACGGAATTAAATCTTCTGTTTTAAAGAAAAAGAAAAAGTTTAAAGAAAGAAAAGGCTGTCATCCCTTTTATCGGAATGACAGTCTTTTTTGATTGCTTTCGTTTAATATTTGCTCCAACTGGCTCTGCGGTCAGGGCTGTCCATGTTTCATACTTGGAATCCTTCTGCTCATAGGTGTGGCTGTTGGTTGCCTCCCGCACAACCAGATAATACCATGCGCCGGGTTGATTATCGGGCCATTTGGTCATGCTGTCCAAAAGGTCGGCCTTTGTTTCGGGCATACGGCAAAGCACACGGTTAATCAGTGTCATTGCTCTGCTCTTTAATCGGGGCATCGGGGTGGAAGCTGCCGTCCGTATAACCGCTTACCCAGCCAAGGGTGGCGGCACGCTCAATTTCCTTTTTCCGCCCAATGACCGGAAATATCCGTAAAGCTATTGTTTTCCTCTGCCTTACCGCTGTCAAAACGGGCGCAGATGGCGGCAAATTCCGCACGGGTGCCTGCGGTACAAAAGCTGTTTGCTGTGCGACCCTTGAGAATATTCATGCCTGCCATGGTGGAAACTGCTGTGTTGTACCAGCTGTCCTCTGTTACATCGGCAAAATCGTTGTGCTTGCTGAGGTTTTCGCTGCGTACCTCCTCCTTCAGCAGGCGGAAGAAGATAGCGGCGGTTTCGCACGGGTGATGTTGCCCTGCGGCCTTACGTTGCCGTCTTTATAGCCTACAACATAAGCAAAATGATTGCTGCCGTTGAGCAAATCGGGAACCTTTTGTCGGCGTGGTTTCGCCGGTATTGTTGTCTTTGTTATTTTCTTTGTTATTTTCTTTGTTGTTATCCTTGTCCTTGTTTTCGTCTTTGCTGCTGCTGTGGTGCTTTTTGCCAAAGATATAGGTGTAGGTGACATCACCGCTGATGCCGTTTTCTTCGGTATTTGGTGTCACATCCCAATGACCGGGGTTTTCATAGCCTGCGGCAGGAATCATAATGGTGGGGAACATGGCTTGCACCCAATGTGCCGCTTGCAGAACCATTTGCCTGCGGATGCAGTACAACGGTAACCGTTTTATCCTCTGTGGTGTTGCCCGACCAATAGCCGTTTACGATTTTGAAACGGGCATTTTTTGCCCAGTGTGCATAAACGGTTTCCGCACGATCGAAGGTTTGGGTTTTAAAATCAATGGGTTTTCCGGAGGTGTCATACCATCCAAGGAAGGTGTAGCCTTCCTTGCGGGGGGACGCAGGGGAATCAATATGGTTTTTGTTTGCAGGATGGGGACATAGCGTTCGGTAGGTCTGCCTTCCGTAAGCTCCCACTTGCCGCCGTTGGCATCAAAGCGTAACAATGGGCCACCATTGTGCCACGAAATTCAAGTCAGACTTTATCGTCATATCCTGAATTGCCTTACTGGTGTAGAAGGTGCCTGCTGTGGAGAGAGAATCATCAGAATGGGTGACGGGTTCCTCCGTATCCTCCGTATCTTCTGCATCTTCTGTATCCTCTGTACCCCTGTATCCCTGTATCCTCCTGCTCTCCTGTGTATCGGTGGTTCAAAATCCCCCAACCTTCTGAAGTAGTAGGGTGTGCAGGATCTGTGACGGGTGTGGGAACCGCTTTGGATACCTTGGCAAGTGTAGAGCCATAAGGAACGGTATAGCTGATTGTATAATCATCTGTATTAAAATGCCCCTGTGCAGGCTGGAAGTAGTCCGCATAGAAGGTTACGGTGCAGGGATCGTGTGTCCATTTGCCGTAAAGCGTGAGGTTTTTGTGTCATTTGCGTTGTCTTCAGGGAAGGTATAACTGTCGCTCATTGCTGTGCCGGTTAATTCTTCGTTTGTATACCAACCGCTAAAACTCCATTTTTTATCAGCAAAGGTTACGGTTGCAATCTCAAAGGTCGGATTTTGCCGGCATTGCTTTTTTCTGTCTGCTGTGCAGGCAGGCTCACACCCTCAGGTACCTGTGCCGGTTACCCAACGATAGGTAATCGTATAGGTATCCGCTTCGGGGAAGGTATAGGTGTATTCGTAGTCGCCGTCCCGGTGATGGCATCCGCATTGGTATCGGGGGCGTTATCTCCCCAAGTGCCGGGTGCTTTGTAGTCATCTGCGGGTGTCATATCCTGATTATCTACATGAGGAACCAAATCGGGTGTCAGCGTGCCGTTGCCGTTGCGCAGGGAACATTGACGGTAATGGTGTCAGTAGTTGTATTTGTATTTCCGATGTTCTTTGTTGTACCAGGTGCTTTCTGTATTCCAACTGCCGTTTACAACGGTAAAAGTAACCTTCTTTTGTGCCGATTTTCGTCCAACGGCCGTAAAGGAAGGTATTCTTTGTTAGGTTTTCGCCGCTTTCATTATAACGATCTGTGCAGGCGGAATTTTATACCAGCCGTCAAATTCATACCCCTTGGGATGGTACGATGGGGGTAAAGGAAGCGGTTCCGTCATCGCTCAGTGCAAGGGAAACGGTGGAAGGCGGGTGGCATCTGCGGGGATGACAGAGCCAATCCATTGAAATTTACATCAATGGAAGGAATCCAACGCCCATACAGGGTTAAATCACTGCCGAAGGCATCATATACGTTATCCTGATAGGGCAACGTATGTTTTTCCTTCATACGTCCAAGTTTTTTTTCGGCCGCGTCGCCGTCAATGCGGTCATCCCAAAGACGATACCAACCGTCGAATTTTAATTTCATGGTGTCGTTTGTGGTTTCATTTTTTTGTCGGAGTTGTGGGGCTGTGCGTCACGCCACGCATGGCGTGCTCGTGGTCGGGCGGAGCGAAATCCGGTTCCCAACGCCCTGCCCATTTATAGTCCACACATACGGGATCGGTAATGGTAATGACTGCTTTTACGCCGTAGGGAGTCCCTTTTGTGCCTACAGGGGGAATCGGCTGAAGGCTGAGTGCCGTTTGAATACTGTCGCCACTGCCGATATTGAAAGGCTCCGCTCGATGCGCAGATAGGGGTTGTGGCAAATTGCGGATTGTTGTTTGCATCATACCCCGTAAAGCGGTAATAATCCACAGAGGCAGTTTCGTTGATGGCACTGCTTGTAAGAATATGGTGTTTCTCTTTCAATTCCTTCCAAGTATGCGAGGTATGCTCTGTGGATTTTTCTTGAAGTCCTTCACATCGATATCCAGGCTTTTCGTATTTGGATTGACATTTGCGTCAATCTGAATCAGCAGCTCATTGAGCGCCTCATCAATATCATGCACTTGGCTCAAGCCCTTTGAAATAGGTGTGCCATCCAGTGTGTTGGAATTGCCGCAGATTCCGGCCATGGTGTTATTGAATTGTGTACGTTGTTCCTCCGAGGACATTCCGTTTTGCAAGTTCAGCGCACGGAAGTCACCAAAGCCGAAGATGGTAGCGTTATAGGTTTCCTTTAATTCCTTTGCCGCTGCCTGTTGCCGCCTCGGGGCGGAGGTTCTGAACGCCTACGCCATTCTGATAGGGCAGAGAGCTGGCGGCAACAAAGATGATAAGGTTGCGGTCCTTGCTGTTTGTCTTTGCAATTTCTGCCAACTGCTCTGTGATTTGCAGACCTGCATCCATACGGGAGGCACCTGCGTGCCAAGATACCATTTTATCAACATCAATGACATTCTTTGCATCGTCAATGCTCATAAAAACATCATCATAGTCTTCATTGGCAAGATAGTTGTCCGGCATCTCCGGCAGGGTTGTTTTTTTCGTCGTAACCTGGGATTGTCCATTCTGTCCAACCGCTTTGGGAATGGAAGACAGGAGTATTGTTTTTACAGGTATAATAGCCTGTGTTCAAGCTGGGGTTTTGGTCTGGAGTTAGCCTTGCGCCGGGGTGCTGATTTTCGATGTATGAATCGGATGAGCCGCTGTTATTGATACGCCCAAAGCCTGCGATTGCCACCCGATGTTCGCCGCCTGTGGTGGGGGTAGGAAGCTTTTTCAGCAGACTTTCCATGGAATTGAGAATATCCTCGCTCCTTCCCATACTGCGTTGTATCGTTTTGCGTATTCATAAAGGTGGATTGCTCTATCAAGAAGATGATATCGCAGGGCTTAACGGTGCGGGATTGGTCATCCGTATCCGTCAGATAGGCTTCGATTTGCGCTGTAATCTGCCCCGTTTCCGCTCCGCTGCTGTCAAAAGCGTGTTTCACTGTGGCTGTGACATGCTGCGTTGTGGTACTTTCCCCTTCTGCCAATGCGGAAGCAGGCAAAAGGGCGAGTATCATGGAAAACACCAAAAGATAAGAGAGTATGCGTGTTTTCATGAGATTCCTTCCTTTCTGCTATGAATGATTTTCGATAAAATTTGCTGTTTTTGACAATTTTTATTTTATTATAAGGAAAATACCAAGTCAAGCGACTGCAAATAATTTCGAGTGATTTTGTATGGAGCAAACAATCGCTATCAGGTTATTCTTCTGTCTAAATAATTTCGACTTTACTCAAAATGCTCCGGATGAAGTCCCGACCAGCCTGTTTGGGGCATGGTCAGCAGACGATAGATATCCTCCTTGCTCTATCTCGAAATCGAAGATATCGAGGTTTGCCTTCATGCGCTGTGGTGCGGAGGATTTCGGCAGGGGCAGGACATTATTTTGCAGGCAGAAGCGCAGACAGATTTGCGCCGGACTTTTGCCGTATTTTTTCGCAAGCTCCAGAACCAAAGGGTCCTCCAGAAGCCGCCCTCTGCCAAGGGGACCCATGCCTGCCTGTATGCCGCGGCTCTGGCAGAACTGTAATGTTTCATACTGCGAATAGCCGGGTGAAATTCAAACTGATCAATCATGGGGGCGGTATTGGCGGTTTTCAGAACGTGCAGGAGGTGCTGCGGCAGGAAATTGCAGACACCGATGGCACGCACTGCGCCTTCATCATAAAGCCGCTCCAACGCACGCCAGCTTTCCGTTACCAGCGGCTTCCAATCCGCGCCGGGGAAGGGCAGGGGCCAATGAATGAGGAACAAATCCAGATACTGCACCTGCAAATCCTTGAGGGAGGCTTCAAAGCTTGCCATAGTTTTATCATAGCCCAAGTCCGTTTTCCAGACCTTAGAGGTCAGGAACAGCTCTCTGCGGGGGATACCGCACTGCTGTAGGGCGTTGCCAATCATTTTTTCGTTTTCGTATCTTCTGGCGGTGTCAATGTGACGGTAGCCGCAGTCCAGCGCATCCAGAATGATTTTTTCCTCCTGCACCAGATAGGTGCCAAAACCAAGGAAGGGCATTTCCGTACCGTTTTCCAAAATAAATCCTTTTTTCACTAATCATGGCTGTTTCCTCCTTACCGTTTTTCCAACAGCGCAAGTGCAAGCGTTGTCAGCGTTTCTTTTGTATTTTTTCGGGCGCACGCAGAACGATATCCAGCAGCTCTGCAAGGATAGTGCCTAGGATTTTGCCGTGCGGCGCACCGAGTGCCATCAAATCCTGCCCCGTTAGGGCAAGGGTTTTTCAGAGAAAGGCAATCCCCTGCCGCAAGGATTTTTTCCAAGGCGGCTTTTGTTTCGGCGTGGGGAGAGGCGGGACGCAGGATGCTTTGCAGAAGCAGAAGCTGCTCTGTTGCCTCCTGTCCGATGGTGCTGAGCTTTTTGCGGAGCGGATAGGGCGCTGTCGGCAAATCCGCGGACAGCTCATCCAGAAGCAGGAAATCCGCTTGATGGAGTGGTTATCGAGCCGCATACCTCTTAAAAAGCCCTTCACCTCGCCGATGGGGTAATGCTGCAAAACAATGCACCACCGCAGAATACTATCCTTCGGACAAAGGGAAATTTCCTCCAAAAGGGTCCGGCTGTTTGCGATAAGGCTTGCGGAAAGGGTCGCATCTATCTGTGCGAGCAGACCGCTTTCCCAGAGCAGGGGCATTTTTTCGCAAAGGGGGCAAGCCAGAGCTTTTGCAGCTCCTCGCGAATTCGCTCCGCGCTGATTTTCTGAATCAGCGCCGTATTGGCGCAGAGAGCCGCCCATGTTTCGGGGTCAATCGCAAAGCCAAGCTGCGCGGAAAAGCGCACACAGCGCAGCATCCGCAGGGCATCCTCCTGAAAGCGCTTTGCCGGCTCACCCACGCCGCGGATCATGCCTGCGGCAATATCCTCCTGCCCATGGAAGGGGTCGCGAAAGCCCTCCTTGGGGTGATAGGCAATGGCGTTCATGGTAAAATCGCGGCGGAGCAAATCCTCATTCAGCTTTTTGGTGAAGGAGACCTCGTCCGGATGGCGGCAGTCGGCATATTCGCCGTCGATGCGATAGGTTGTGACCTCATAATTTTCATGATGCAGGACGACGGTAATCGTGCCATGCTTGATGCCCGTATCAAAGGTATGGTCGAAGATGGTCTTGGTTTCCTCGGGCAGGGCGGAGGTGGTGATGTCCCAATCCTGCGGCATGCGCCCCAGAATGGAATCGCGGACACAGCCCCGACGATATACGCTTCGTGACCGCCCTCATTCAGTTTATTCAGAATCCAGACCGCGTCCTGCGGAATGGCAATATTCAGCTTCTGCAAGGCTTCTCCTCCTTTTCGGAAATTTTGCATTTATTATACCATAAAAATATTTTCTGATAAAAAAAGAACATCTGCGGAGAACAGATGCTCTTTTTTTTCTATAGGGGAAATAATACAAGGGATTTCAATGGCTCAGATTCGGCCCTAAGTCGAAATCAGGATTTCGACTTGTTTAGACGAAGGAATAAACAGACGAGTTCCATCGGCTGAAAAGCCTTGAAACTTGCTGTTTTCCTCGTCGGAAGTAAATTCCGCCTGCGGATTATAGTCGGGAAACTCGTTCGTTTCCCGAACTCTTCCGCTGTTTCGAGAATTTTTAGTATTTTACTTCTTATCGTAAGGCTTTACCGTAACCTCTTTTTTATCGAAGTCGATGAAAATCTGATAAGCGTAGTTATCCTCGCTGGTATCCCAGACCTCAACGAATTTCGGGGTTACCTCGATGATGATTTCGGAATCCTCGTGGCTATATTTATTGTAGCTGCCCCAGAGGTGTTTTTTATAAAGGCCTTCAAACACTCTGCCGGGCTCATCCACAACCAGACCGCAGTTTTTCGCAGTCCCTTCCACCTGAATGCCGCCATAGCAGAGGGCAACATTGGGGTTTTTGTAAAGCTGCTTTGTTTTGCGGAAGTCCTTGTCTGTTTTGAAATAGATTTTGTCGTTATAGAACAGGCAGCTGACGTTGCGCACCATAACGTAATCGTTTACACTGCTGGCAAGCGCCATAATCTTCCAATCACCCAGATGTTCAAAGAAAAGGGCTTTTGCCTGTTCAAAGGTAAGGTTTTTGTCTAAGCTGAATTTCATTTCGGTTTCTCCTTTGCTTCTCTGTGCTTTTTATACTCAGATTTTTGTTTCGTCCGCTTTCTTTATGATGTTTGCCTTTTTATTTTTGCAGAGGCATTGCCGTGGATGATGGGGCTTAAGTGCTTATACAGCAGCATTGCGCCAACGGAGTTGATGCCGCATTTAATCAGGTTGAAGGGTAGAATCCCAAGGATTGCCAGTGTGAATACATTGGAAATCAGAGGGTTGACCTCGGTACACATGGCTACGAAATAGCTCATATCCTGTCCCATCAGTGCCATATAGAAGGGAATGATGATATACAGGTTGGTAAAGATGGCAACAATGCCTGTGAAGACAGAGCTGATTGCCATACCGATGATTGCGGTTCTTTTAGATTTTTTCTGGTGATACATGATAACGGGAGGCAGTACATACGCACAGCTTAACAGGAAGTTTTGCAGCTCCCCTGTGAAAGCGGAGGAGGTGCCCTCGGTTGCCAGCTTCAGCAGGATTTTCACCAGAATGATGCAGACAGCCTGCAAAGGCCCCATGGCAAAGCCGCCGATGATTTCTACCAGACCTGCCAGATCAAAATTCATGAAGGGGGGCAGGAAGGGAAGCGGGAAATCAATATGCAGCAGGATGCAGCAGATGGCACCCATCATGGCAATCATGGTTAAATCTCTGGTTTTGAATTTCGTTTTCATGTTTTATTCCTCCAATTTTTTCTGATTTGATGCTTCTTAAGACTTGCGATTGACACTGCATTTTTTGCAATAAAAAGCCCTCGGAACACATTCCAAGGGGCATTGCACGCGCAAACGAATTTTCATGCGAGGTACGCATGAACAGCATCAAAGTTTCTTCTCTCATCCGGACTGTTACCGTCGGTTATGGAATTGCACCATATCAGCTTTCGCATCTTTCAACACTTCGCGTTTCAAGATACCTGAGGGTCGCGGACTTTTACCGCCGGTAGGGAATTGCACCCCTGCCCCGAAGAATCACGTTATATTTTTCACATTCCAACCATAACATAAAAGGCTGTTGCGTGCAAGAGGAAAATATAAAATTTTGTGAAAAAATTATTTTTTAAAAATTTGAAAAATGTTGTTGACAGGAGAACAAGTTCGTGATAATATATCTCTTGCAGTTAGAATTGCAAAACAAAGCAAACAAACATTATGCGCCTTTAGCTCAGTTGGTAGAGCAACTGACTCTTAATCAGTGGGTCTAGGGTTCGAGTCCCTAAAGGCGCAGCTTGAAAAAAGCGGGATGGATTAACTCAGGGTTGGTTTATTCCGTTTTTATATTTTATAATTTTATATTTTAAAGGATAACAGCCATTCTCGGTACGGTCGGGAATGGTTCTTTTTTTTTTTGCCCTTGCCCCATAGAATGTTGCAGAGACGATGTTCGGTCGCGGTGAAACAGGGGAGTGAAGTATGGAGGAGATCTATGAAAAAATCATGCGAGAGGGCTACGGCTTGCAGCTGCGCCATGGCACAAGAACGCGGACAGGTCTGGTCTGCCGGACAGACAGGGGGCTTTGCGAGCTGAAAAAGCCGCGCGGCAGTACGGACAGTCTGCGGCTTGCATTTGATGTGAAAAAAGCGGCTCAGGGAAAACGGCTTTGCGAACATCAGCCGCTGCTACCCGACACTGGAGGGGCGAGCCGTTTATCGGCAGGACGGGACGCTTTATATTCTGGAGGATGCTGCCGCAGGGGACACTGGCGGAGGACAGCGTGGAGACCCTTTTGCAGGGGCGGAAACCTTAGGCGAGATGCATGCGGCGGCAAAGGGGCTTGCAAGCGAGGCGGCACACTGGGAGAAAACCGCCTGCCGCAGCTATACGCTAAACGGCGGAGTGAGCTGGCGAAGGTGCGCCGCAGGAACGACAAACGGGGCAGCTATGACGCGATTGATTTATTGCTGTTACAATATTATGAGCCATACATGGAACGGGCGGCAGAGGCAGAGGAGCTGCTGTGCAGGGGCGGCTATGCGGAGGCGATCGCACGGACGGCGCAGGAGGGCGGCTGCCATAATGCCTACAAGGGGGAGGCACTGCGGCAGGAGACGGATGGCAGGATTTTGTGGGGAATTTCGATAAATGTATCGCAGAATTGCCATTGGCAGACCTTGCGGCATATATCCGCCGCTATTTCAAGAAAACGGAGGGGACGGCGGCGGGGATTTCTGCTATGCTGGAGCGTTACGGCAGGCATTGCCCCCTTTCCGAGAGAGATATGATTTTATTGCAGGGGATGCTGCTGTATCCGGAGAAATTTCTGCGGCTCATCAATGAATATTATAATCGGCGCAGAACGTGTGTCTCGCCTGCGATGCGAGAGCGGCTTGCGGCGGCGGCGAAGGAAGAGCTGAACGGAACAAGGCTGAAAAGCATGATTGCGGGCGGCTGTTAGAGAACACGCTAAGTCGAAATCAGGATTTCGACTTGTCAGACAGAAGAATAAACCGATGAGTTCCGGCGGCAAAGCCTGAAACTCCCGGTTTTCCCTCGCGGGCAAAGCCCCTTTGCGGATTTTACTCGGGAAACCTTTGTTTCCCGAACCCTTCCGCTATGATTAGGAGTACTTTCGCACCGGGCGAAGTACTTTTTTGTTGCAACTTCTCTGACTAGGGATTAAAATAGAGGATGAAGAACTCTGCAAAATTTTCCCCGAAGGAGGAGAAAAGGATGAAGAAATATCATTTTCAGGAAAACGAGAAGGACTTTGGCTCTACCGTTCGTTTGATGCGATAAATGATAAGGTAAAGGAAATCAAGAAAAAGAGGAAACAGACGAGCTGGGGGACGCAAACGAATTTCTGAATGTGTTTGAATCGGAAAGATTCGACGACCCTGCGGAAACAGATGAAAATACAGAGGATGCCCTTGTGGATACCCTAGAGGATGCGGATGCTCTGGAGGATGCCTTGGGCGAAACAAGAAGGGACGGTGTTTTCCCTGCGCCTGCCGAGGAAGAAGCCGAGGAGGACGATTGGGAGGACGATGACGAGGAATACGAAGGAGAGGGACGCGGCATTTTTGCCTTGGGCGAATCCTTCGGGCTGAATAAAAAACGGTTGCACTGGTAATTGTTCTGGCGGTGCTTGCATGCGGAATCGGGTTTTCTGGTGCGGTGCAGCTTTTCACCCGAGCAAGACAATACCCCTTACGGAGGAGGAGGCAGGGACACCCCTGCTGATTCAGACAGACCGCGGAAACGGCGAATATCTGGCGTATGATATTGGGGAGCAGGAGCGGAAAACCGTATTCCTGACGGAGAAAAAAAAAATGACGGACGCAAGCGGACGCAAGATTTCACAAGGTGAGCCTTGCGGAGGGCTGACCTTCTGGCGGCGGAGCTGGATGAGGACGGCAAAACGCTCATTAGCGTGGACTACAGCAGTAATGCCATCCGCACAGAGGAGGTGACCGGACTGAACGTCAACCGCAAGAAGCGGACGCTGACGAATAAAGCAGAGAATCTTTCTTATTCCTATGAAAAGGAAAGTGTATTTTTCTATGACGGAGAGGAATTGATGCGGCAGACCTAGCACCTGCGATGAGCTTCTGCTGAAGCTGGTGGGGATACGGTCTGGTCGGTTGAGGTGCAGGCATACCACGGGTATATCGTGGTGGAAAACACGGATGCAGTGAAAAACGGCAAAATTCAACTGGATGAGGCAGAGGTTGTTCCGCTTACAGAGGGGATGCAGCTTGCCGCAGCAGAGGGACACCACACCGTAACGGTGACCGGCTCGAATATTGAGACCAGAAAGGATGCCGTTGTGGTGGAGGCAGGCGAGGAAACGGTCTATGACCTTTCCAAGGCGCAGGAAAAATGGGCGTTATCATCATCAATGCCAATGTGAAGGACTATAAGCTTTACATCAACGGTGCGGCGGCGGAAAGCCCCGCGGTGCTGCCGATGGGAGAATATGATTTGGTTATCCTGAAAAACGGCTATACGGAATGGAGCCGGCATGTGACGCTTGATAAGGACACGCTGAATGTGACAGCGGAGCTGCAAAAGGATGTGCAATATGGCACACTGACCGTTACGGCGGATGTGGACGGCGCATGGGTGTATATCAACGGCGAGGAATACGGCGTAGCACCGATGCAGGTAAATCTGCCCTATGGCTCTTATAACGTGATGCTGGAAAAGAGCGGCTATCAGAGCTATAAGCAGAGCATACAGATTTCGTCCCAAACGGCGACAATCCATGCAACGATGGAATAAAGACGAAACGGCTTCAGATAAAATTCGAGGAGGAAAGAGGAATGGAAGACTATCGTGTAAGATATCAGCAATGGCTGGATGATCCTTTTATCGACGAGGAAAACAAAAACAGAGCTGAGAGGCATTACAGACGAAAACGAAATCAAGGAGCGGTTCTTTAAGGAGCTGGAATTCGGGACAGGCGGTCTGCGCGGCATTATCGGCAACGGCAGCAACAGACTGAACCGCTATACCGTTGGGAAGGCTTCGCAGGGACTGGCAAATTATATCAAAAAGGAAGGCACACAGAAGCAGGGCGTTGCGGATTGCATACGATTCCTGTTTCATGTCTCCCGAATTTGCGGAGGTGGCAGGGCTGATTTTTGCGGGCAAACGGGATTCCTGCGTATGTATATCCCTCTCTGCGCCCCGTTCCCATGCTTTCCTTTGCGGTGAGAGAGCTGGGCTGTACGGCAGGGGTTGTGCTGACGGCAAGCCATAACCTCCCGAATACAACGGCTATAAGGTATACTGGGCAGACGGCGCACAGGTGGTTGCACCCAGAGATAAGGGGATTATCACAGAGGTGAACGCCGTAGAAAACTGGACAGATTCAGCGGATGGAAAAGGCGGAGGCTGTGGAGAAAAAGCTGTATAACCTCATCGGCGAGGAAGTGGACGAAGCGTTTGACAGAAACGTGCAGGCACAGCTGATGAACCCCGAAATGATTGCGAGAATGGGAGATAAGCTGAATATCGTTTATACGCCCTGCATGGCTCCGGCAATCTGCCGGTGCGCCGCAATCTGGCAAAGGCAGGCTTCAAAAAATGTATTTATCGTAAAAGGAGCAGGAGCTGCCGGATTCTTCTTTTCTACTGTGGATTACCCCAATCCGGAGGACACGAAGGTGTTCACATTGGCGCGGAGGCTGGCGGCTGAGGTGAACGCGGATGTGCTGTTGGGACAGACCCCGACTGTGACCGTATGGGTGCGATGGTGAAGGATTCCGAGGGTAATTTTGTTGCACTGACGGGCAACATGGTTGGCGCACTGGCAACGGATTACATTCTTTCTCAGAGAAAAGGAGCAGGGCAGACTGCCCGCAAACGGCGTGGTGGTAAAAACCATCGTAAAGCACAGAAATGATTACACCCATTTGCAGAGCGTACGGCGTGGGGAAAATTGATGTGCTGACCGGATTTAAATACATCGGGGGAGCAGATTAAGGGCTTTGAGGAAACAGGCTCGCATACCTATCTGTTGGCTTTGAGGAAAGCTATGGCTGTTTGGCAGGGACTTATGCAAGGGATAAGGATGGCGTTTATGCGGCAGTTCTGGTCTGCGAAATGGCGGCTTACTATAAGGAAAAGGGCATGACGCTGTATGAAGCATTGCTGAAGCTGTATGAAAAAATATGGCTATTACCGCGATGGCGTGAAATCCATGACGATGAAGGGTCTGGAGGGATGGCAAGAATTCAGCGCATCATGAAAACCTTCCGCGAAAAAATACGCCGCAGGAGCTGGGTGGCTACAAGGTCATCATGGCAAAGGATTATCAGACACAGGTGTTCCGGAATCTGGAAACGGGGGAGGAAAGCGGCAGCCCTCTGCCTGTTTCGGATGTACTGCATTATACACTGGAGGATGGAACATGGGTATGTATCCGCCCTTCCGGGTACAGAGCCGAAGCTGAAATTCCATCGGCGTGAAGGCGGATGACCTGCAGGCGGCAGGATAAGGTAGACGCTTTGGATGCGGATATTGAAGCGAAGGTTGCTGAGATTGCATAAAGGCAAACAAAGGGCGCGATTTTATAAAACAGCAGATTGTTTATTGGGAGCGGCATGCGTAAGCATGCTTTTCTGATATTGGTTTCGGATATAAAAAGGCTTTGACCTTTTTATAGTCAAAGCCTTAGTTTGCGATACACAATGCCGTAGTTATTTTCGGGGATATCAGGCAGTCAAGCCGATTTCCAAATCTGCATCGGTAGGGGATATCATCCGACATTTCGCCGTTATTAAACTTTTCGTATGCCACCATATCGAAGTAGCCTGTGCCGGTCGGAGACCGAATACAATGGTCTTTTCCTCGCCGGTTTCCTTGCATTTCAGTGCTTCATCAATCGCTACGCGAATGGCGTGAAGCTTTCGGGTGCGGGCAGGATGCCTTCGATTCTTGCAAACTGCTCTGCCGCCTCGAATACAGAGGTCTGCTCTGGAGCGCGCCTCCATCAGCCCATCGTGATACAGCTGAGAGACAACGGGGCTCATGCCATGATACCGCAGACCGCCTGCGTGGTTAGGGGAGGGATAAAGCCGCTGCCCAGCGTAACATCTTTGCCAGAGGGGTTACCATGCCTGTATCGCAGAAGTCATACGCAAATTTCCCTCTTGTCAGGCCGGACAGGATGCAGGTTCAACTGCGATAATCTGATAATTCTTTTCGCCGCGCAGCTTTTTCGCCCATGAAGGAGAAATCAGACCGCCCAATTGGAGCCGCCGCCTGCACAGCCGATGATGATATCAGGCTCAATGCCGTATTTATCGAGCTGCCTTTGTTTCCATGCCGATGATGGATTGGTGCAGCAGAACCTGATTCAGCACACTGCCCAGAACATAACGATAGCCTCCTTGCCGACTGCCCGTTTTACGGTTTCGAAATGGCGGCACAGCCAAGGCTGCCCGTTGTGCCGGGATGCTCCGCCAATCTTCTTCCCAATTTCCGTTGTAGCGGAGGGGAGGGGGTTACGGTTGCGCCATAGGTACGCATCACCTCGCGGCGGAAGGGCTTTTGCTCATAGGAAACCTTAACCATGTATACGTTGCAGTCCAGACCCAGATATGCACACGCCATGGAAAGCGCTGTGCCGCACTGGCCGGCGCCGGTTTCCGTGGTCAGGCCCTTCATACCCTGCTTCCTTGGCGTAATACGCCTGGGCGATGGCGGAATTCAGCTTGTGGCTGCCGGAGGTGTTGTTGCCCTCGAATTTGTAATAAATTTTTGCGGGGTGTCTGCAATTTTCTTCCAGACAATATGCATGAACAAAGGAGATGGTCTGTACATTTTATAAAAATCCAAAATTTCCTGCGGGATGTCGATGTAAGCAGTATCGTTATCCAATTCCTGCTGTACCAGTTCGTCACAGAAAACTGCGCCCAGCCTCGGCTGTCATGGGCTGCAGTGTGCCGGGGTTCAGAAGCGGTGCCGGTTTATTTTTCATATCCGCACGCACGTTGTACCATTTTTTCGGCATTTCCTGCTCATCCAGATAAATTTTGTAGGGAATGGTCTTTTCTGTTTTCATTCTGTTTTCTCCTCTCGTCTTTTTCTTTTCTGTTCTCATCTAGTCTAAAAATTTTTTTTACTGAAAAAATTTTGTCTATCGTACCTCTTTCGAGGACACCTGTCAATACCGGACGGAGCTTTTTCGGCAAAACGCCGCCTCTCGCTCGGACAAATGTCCGCTGTATTTGGCGTATTCCTATGAAAACAGTTTGTTTTGACCGAGATTATTCATCAAAATGCTGACAATTTCGCCATCCAGAATGCGATTTGTATTTTTCACTGCACAGAAATTGCCACACATGCTGCAGGTATCCTCCTTTTCGGGCTTCGCCTCGGCTCTGTAGCGGCGTGCCTTTTCGGGGTCCATGCTCAGACGGAACATTTCCTCCCAATCCAGACGCTTTCTTGCTTCGCTCATTTTGTAGTCCCAATCTGCCGCGTGGGGATTCCCTTTGCGATATCGGCTGCGTGTGCCGCAATCTTCGCCGCAATGATGCCTTCCTTTACATCTGCCGCATTGGGCAGGCGCAAATGCTCCGCAGGGGTTACATAGCACAGGAATGCTGCACCCGATGCCGCCGCAAGCGCACCGCCGATGGCAGAGGTGATATGGTCATAGCCGGGGCAACATCTGTCACCAAGGGGCCTAATACATAGAAGGGAGCACCATGGCAGAGTGTTTTTTTGAATTTCCATATTTGCGGCAATCTGATTCATGGGCATGTGGCGGGGCCTTCAATCATGACCTGTACATCCTTCGCCCATGCGCGCTTTGTCAGCTCGCCAAGAGTAATCAGCTCCTCAATCTGCGCCGTATCGGTTGCATCCGCAAGGCAGCCGGGACGGCAGGCATCCCCTAAGGCTCATGGTGATATCATATTCCCGACAGATATCCAGAATTTCATCATAATGCTCATAGAAGGGGTTTTCGTTTCCTGTCATTTCCATCCATGCAAACATGATGGAGCCGCCGCGGGAAACGATATTCATCAGACGCTTATTCTGCTTAAAGCGTGCCGCTGTTGCACGATTCATGCCGCAATGGATGGTCATGAAATCTACGCCGTCCTCTGCGTGCATCCGCACGATATCCAGCCATTCCTCTGCTGTAATCTGCGCCAGGGGCTTATGATAATATACAACGGCATCATAAATCGGCACGGTGCCGATCATGGCAGGGCAATCTGCCGTCAGCTTGCGGCGAAAGCTTCTGGTATCCCCGTAGGAGCTTAAATCCATAATCGCCTCTGCGCCCATTTCCACTGCGGAGCGCACCTTTTCATACCCATATCCACGTCCTTCCAGTCGCGCGAAACGCCAAGGTTGACGTTGATTTTCGTTGTCAGCCTTGCACCGACACCGCTGGGGTGCAGGGCTTTATGGTTCTTGTTGCAGGAATAATGACCTGCCCTTTGCAACCAGACTGCGGATTTCCTCCGCGTCCATGCGCTCCTCTTTTCTGCCACGATTTTCATTTGTGGTGTAATAATGCCCTTTCTTGCCGCGTCCATCTGTGTTGTGTGGCATATTCGGTTCCTCCTTGTCCATGTCGCACCAAATTTTGTTGTGCTGCTGTTTTTCTTGTGTCGGGCTGTGGTGCATGCAGCCTGCCGCAGAGGGAAGCAATCCTCACCCATGGACAATAAAAACTGCACTATGCCAAAAACATAGCGCAGCTTCCTCGCGTCAACAGTATGTCCCTACGTTGGCATTATCCAAATCAGGTTATGGGTCAAAGCATGATAGCTTTCTCAGCCTACTTACGCAAGCTCCCCTTTTGAAGTTTTTTTCATCATAGCACCCTTTGGCACTGTCCGTCAAGAGTGGAGGATGTTTTTTTTCAAGCTTTTTATCAGCTTGTGTTTCTATCAATCTACCTTTGCGGCAGGGCGAGGGCGGTTTGTCAGCAGCACCCGCTCTACGCCCAGTAGAAGTTTTCATCCCCGATGATTTTATGTAAATCGGAACGGTCCATCATTTTCATTGCGTGGGTGGTCATACCGCAGATGGCAACGTCCACGCCTTTTTGCGCAGACCCTCCACCAGCTCACGCAGGGTCTGCGCGCAGGAAATATCAATATTGGATACGCCTCTCATGGAGAAACAGCACCGTATCGGAGCCCTCTACCTTTCCTGCGATATCCAACTGCCTGTGTGTTGGCGAAAATCATAGGGCCTGTGATATAAACAACCTTTGCATTGCTGTAGCGTTCGCAAAGCACAGGATCGGTTACATGCATACGGTTCATATCCACGCTTTCATAGTTGATTTCAATGAAGGACAGACGGGATACCAGAAATACCAGACCAATCAGCACACCAATCAGAATTGCAACGGTCAGATCGAAGATGATGGTTGCAAACATGGTTGCCGTAAATTCGAGCATTGCGCCCTTGAATTTATGGGAGAAGATATAGCGGATGGACTCCCATTCGTTCATTCTCCATGCCGTTACCATCAGCACCCCTGCCAAAGCCGCCAGAGGAATCCTGGACATGACGGGAGCCAGCAGGAACATGGAAATCAGAAGCCCAACGGCATGGAATACGCCGGTCAGTCTTGTTTTTTGCGCCGGATTTGATGGCAACACTGGTACGCGCGATTGCTGCGGTTGCGGAATGCCGCCGAAGAAGGGCAGCAGGATATTCCCGACCCCTGTGCAATCAGCTCCTGATTGGCATCCAGACGCACGCCCGTCATGCGCCCTGCGGATGCGCCGCAAAGCAGGCTTTCAATCATGCCCAGAATGGCAATGGAAAACGCAGGTGTGACCAGTGCGCCGATGGTTTTCAGATTCAGCGCGCCAAACAGCAGGCGGTTTTCGGGAATCAGTGTTTTGGGATTTCCCCAACCACAGCAACATCCAGCTGCATGAAAATGGAAAACGCAGTGGTGAGGATGATGCTGACAAGAGAGGCAGGGACAACGGCGTTCCATTTTTTTCGGAAAGAATACCATAAACAGAACCACGAACAGCCCCAGACCGACAGCGGTCAGATTGGGGGAGAAGCCAAGGGCGCATAGCTGAACAACTTGCCGATGGCAGAGGTTCCTCGGAATGTGTTCCGAAGAAGTTGTCAACCTGCCCCAAGGCGATGATAACGGCGATACCGGAGGTAAAGCCTGTGATAACGGGGGCGGGGATGAAGGAGGTCAGCTTGCCCAGATGCAGAATCCCTGCCAGAAGCAGGATGATGCCCGCAATCAGCGTTGCGATAAATACGCCGTCCATCCCATAGGCTGCAACCAGAGACATCAGAATTGCCGCCATGGCACCCGTAGGCCCGGAAATCTGATAATAGCCGCCGGAAAGCAGGCTCATAATCAGCCCGGCAATGATGGCAGTGATTAACCCCGATGCGGCATCCGCACCACTGCTGACACCGAAGGCAAGCGCCAGAGGCAGCGCAACGGCGGCAACTGTCAGACCTGCCATTAAGTCCTTTGTCAATGCGGCAGCATTATAGCCGCCAAATTCCCTGTTTTAAACTGCTGATAAATTTACTCAGCATCACGAATTCCCCTTTCATACGATAACCCTTGCATTTTTGTGGAAAAGCTGCTTTTTCGGAAGAAAGCATGCCTGAATATCATAACAAAGCCGCAGAGACTTCTCAACCGTGAAAAGTGTAGATTTTTCCAACCCTTTTTTGTGCAAATTTTGTGTTAAGATTTTTACAGTTCGGCAAGCATGAAAATCCCGTCCTACCCATAGGACGGGAATCCTGCTTTTCCTGTTATTTTCCTTCTGTGCTCAATCCTTGAAGGTAATCTGACCATCCCTGATGGCGGTAATGACAGCCAGAGAGTCTACATAATAGCCTGCATCCCGCAGCTTTTTGCTGCCGCCCTGAAATTCCTTTTCAATGACAGCCGCAATGCCGCAGACGGTGCCGCCTGCCTGCTCTACAAAGGGCGCAAAGCCCCATGGCTGCCTCGCCGTGCGCAAGGAAATCATCGATAATGAGCACTCTGTCCTCAGGATTGAGGTACTGCTTGGATACGCGCGCGACAGAAACCGTACCCTTTGTGAAGGATTTTACCTCTGCGCCGTAAAAATCCTCTGTCATGGTGTTGGGCTGTGTTTTCTTTGCGAAACCACAGGCACCAGATCAAAATATAATGCAGTGATGGCAGCAATGCCGATGCCGGAGGATTCGATAGTCAGAATCTTATTGATTCCCAGATGACCGAAACGGCGGCTGATTTCTTTCCCAATCGCCATAAAAAAGACCAATATCCAACTGGTGATTCAAAAAGAATCCACTTTTACAACTTCTGTACCTAATTCTGTACCGTCTTCGATAATTCTTCTCTTTAACAAATCCATGTTGCCGGCTCCTTCTCTAAAATTTCCGCTGCTCTCTCTCATTTTTTGCAATGCTTTGCTTTTTCTCAAGTATTCACTATTATACGGCGTGCATCCGGGGATGTAAACCGCTCTTTGCCGAAAAACAGCCGGATTTTAGAGAGAATCGGGAATTTGAATAGAAAGTTTCCTTTTTTCAAAAAAGTTTTGGCGGATTTTCTGAGGAAAAACGGCTATTTTCGCTTTGCCGTTGCATCCAGCTCGTCGGGCGTGTTTGCCATGCGGATGCGGTTGAGCACCTCCTGCCGCTCCTCGGTGGAGAGGGTGTAGAAGCGTTCCATGTCCGCGCCGTTATGCAGAATCAGTTGACGCACCTCCTGCGGCAAGGTGTCCCATTTGCGAAGCCAATCCATGTGTCATTCCTCCTTTGTGGTTCTGTTTTCTATTTAATATGAAAGAATTTTGGCTTTTCATGCGGAAAAAACGCGGACAGAAAAGGAATTTCAGGAAAAAAGCGAAATTAAATAAAGAAACAGATATCTAAGGAGGAATGTGGCATGGCTTTTTTGATAGATTGAATGAAATGGCAAAAACGGTATCCGAAAAGACAAATGACAGCTTGGAAATCAATAAGCTGATTGGGGAGATTAACCTGACAAAGGGCAATATTCAGTCCTTCCAGAGAGAGCTGGGCGAGCATTTCTGGGCGAAATTTGTCACAGGGGAGCAGTTTGATGATGAGGCAATGATGATTTGCGACAAAATCGTAGCCGCGCAGGATAAAATTCATGGCATGGAAGCGCAGATTGCGCAAATCAAAGCCGAAGGGGAGGCAAGAAAGGCAGAGCGTGAAGCGGAACGCGCAGAACGCAAGGCGGCAGCAAAGGCGGCGGAGGCAGAGCAGGCGGCAGAAAGAGCGGGCATTGAAAAGGAGCCTGTGCCTGTCTGCGCGGAATGCGGCGCAGTGCTTGCCGAGGGACAGAAATTTGCGGTGAATGTGGCAAGCCGGTAGAGAAATAAAAGCAGCAAGGCTTTTTTTTGAAGTAGGGGCTTTTCGCATCGAACGGGGAAGGCAGGTGAGGACGCATGACGGAAACAAAACAGAATAGCTTAGGCACAGAGCCAATCGGGCGGCTACTGCTGAAATTCTCCGTTCCGACGGCGCTGACGCTGATGGTGAACTGCCTGTATAACATCGTAGACCAGATTTACATCGGGCATGCGGTGGGCATCAAGGGCGTTGCCGCCACGAATGTGACCTTTCCCATTGGTATCATTGCGGCGGCGCTGGCGCTTTTGATTGGGGGACGGCTGTGCCGCAAACATCAGCCTGCACCTTGGCAGAGGGGAGCAGGAGGAGGCAGACCGTACCTTTGCGAACGCGGTTATGCTTCTGTTCGGCGTAGGGATACTGCTTTCGGTGTTCGGGTGCATCTTCGCAAGGCAGCTTGTGGTGTTTTTCGGGCATCGCCCTCTGTTGTGGCGGCGGCGGTTCTGTATATGAGCATCATTCTTCTGGGACAGCCCTTCGGCATGTGCAATATGGCATTTACGGCAATTATCCGCGCGGACGGCAATCCGCAGTATATGATGCGCAGTATGATGATAGGTGCGGCATTAAATGTTGTGCTTGACCCCATTTTTATTTTTGTGTTCCGATGGGGGATTCAGGGCGCGGCATTGGCAACGATTATCGGACAGATTGTTTCGGGCGTGATTGCACTGGCGTATCTTCCCGTTTTTCGCATTTTGCCATTCGGAAAAATATCTTCGCCTGAAATGGAGATTTATCGGAGATATTGTACGGCTTGGCTTTTCCCAGCCTTTGCACACAGACCGCAACGGCGGCAACCCAGATTGTGATGAATAACCTCATGCGCAAATATGGTGCGGCGACGATTTACGGCAGCGAAATTGCGCTTTCCTGCTATGGCTTAATGATGAAAATTTATCAGATTGCACATGCGATGTTCGTTGGGCTTGCTTCGGGAACACAGCCGATTAACGGCTTTAATTTTGGCGCAAGGCAATATGAGAGGGTCAAGCAGACGATTCAGACTGCCGCAAAAATTTCCATCGGGATTTCTGTGCTGTGGTTTCTGGTGTTCCGCTATGGCGGCGGCTTTCTGGCGGCACTTTTGTGGAGGAGGAACCGCTCTATCAGGAATTTGCGGTGCATTGCTTCCGCTTGTATATGCTGGGCTTCTTTGTCTATGGACTGCCAAATGTGACGGCATCCTTCTTTCAGGCAATCGGCAGCCCTGTGAAATCTCTGGCGGTTTCGCTTTCCCGACAGGTGATTTTCCTGATTCCGTTTGCACTCCTTCTTTCGGCGCATTTTGGGATGGATGGTGCGTTGGGCGCGGCTCCTGTCGCGGATGTGTTGGCGTTTTTGCTTGCGGCTTTGCTCTTGAAAAGGGAGCTGCGCGGCTGGAAAAAGAAAATATGACAGCATAAAGGCATCGGAGGCTTCCGATGTCTTTTTTCTGCGTAGATTCATATTTATAAAGCACACCAAAAAACGGGATGATTCTGAGATGAGAGAAAACATAAAAAACCGGGGATCAAATATCTGGCTTTGTTCGGGATGTGCTTTCTGGGCGGCAGGAGCTTGGCGGCAGGGCAGACGGTGCGTGTTGACGGAGAAAAGCCTTGCAGACTGGCAATTTGATTGATGATTTGCTATTGCGGGCGCAGGGACAGAGGAAATGCTTGCGCTTTCCATCCCCTTTACGGCGGCGGTTATGCCCTTTTCCTCCTGCACGGCGGAGGATGCGGAGCGAGTGCGGCAGGCAGGCAAGGAAATTTTATCCACATGCCGATGGAATCCCTCACGTTAAGCGTGAATGGGTCGGCGAAGGGGTTTTTCGGGATATGGACGATGCCGCCATTCGGGAACGCGTGGAGGAAGCCTTTTTCTGTTCTTCCGGATGCGGCAGGCATGAATAACCACATGGGCTCTGCCATTATGGAGGATGCACGCAGCCTTTCGGCGGTGATGGAGGTGCTGAAGGAAAAGGACGTTCCCTTTTAGACAGCATGACAACGGCGAAAAAGCCTTGGAAAAGCCGTTGCCGCGGAAAAGGGCGTAGCCCTTCTGGAACAGGATGTGTTTCTGGACAGCACGGATTCTGTTGAGGTTGTCAAGGAGCATCTGCGCAAGGCAGGAGAGGTCGCATTGGAAAAAGGGTCTGCGATTGCCATTGGGCATGTCGGCCCCGAGGGCGTGAAAAAATTACGGCACAGGCAATCAAAGAGGTCGCGCCGGAGCTGGAGCAGGCAGGCATTATCTTTGTGACCGTCAGTGAATTGGCAAAATGACGGCAGATGTGCTATACTGAATACATACAGTGAATAAAGGAGAGAAAAGCAGTGGCACATTGGAATTCCAGAGGACTGCGCGGCAACTTTGAAAAATCATCAATTTTCACAAATGAACGCTACAGGCAGTCGGGTCTGGCATTATTCAGAAAAATCCCCCCATCACTCCTGTGCGGATGGATGAGCAAACGCGGACGATTACCCTTGCGTATTTTGAAAAACAGTCTA
>VOFH01002876.1_pt1 | contig 31153 bp, 48 predicted proteins | sample 5384091 | NCBI WGS metagenome assembly VOFH01 (sample SAMN12384727, study PRJNA508395) | human gut metagenome | isolation source: healthy gut G | host: Homo sapiens
TTTATTTCTCATAGTGTTATATAACTGATTTACAAATGATTATCACGTGTATTATGAGAACATGAGAAATGAAAATGAAAAATCATTTGCAGTATGCGTCGTAATGAACGGCACTTTTCCTATATTTTCAGAATCCGCAACAAATCGCATCAGAATATTGGACAATACGAATCACAATGTATTGATTGGTAACTATATGCCGTGAAACAAAAACAATAAAAACGAGTATAGTACATATAGAAATAGAAAAACAAAAAAATGAAAAACTTTTGTTTTTCTATTTTCCTATCTTTGAGGAGTGAAGGAAAAGGGCGCATTATCAAAGAACAAAACAAAAATATCTACCCACACAAGAAACAACAATATCAGTTAAAATGAAACTATGAAATGCAAAGATTACTCAAACAAGCAAACAAGTAGCCGACGTCCACATTGTTCCTTCAGTTTTTAATTGAAAAAATACAAGGGAACTAATTATGAATGATTTAAAAAGTTTATGGAGACAGTCATATTAAGACTGGAAAATGAAGGGCGGTATGGGACGGCCCACGTCTACCAAAAGTACACTAAATGCGATTTTGCGGTATTGGCAAATCAGGCAAAAAGGTACTATAAAATTGGATAAAGTATTCACTCCGGTCCTCTTACAGGATTTTGAGCGATACCTATTGGAAAACATGCTAAGTATGAACACCGTATCAACCTATATGCGTATGCTACGGGCGATCTACCACAGGGCAACGAAAGAAAAACGGATAAAATGTAGGCAGGGATTGTTTGACACCGTATACACCGGCGTACGGGCAGACACCAAACGATCACTGACTGCCAAGCACATGGGAAATATACTTGTGGCCCAACAATCACTCCCCTCACTAAAGGAAGCACAGTCATGGTTCACTCTCCTGTTTCTGCTTAGAGGAATGCCGTTTATCGATCTTGCCCGGCTAAGGAAATGTGACCTGTATGGAGATACACTTATCTATAAGAGACAAAAAGACCGGACGAATAATCACCGTAAATGTAACCCCGGAAGCCATGCGACTCATCAAACAACTGGCTAACCGAAATCCTCAATCACCTTATTTATTATCTATCTTACCCAGCAACTCAAAGCTACAGAATGGAAACTGTTTCGGAAGTAAAGAGGAATACCGACTGTATCAAGCCATATTGCGAGGTTTCAATAGAAGGTTGAACGAACTATCCAGAAGGATGAATCTAGGCGAAAAACTCTCGTCATATACAGCACGCCACACATGGGCTACAACAGCCTACCAAAAGAAATGTGCAACAGGAGTCATCTGCAATGCCTTAGGACACTCTTCCATCAAAGTGACCGAAACCTATTTAAAGGCATTTGAGCAAAAAGGAAATAGATCGGACAAATAGAATGATTATATCTTATGTAAAACAAGAAGCTGAAAAAGGCTAACAAAAATCGCAATATACTATTTAACACACTGTAATTTAGCATATTATACTCCCGTTACTTTGTAGGTAACAGTCTTCATAAGATTCGGCAAATATAGAAATTGATTTTGAAATAAGAAAAACAAAACTAACACTTTTTTTGCAGGTTTTTATAAAAAAAGCAAACTATTTGCTAAAATGAAAACATTTCAAGCTAAGTCAAGCAAGTTTATCGTATAAATATTCCATTCGTATCCACCATTTGGAAACGATCTTTTAGAGTTGGCAACTGTATTCACAGTCTGCACGACCTCCCTTTCTTATTTTCATCCCTACCAATCCCGTTCAGAGGACGCTTCCTGCTGTTTGAGAAGGTATGTGCCGTTACCTACAAAGTAACGGCATACACCATAGAGAAACAAAAATTAAAAACCAGTATGGAATATTTAAGACGAAAGCTATGCCTATTAGCCGGAAGTATTCTTTTGACTTGTGCCGCATGGGGGCAAACACTCCCCACCGACTCAATAACCAAAGATCCGGAAGCCTGGTACATCCATTTCAAGACAGGAAAAAGCAATCTCGATCTGGATTATAACGGCAACAGAGGTACTCTACAACGATGTATCGACAGAGTACAAGAGATTATAGACAAAAATGAGTACGTCATCGATCACATCCGCATCATTGGATATGCATCTCCCGAAGGTCCGTTAACACTCAACTTACGACTTAGTGCCGCAAGAGCAGACGTATTGAAAGACTATCTTGTAGCCAAGACAGGACTCTCTTCCAACCTATTCGAAGTAGTGGCAGGAGGAGAAAACTGGAACGAACTTCGTGTCATGGTCGAAAAAGCAATATTAAAGAAAAAGACCGCGTACTGGATACTCTCGATCATACTCCCGAAGGAGTAGACCCGGAAATTGCCCTGAAAAAACTACCCGGAGGTACATACCGCTATATGCTTACTAACTTCTATCCTAAATTAAGAAGCGCAAGCAGTGTGCAGTTACTAAGAATTGTACCCGTCGTTGCTCCTCCTGTGGTGAAGGAAGAAATAAAGGTGGTAGAAGTGGACACCGTAAAACGAACTCCACAGAAACCGGTCGTACAAGAGCCGGAGCCCTGCCTGTGTGATCCTCCGTTGATGGCCATCAAAACCAATCTCGCCTCCTGGGCTGCTCTTATCCCCCCAACATTGAATTGGAAGCCTATCTGGGCAGCCGATACTCCATCGCTGTGGAAGGAGCTTATCGCTGGCTGAAAGACAGCAAAGCCAAAGGCAACAGTTACAACGTGGCCTCCGTGTCGCCTGAAATACGTATGTACGTGCGTGACGACCGTTCTTTTCAAGGTTCCTACTGGGGATTGTATGGACTTTACGGCGAATACGATGTGAAATTCGGAAGCACCGGACGCCAAGGCAACATTCGCGGACTGGGTATCTCGTACGGATATATCTTTAAGTTCAACCGTTTCGACTGTCTCTATTTTGACTTGGGCATCTCTGCCGGATACAACCGGCTCCGATACGACAAGTATTTCTGGTACGACCCATGCAATGCATTCAAAGAACATAAAGGTAAGAACTATTGGGGACCAAGCAAAATCAAGGCATCACTCGTCTGGAGATTTTAAATCATAGGAGGACCTGATTATGAGAACAGAAAAAGATACTGAAACTATGGATTTATATAATAAATATAACGCATCTGAATGGTTAACCCGGAAAGAGGCGATACGACGTAAAAGGTTGGTGACGATTATTTCCGCATCTGCGGCAGCACTACTCATACTTATCCTGCTACTGATGAGCTCATGTGAGAAAAAAAGACCTTTGTTATCTGGATGCGCATCCGCACATCTGCCACACTCAACTGACGCTCAAATTCAATACAGCATGGGATAACGAGCCGATTTACTCGAACTATACACGCAGTGCAGGCAGCCTGACCGTAAGATATGTACTGGAATTCTGGACCATGAGCGATGACGGCAAACTGGAGACACAGCTGGAACGCAAAATTGTGAACGGTGGTTCACTTGCCGAAGGAAACAACCGCTATCAAGTAAGCGTTGACCTTCCCGCAGACAGAATAGCTGTTCTGGCATGGGCCGAACCTCTCGCCAGCGGTCAGACGAGTAATCCTTATTTCGATGTGAGCTCGCTCACCAGTGTTAAGATGAAAGAGCCATTCGGGCGGGAGCCACCAAAGATGCTTTCAGTGCAAGCACTACCTGGGATTACAGCGGATACGGCGGACCTCACTCACACTCCAATGACCTCGACTTCACGGAAGAACTGGAACTGTTACGTCCCTTCGGCACATATACCGTGATTTCCAACGATATGGAAGACTACTTCGAGAAGGCCGGAGCCGATGCCCCGGAACCGCATACCGCCAAAGTGAACTACCAGATGTGGATACCGCCGATGTTCGACACCTTCCGCCAAGTGGCAAGCGGTTCGCAATCCGGTGCAACATTCAATCACACGGTAAGCGTACACACAGAGGGCAAAGAATACAAACTGGCAGAAGACCTCATCTTTATAGGTCCGGGCGACGGAACGGACAACTATTATAATTTATCGTAGAAAACTCATGCAGCAGACGGCACCAGCATACATAAAAGCGGCAATGCGGAAATACGTATGCAGCGCAACAAACATACATTAGTATACGGTGCATTCCTGACTGTCCGCAAACCCAGCTCACCGGGTATCAACGATGAATTCGAAGAGATAATAGAAATAGTGATACCTGATTAATGAATAATTTATTAAGGATAGAATAAGATGAAAAACATAGGCTTATGAATCATCAGAAGTATTTCCGGACATTATGTTTCGGGCTGTCGTTCCTCACAGCGGCGTGCACCAACGAATCGCCTCTGAGCACGGAACCGGCCGAATGGCCGAAAACCAGCATTTCCATACAGGCAACAGTCGACACGAAGGCCGCCAACGAACCGGAAACAGCCGCAGACAACGGAACAATCACCCGTGCCGGCGGTGACAAGCAAGTACCTGCGGGCTATCGGCTGCGCTGCAAACTGGAAGTTTATTCGAAAACAACAGACCTGCGCGTGGCACAAGCCCAGCTATTTATAGACGATAACAGCGGACTGACGGGAGCCATTACTTTCCCGGACGTACATCTGCCTCCCAATGATACCTACAAGGCGATCTGTTGGGCAGACTATATCGCAGCAGGAACAGAAACCGACCTGATCTACAATACCTCAAAAAGGGTTAAGCGATATCCGCCTCATCGAAACAATCGGCACCGTTCATGCGGAAACCGCCGCCAACGAAGCGGATATAGAAGATGCTTATGCAGGACAATCCGAAACTTTCACCATCGAAGCAAGCGGTGCTGTCAAAGAAGGGATGAAGAAAAACTGACTTCGATCAAATTAAGACGTCCGTTTGTAAAGCTGTCTCTCCCTGGGTGAAACTGACAACCGAAGACGGCAGTGTATGGACGGATGCATTGAGAAATATCCGGATCGTATATGAAACCGGAAATGTATTATACACCCAATTCAACGCGTGGACCGGAGAAGCATCGGGAGCGAGAACTGTTTCTTCTGCTCTATATTCCAAAGAGGTTTCGTCTTTCAACAAAACCTTTGCTTTGCACGACTATTTACTAGTGCCTGTACCCATGCCGGACGCGATTCCTTTATCATTCCACATCGAAGCAGAGACAACAGTAGGTACTCCGGTGACATTCAAACGTTACGGAAGCACGGCAACCGACTATTCTTCTATTTCAATCGAGTTGCCCTAATCCGAATTATATGTTGCGCATCAAAGGAGCAACAGCAGCGATAGAAGATGACGAGACTATATACCCGTTGACATTCAAAGAGTATATCCGTAAATATTCTCTCTATTATAACTAAAAGTGATACATTTTATTATTAACCAATTTTTTTAAGCATGAAAAAAGTTTATTCTGGTCGTTAATAGCTGCAACAGCTATGATGACTGCTGCGGTGACGATGCATTTGTAGACAATCAGCAGGTTGTTACAGGTGAGGAAACTCCGGTAGCGTTCAAAATTAACATGGGGGAATGCGATCAGTACTTATGCAGGTACGGATTTCTCAAAAGGCGGATGGTCGAACTGGAAAGATTCCGACACTGAAATGATTGAGGAAGTGAATGCGTGCCACTTTGCAGGTGTTCGCTAATGGAGGTACTTCTCCATATACTCAGGTAAGAACTGTATTGACTGAAGCACCTAGCGGCAACGACATCGAACTTCCGCAGTTCCGCCTGCCGGCAGGCAATAGCTATACAGCTGTTGTATGGGTAGACTTCGTTCCGAAATCAGTTACTTCTTCAAGCACGGAAAGCCGTAACGACTATTACTGGAAGACTGAAAATCTGGCTAGCGTTTCTGAATTACAGTTCACTGACGGTTTGATGCCTATCGTTGAAACTCCTGAAGCACGCGATGCTTACACGGGACTTATCAAGTTCACCGTAAACGCAGACGGTACTTATAACATTACAGACGGAGCAGAAGACCAAAGTATCAGCACTGCTATTCCTATCACAGCTACTCGTAAGTTTGCCAAGATCAGCTTGATCCTGACCGACTACGACAACAAGACGGAATGGGCAGATGCATTGAACAACCTCGGCAGCGACAATCTTCTCGAATACTTAGGTATGGAAGTGACTAACCTGTCCACCGGTTACAATGCGCTGACACAATCTCCGGTTTCGGCAACTCCGACTACTCAAAGTTATTTCCACCGTCCGTTTGATGTAGCTTCTGCTACCAGCACTTCCGATCACGTAAACGGTGTAAAATGGTATCAGGACGGTGACAAGTTCTATCCGATCTTCGACCTGAACTACGTTATTCCTGAAAAAAGCAGGTAAAGACGCTACTTACTCTTTGAGTTTCAAGGGTTACAACGTAGATGGTACTCCCCGGCTTCACTGCTGACGCTGCCGCACTGACTGAAATCAATGCTGAAGCCGATGGATTCAAACTGGTAGCAATCCGTAATGCAAGCAACGTTCCTGTAAGAACGAATGCTCATACGATTATCAAGATGAATCTGTACAAAGCATATAGCTGCACAGTTACTATCGTTGACGAATTCACCGGTGGTACCGAAAATATAGTTATCGACGATGATGACAAGAAACAGAGTACAGACGATCACTTCATTCCTGAAGGTGACGAAAACGGTGCACACATCGTAGTAGTACGCGGAAATGACGGTAAAAGCAATCTCTATCGACATCACAGGTATCAACAAAGGATAACTTCGATCTAGTAATTGATGATCTTGTTGCCATGAAGAACCTGTCTTCTACTGCTGACAACACTAAACCTGTTATCAATATGAGCGGTACTGACATTCCTAATCCGGCTGATTTCTCTGATCTTGAAGGTAACGTTACCAACGACATCAAGTTGACATTGACTCAAGACGGACAGGATATTGTTTTGGAAGGTCTGACTAACAACATTACTTTAGATTTGCCAAGCATCCAGAAGTTTATAGTAACCAGCACTGCAGACGTTACTATCGAGAAAGTTGTTTCAAACAGCTGGCCAACCTCTATCACAGCGAAAAATGTGACATTCACAGGAACGACTTACAACTCTGTATCCATCAACGTTGAAGAAACTGCTACATTCAATGGCGGAACATACAACAATGAGGTTGCTGTTGTCGGTTCGGAAGATGACGCAGAAGCTGTAATCAATGGTGGTTTATTCAACCACAACTTCAAGTCGAGCGTAGATACCACAATCAAAGGCGGTTTATTGCCTAGTGTAGATGCTGACGGTAATGGAGTGGCTGATTACATGTTAATCATGAATGCCGGAAAGACTCTGACTGTTGAAAAGGCTGACGAACCATTTGGTCCTCTGTTTTCTACATCAGGTGCCGGCTGTAAAGTTAGTATATGACACACAGGATATTAGAGATTTCTATTCTGGTCTGATAGTTGGTAACTGGAGCAATATTTCAGTAAAATAAACACTCCCTTTTTATCTCAACAACCTTAGCCGGGCATTGTCTTATCATAGCCTTGCCCGGCTACATTCTCCAATTCTAAATGGAAGCTACAAACAAATTCTTTATCCCTTTATATTAGGTGAATTATCTGTTGCACATATTATTATTTATCCGTTACCGGTTGTTTCTCTTTTGCTGCTGCTATCTGTTGTTTGCTTCATGTGACAACGAGGGTTATCTTCACCCTATTATTCCTCAGCAAGAAAAGGAAACGCAGCGTATTCTCATCGCTTATCTTGCCGGAGACAACAGCCTGTCTCCAGAAATAGAACAGAAAATAGCAGCACTCACAATCGGCTTCCTGGCAACTGACTGTTCGCAAAACCGACTTTTTATCTACTGTGATCGCAAAAATACATCACCACAATTGATGGAAATCAGTGCCCACACTGCAAATCCACGCCAATTACTGAAAACTTATACGGCACAAAATTCTGCCTCATCAAATGTAATGAAGCAGGTGCTGAATGATATATTGAACAACTATTCCGCCTCAAGCTACGGTCTTATCCTGTTTTCGCACGGGAGCGCATGGTTGCCGGCAGCTGGTTTGGAAAATCCCAGTCGCAGCACACGCAGTGTTTGCATCGACGGGGAGGATGAAATGGAACTGGCAGATTTTGCTTCTGCCCTTCCCTTACCTAATCATAGGAAATGGGATTTCATTCTTTTTGAAGGTTGCTACATGGGAAGTGTAGAAGTTGCTTATGAATTGAAAGACAAGACAGAAGCGATTATTGCTTCTCCTACGGAGATTGTCAGTCCGGGAATGACAGAGGTATATCCGTCTGCTCTGTCCTATCTTTACCAGCCAACTCCGCAACTAGAGAGATTTGCGCAATCTTACTTTGATGCATGGAACAGTAAAACAGGAGATTATCGTTCGGCTACTATCAGCGTAGTGCAGACTGAATATTTAGAAGAACTTGCTCTGCTTGCCCGCGCCGCATTTCTCCGTTGGGAACCGGATACGGAGACAATCAGTTCTTTACAATGTTTCAACCGTAACGAATGGCATCTCTTTTTGATTTTTACGGGAACTGTTGCCGCCATAAGGTCCCGCCCACATTTCATGACCGGCCTTGGAAGAAATAATCATTTCATCCCGATAGCCTTGAAAGTTCTCTCTTAGAATCCGCCCGAAGTTTGTTTCGGCACTTCCGGGAACAGGACCGTAGTTGTTTGCCAAATCGAAATGAGTAATACCGTGATCGAAAGCATACTTAATCATGTCGGTTGCCATGGTGAAAGTCATCTACACTGCCGAAGTTATGCCATAATCCTAAAGAAATAAGAGGTAGTTTCAGACCACTCCGACCACAATATTTATACTGCATCCGTTCGTAACGTTCGGTTGCTGGCTGATAAGCGAATGAATTATCCATAAGATTCACGATTTATCTTTCCTATTACAAAAATCAATTTTTCTTCTACAAAGAAAGGGAAAAAAGCCTGCATAAACAAGAATCGGGAAATATACTTCATATTATTGAAATACATTTCCCGACATAATTAAACAACACTAAAATCTTCAAAACTGGAAATAAATAAACGGCTGAATCTCCGAACTCTTCATCTGAATAACAAGATAAATCAACACTACCAACATCAATGCCTTTCCCACAAACGGCAGGCGAATAACACCTCGACAGACTGCATCCTCCCAACTATCGGGAGCAAAATGAAGCAGGAAGCCGAGCAACATTAATGCGAAGACTTTCCAATATCCTTCAAGTAACTGCGGGAACAGTTGCGGACGGAAAGTAGTGACTATCTGTCTCAGCATATCCATTGAGTTCTGGAAATCTGCATTACGAAAGAAGATCCAGCAGAAGCAGACAAAATGGAAAGTAATAATCACTCCGAACACACGCCGCCAACCGTGACTTTGTTCTCCTTTCTTACGTCCGGTGATGGTCATCCACATTTTATGCATTGCTAAAGCAACACCGTGAAAGGTTCCCCAAAGAACGAAGTTCCAAGATGCGCCATGCCACAATCCGCCCAGAAACATGGTAATGATAAGATTCAGATACTGCCGGAATTTACCTTTTCGGTTTCCTCCCAATGAAATATATAAATAGTCTTTCAGCCAACTGGACAAAGAGATGTGCCAGCGACGCCAGAATTCGGTAATGGAGGCAGACTTATAAGGAGAATTAAAGTTAAGATTAAAATGAAAGCCCAACAATAAAGCGATACCAATAGCCATGTCACTATATCCTGGGAAAAGTCGCAGTAGATCTGTAAAGCATAACCATACACTCCCATAAGGTTCTCAACACCCGAGTAGAGCGTCGGATTATCAAAAATACGTTCTACAAAGTTGATGCTGATATAGTCGGAAATAATGGCTTTCTTGAAAAGACCGGAAACGATCAGAAAGATACCGCGGCCGAACATCTCCTGCGAGACAAAGAGGGGTTTCCGGATTTGCGGGATAAAGTCGCGGGCACGCACGATAGGTCCTGCCACCAACTGGGGGAAGAAAGATACGTAGAAGGCATAGTCCAAAAGATTCGTCAATGGTTTTATATCTTTCCGGTAAACGTCGATCGTATAACTCAACGACTGGAAAGTAAAGAATGAGATCCCCTACAGGCAGGAATATATCAAGTGCCGTAAACTCCCCTCCCATAAGGGAAGCAATCACTCCGCCCAGGAAATTCGTATATTTGAAATAAGCGAGAAGTCCCAGATTGACACTAAGACTCAAAACTACCAGCCCTTTACGCTTCCAATAGCCTTCGGCACGCGCCATGAGCTGCGCCAAAAAGAAATCGCAAACCGTGACAAGAGCAAGCAGGAAGAAGTAAGTACCGCTACTCTTATAGTAGAAGTAATAAGAAAAAAGGGTGACAAACAAGATACGGGCGGTATATTTATGCTGCAACAATACGTACACCACCATAAAAGCAGCGAACAGCCAAAGGAAGATACCGCTGCTGAATATCATCGGCGCTTGCGGGTCATAGGTAAGTACCTCTTTTAGTCGGCTGAAATCTATATCAATGGGAAACATAATCGTTATAAGCGTGAATAAGGGCTTGGTATAATAAATTTCCTTGCAGGATATATCCCTCAGGTAAATAATGCACGTGATCGGGACGCATCAGCTTCGCTTCCGTCCAGTTGGTACAAGCACGGCGCTTCCCTCCGACTACATCGTACATATCCCACACGAGCAGACGATGGTCTTTTGCATAACGACGAATGGTTTCCGCTGCTGTCGCCGTACGTGGATTGACAGCGTAAGTGCGTCTACGCCTTCGCTGCCGGAAACTTTCATAAGAACCGGGAGGGGTAGTCAGAAGAATGGGTACGTTAGGAAGACTGTCTGCAATAATTTCACCAGTTCATCCATCTGATTGTAGTGTACATTGATATTATAACGCCGGTTGTGGCTTTCATTGTGCCGAAAGAGAGAATCAGCAATTCGGGTTTCAAGGCAGCGATTTCGGCAATACGTTCCGGATGAGTAAATGTAAGGCAGGTCGCTCCGTTGACGCCTTTGTCTATGTAAGAGATTGCTCCGAAAGTTTCTGTCAAACGGGCACCGATAGTCTGCGGGTAGATATGCCCACGTATATGGCTATCGCCAATATGAACGATACGGACTGTATCTTCGGAGAGCCGGCACGCACCTGGCGAAGCCGTTCGAAGACGGGAGCTAATAGAGCGATGCTGTCAATAATCTCATTTCTTCCCATTCCGCGGAAAGCTGCAGGGAAAGATAACTGTACAGTGATCGTATCATTCGCCCAGTTCATCTCCCTCAAAGGGTTTGATTGTTTTCTGTTTCTTTCCCAATGGAGGACAGGGGATACGGTCTTGTGCCGCCAACTCCGAAAGAGAGAAGGGGCGCCCAATCCTATAAGCGTAAGGATGAGAATGAAACTGGGCAGGTGTTTACTCTTGCTCATAGGCACGCCTCCTGTCGTATTGTTCTTTGCCATAAACCAGAGCCTCATAAAGTAAGTTCCGCCAGATGCTTGCCGCCACGGAAGTTTATATGCGTATAATCGTAATTGGCTAATGAAGGTTTGGCGTGTACCAGATTCGCCATACTTCCCTCTCCGCCCATGGCTTCGAACATATTCCAGAATGCGATACCACTTTCAGCGGCAATATTCTGCTGATAACGAATCAGATTCTTAACACCGGGCATAGTGCGAAGATCACCGGTCTCGGTTTTATAATCCCGGTCGCCAACACTCAGTAACAGGATTCCGGCCTGTGGGAAACACTCTTTCAGATGCTCGATAGCTGTGAGTAGTCCTTTCTGATAATTATCATAGTTGCGTCCCCGCTCGGTAGCGACATTCAATCCATATTCAAGAATGATCAAATCGTAAGGACGCTGGCTCGTTGAACTGCCTCAACATTTGTTGCGGAATGCCGCGCAGGGACAATCCCGAACTGCCACGCAACGAGAAGTTATCGAGAATTATTCCCTTCTTTCCGTCCATCGCCAATCCATAGAAAAGAGTAGAGTCGGCACGGTCCACCGACCAGCGTATGGAACCGATACGCCCGTTCACCTGTATTTTTTGCAATGGCCGGAAGCACCTAAAGAGTAGCTCTTGCTTTCTCCCCGGTTCACACGGGCAGAGAGAAGCACGGAATCTTTATTATAGAAGAAGATAGAAGCCTGTTGGCAGGTATCAAGCAGAGAAGCGTATTTATTCTGTCCCCGCAACTCAACATACGCCCCGCTACGAGGAATAAAATAATGGCCGGAGATGCCTTGTTTCTTCCGGTCGAAGTATACCGTATCCATTACCGAATGACTGGACCAACCGCCGAATGTATGCCGCACCGTAGGACGGTAACCGCTTGTCATGGAAGTGATTGTAACAAAACCTACCCCGCAGCCTCCGAATCGTTTTTGGAACATTTCACGTAAGTCAGCTGTCATAATATCCGCTTCTATAAAAGAATCACCGAATACAGCGATACGGACAAGTTTATCATCCGCATCAGAATCAGAAGAAGAAGATGAAAGGCGGTCGAGGGCTTCATAAAAAGGAGCCATGCCCCGATGAGTAGAGTCACTATAATCTTCGATGCAAGTCATACCGGCACGGCAGGTATCCACAAAGGCCGGTTTTATGACAGGAGGCAAGGGAATGCTGTCCGAGTCGGCTACTGCCGTTTCCGGTTCCGGATAACGGAGGTCACCCAGGATATCGACGCGCCTCATCGTGTGTCCGTCGATCGTTATAGCCGGAAGCCAATGAAGCCCGAGTAAGGCTGCAAACACAATCAGCACGAGCCACAACGAATATTTCAAATAATTCTTTATTATCTCCATTTCACCAATAGATATAAGCACCTTTTTTAGTCCTTGGCCTTACCTGATGCCGAGAGAGGCTCATCGGCGCCGGAGCACAAGCTCAATGGTGCTTTGACATTTTCAGGCTGCAAAGATAGAGAAAAGCAAGAAAAAAGAAGGGAGAATCTACATTATTTATGAGATTCTCCCTCTTAGTTATTTATTTATCGGACAATTATCAGATCGTCCGTTCAATGTTCCATACAAATGCACGTAATCCCAACTGTTCCGTCTGCAAATCCATCTTGTGCAGTGTATCCAACAACGGGTCGACTTTATTGTCATCGACCACCGTAAGGATAGCCGAACACATACTGGGCCAGGCATGACTACCGAAGTGCGGGTCACCTGTCTTCGAGCCACGTCCCTGCACCTTTTCGAGGTATGTAAATCCGCGACATCCCAAACGGTCGAGTAACGCCATAATTCGTTCGTAATAGGCCTGATCGAATGTTATTAGTACTGATTTCATATTTCTTTCTTATTATTTCTTAATAATACTGTTTTTATCCTCCTGGAAGTAAGTGTCCAATTCGCGTTGGCGACGGAGCTTACGACGTTGGTTCTTGATGCCTGTTCCTGCAAATACACAATACAAGTAGGAATCAGAACCAAGGTCAATACGGTCGATATTGTCAAACCACCGATTACGGCGATCGCCATCGGACTCCACATCTCGGAACCCTGACCGCCACCGATAGCCATAGGAATCATACCGAGAACGGTAGTCGCAGTGGTCATCAATACCGGACGGAGACGGCTCTTACCGGAAGTTACCACAGAGTTTATGACCGCCATACCCCGCTCTCGACAAAGAGTAATGTAGTCAATGAGCACAATACCGTTCTTCACCACAATACCAATCAGCATGATACCTCCCAACAAACTCATAACACTCAATGTACTGCCCGTGAAGAAGAGTGCCATTAAGACACCGCTAAAAGCGAACGGCAGAGAGAACATGATAATGAACGGATAAGTCAATGATTCGAACTGTGCCGCCATTACGATAAATACAAGGATAACAATCAGGATACCAAGCGTACCCAAATCGCGGAACGAATCCTGCTGATCTTCGAACGACCCGGCAACCTGAATAGTGACTTCTCCCGGTATATCCATCTTATCTATGATCTTGTTACCGGCAGCTACTACATTGCCCAACGGTGCACCGGAGATTACAGCGGAAACAGTCACAATACGTTCACGGTCTTTACGTTCGATAGTAGGAGGCGCGAAACGTTCGACTACCCTTCCGACATCTTTCACACGGACAGATTGTCCCTGCGCATTATAAATGAGAATGTTTTCGAGACTTTCCAGACTTGTACGGTATTCGGGAGCATAACGCACCTTAATATCATACTCGTCTCCGTCTTCACGATATTTCGAAGCAACCGCACCATTGACCCGGTTACGCAGATAGTTACCGGCTGTTGAAAGATTCAGCCATGCATTGCCAGTTTTTCACGGTCGAAGTCTACCTGATATTCCGGCTGGTAATCACTACGGCTGATATTTACTTCGGTCACGCCTTTTACGTTCAGCAATTCACGTTTCAAACGGGCTGCCACGCTATCGGTCATTGTCATGTCGTATCCGTAAACCTCAAAGTCGGCACTTGCCTGAGCAGACATACCCGTATTACTACCGCCGAGGATTACCTGTGCCTTACTGAATTCGGGATAAGCCTTCAGGTCTTCGCGCATCTCCTCGCAGACAGTCTCCAGCGTAATGTCACGGTCTGCCGGATCTACCAAACTGATATTGAAGGAAATGATGTGCGAACCGTTGTCCTGCATGGAAGCCCAGGTATTATCCGAGTCCGCCTGCCCGACGGTGTAGTTGCAGACCTTCATGATGTCTTTATACTTCGTCAGCCATTGGTTGGTAAGCTTCTGCGAAACCTCCTGTGCCACTTCTTTTCGTGTACCGATGGGCAACTCCAAGCTGTACAGCAATACGGGCATTGTCCTGCGCCGGGAAGAACTCCGTACCGATGCCCTTTGCACACAGCAAACTGACAACGAAGAAAGCAATACATCCCACAATAACAATCGGACGATGACGTACAGCCCAGTTCAGCATTTTCGCATACCAGGTATCGAGTGCGTCGAACGCTTTCTCTATCGGAGTGAAAAGAAGAGCTTGAACATCTTCGACGGCCGCTTCTGTAAGCGAAGCAGTTGCGAACAGAGCATCGGGGTCAGCGTCAAAGCCGAAACGGTAGATACAAACATAATGGCGCACATCATCCAGCCCAACTGCTTGAACAGCACGCCGGACATACCGGTTACCATGGTCAGCGGGAAGAATACGGCAATCATCGTCAGCGTAGAAGCCACTACGGAAATAGCCACCTCGTTGGTTCCGTGAACCGCTGCCTGCTTCGGGTCGGAACCGCGCTCGATATGGGTCGTTACGTTTTCAAGTACCACAATCGCATCATCCACTACCATACCGATAGCGATAGAAAGGTGATGAAAGCGAGATGATATTGATCGTATTTCCACTAATCGCCAGGTATATGAAGGAAGCGATCAAAGAAAGCGGAATGGTAATACAGATAATCAATGTAGCCCGCCAGCGTCCCAGGAACAGGAACACGACGATTACAACGAACAGCAAAGCATAAATTACAGTCTCTGTCAAACTATCGATGGTATTCAAAATGTTATCGGAAGTGTCCACAATCACGCCCAACTTCACATCGCTCGGCAGGTTCTTCTGCAGACGGGGAAACGCCTCCTGTACTTTCTTGGAAATTTCCACCGAATTGGCGCCCGACTGTTTCTGAACCACAATCATCGCTCCCTGCACACCGTTGTTATAGGTTTCCTGCGCACGCTCCTCCACGGTATCGACGATTCGGGCTACATCACGCAAAAAGACATTTGCCCCATTATGCGTACCTACCACTACATCTGCCAACTGCCGGGAATCATCGAACTCTCCTTCCACTCGCAACGCGTAGGTCTCACTACCGATATCGAAGTTACCCGCCGGGAATGTTCTTATTTTCAGCCCCGATAATGGAACTGATTGTTTCGATACTCAAGTTGTACGCCTCCAGCTTATAGGGGTCGCAGTACACCTGAATTTCACGCTGCGGCGCACCGCTGATGGACACGGTACCCACTCCCGGGAATACGCGCCAGAGGGGTTACCACACGGTCGTCCAGTATCTTGTAAAGCGCCGACTGGCTTTCATTGGCCTGTACGGACAACAGCACGATAGGAATCATGTCCGTACTAAATTTGAAAATGATAGGATTCTCCACATCATCGGGCAGCTGCGAGCTTACCATGTCAAGCTTATCGCGTACATCATTGGTCAGCACGTCAATATCGTTACCGAACTCAAACTCCAACGTAATCAATGACATATTCTCGGAAGAACGGGAGGTAATATGTTTCAGGTTACTCACCGCATTCAAGGTATTCTCGAGCGGACGAGTAACGTTATTTTCTATATCCGAAGCACTTGCTCCCGGATAGGCCGTCATCACCATAATCGTATTCGTATCAATGTCCGGATACAAATCAATAGGCAACTTGGACAACGAGAATAGACCAAATATCACCACTGCCAGGAAGCAGAGGGAAGTCATAATCGGTTTCTTAACCGCACCTTCATATAAACTCATATATTATAATGTGTTAAGGTGATAAGGTATTTATTTTTCTACTTCTACTTCCACGCCATTCGCCAAACGTGCCTGACCGGCAACGACTACCTGTCCCGAATTATCGGGTACACCGGATTTCAACTCATACTCCGTACCCATACGTCTACCCAGTTCGACCTTATTATAAGATACTTTACCGTCTTTGTATACGAATACATAACGGTCACCTGAACCTGCCTGCTTCACGATTGCAAATCAGGAACAACGACATTTTCTGCTGTACCGAAGTTCAATGTCGCACGGGCAAACATTCCCGGACGCACACGCTGGTCTTTATTATCCAGTCTGATCTCTATCTGGAATGTACGGGTTGCAGCGTCGATAGTCGGATAAATCAGGTTAATGGTACCTTTAAATATCTCGTCACCATATACATCCAGCTTACATCTACGGGTGCGCCTTTCTTCACTTCGTGAAGTAGCTCTCGGACACGTTGATCAGAAGTTTCACCGGAGTGATCTGCTCTACTACCAGTACAGGATCTCCACCACTGTACATATCGCCATTGTCATAGTTGCGTGCTGTGACCACGCCATTAATAGGACTTACTAAAAAGTGTTTTCCAACAGATTCTTATAAGCTGTGCGCTTTTTCACGTCGAGCTGCATCTTCGAAGCATCCCACTCCGATTTGGATGCACCGCCCACTTTGTACAGTTCGTCCATACGCTTGAACTCAATTTCCTGATTGTCCAGTTGCAATTTGGTTTGTTTCAGATTGGCCGCGTCCATTTGCACTAGTTTCTGACCTTTGGATACACGGTCGCCCACTTCTACAAAGATCTGGTCGATACGTACGGGAGAGGAAGGTGCTATATTGTTCTTCGCTTCAGCTTCTACTGTCGCTGTGTATTCCTGTATCTGGTCTACGGGACGGGCTTTCACATCTGCCAGCTTCACTCTGGGCTTCTCAACCACCTGTTCCGTAGCCGCTTTGTCTTTTCCACCCGTACATGAGCCCATAACCACGGTTAACAGCAGGGCTACCAATTGGATACCTCTTTTCATATTCCTTAATTGTAATTTTTTTAGTTGTCTATCTTTATTCTTTTCCCAAAACCTGATCGAGGTCTGCCTTAGCAACCAAGTAATCGTATATTGACTGGTTGTAAGTGAGTTGTGCCTGTGTCAAGACACTTGGGAACTGTTCAGTTCGAGCACTGTACCTTTACCTACGTCGTAGCGTTTCTCGGCAATCAGTACCGCTTCTTTGCCTGCATCACGTTTTCCTTATTGCTGACTACTTGCTCTGTGCTCGCGCTCATATTATTACGGCAACTGACAATCTGCATATTCAACTGTCTCTCCGTGTCGATACGGTTCCAATCGAGTTGACGCATTTGTATACGGGCAGATTTTACTTTCGTAAAGTTGCTTGCCTTGTATAAAGGAATGCTCAAGTTGAACATCAGGTTGGAACTATTACTCCAACTATACTCAAAGAAATTAATGTTCGGATTATACAAAGATTGATATTTGTAGGAGAAGCTCATCGAAAGAGTCGGTATAAAGTTTGTTTTGCGACTTTACGTTATTCTTCTCCAACATCTTCATGTTTAAGTCCAATTGCTTCATGGTGGTATTGTTGTCCAGATTTACATTTTCTTCTCTTCAACTGGTTGGCAAAACAGCCGTCTCATAATTGGTCAGACTATCTTCTCTTTTAATCTCTACATCGGCGGTAACTCCCATTAAAACTTTCAACTGCAACTTAGCCAGAGTCACCCCGTTGGCCGCTGATATCAAGTTGGGCTTAATACTCCGCATCTGTACCTCCGCACTAATCTTATCGTATTCACTCACTGCCCTGCTCATATTTGGCATTGACAATGTTGTAGTTGTCTTCTGCCAGTTTGTAGCTGCCTAGAAGTACGTCATAACTGTCTTGTGCAAGCATCAGCTGATAGTAAGCTTGGTCACCTGGTTCACCAGATCCAGTTTGGAAGCCCGTGACTTCTCCACAGCCAGCTCTATATCCGTCTTTGTCATCGACATGGCCCGATAGACAGCCGGTGCAAACAAAGGCAGGTTTATGCCTATCCGGCATTGGCGGTATTCGTGCCGTCCTGTCCCATCTTGAACGACATATCGTTCAGCTTCATCTCAGCCGCTTTAATCGTATGGTCTACTGAACCGGCAATACTAGCCTCAGGCAGCAGACTTTGCCAGGCTTCTTTGCCGGCTACTTTCTTCAATGCAACTTCTTCTGCTGCCACCTTTATCGTAGGATTCTCATCCAATGCAATTGTCCAGGGCTTTGTCCAAGGTTAAGGTCAGTGTGTCCTTCGCCGCTTGTGCGTTTTGCGCTTTTGCAATGCCAAATGCGCAAAGTGCAACAGTTGCCAGAAGTATCTTCCTACCTGTCAGTCTTTTCATTTTGTTCATAAAACTGAGTTTCTAATTGATCTTAGTTGTTTGTCTCCGGAACCTCATCGGTCGCTTATTCTATGCGGTTCCTACGATATTCTGTATAAAATCTTCCAGAACTTGCGCCTTTCTCTGTAGAAATGCCACGAATATAGGTGAACATAATAGATTCGTACACCTCTATAAAGGAATATTCGTTGCATACATCCGTATTCAGAAGTACGTCGAACTGCTCTCGTACCAGCAAATTAACGATAGCGAAGTTCACATCCGGACGAAAGATGCCCTGCTCTACTCCCGTCATAGAAGAAGGACATGGTTTTCTGCGAATCGCTCTCGCTGCCTCTCTTCATCATCTCATATACTTTCGGATACTTCTTGATGTCTTCAAAAAAGCGTTTATTCGTCTTATGAAACACCTCAATACTCTTTCTGGAAGACTGCAAGTATTACCTCTAACACATTATGCGACTGCTCATATACTTCCTGTAAATACCGGTCTCTGTCTGCCTGCACCGTCAGTATGCAATCTTTCAACAACGATTCCTTATCTACAAAAGACTTCGTAGAGCGTACGTTTGGAGATTCCTAATGCTGCTGCAATGTCGTCCATTGTAATACTCTTGATACCTTTTGAAGTAAAAGCTTCTGTTGCCGCCACCATGATCCGTTCTCTTAGCTCTACCCGTTGGGAAGCGTCCTTTCCATGCTCTGCCATCATCCGTTTTTCTATTTCATTATAATGCAGTTTTCGTTTTCTTTTGCATCGGGAGGAAAAACGGAACAAAGATATATAGAAAACTCAATTAAGAAATCAAGTTTCCATCTATTTGTAGCCCATTTGATAAATATTATCATTCGTTGGACAGAAATGAAAACAAGTGTTAAGAGGAAATACGGACCAAACACACAAAGATAAAGAGGAAGGGAAGATGCGAGGTAAAGTTTTATCGGTATCGGAAGGGGTACACCCGACAAAAGCCGGATAAATATCGATAAAATCGACACTCACCCGGCAACAGCAGTCACCATTATTAACGATAAGGTGGAAAAGGGTCAATTTATTGTCAGTATTCAATCTGTGTCCTCTTCAGGAAAGCGACTGTTTTATGTATTTCCTTGTACACCACGATGTCATCTTTTACAAAAGGTACTTCTTTCCGGCAGGTATGGAGGAAATGTTCCAGAAGCGGTGAAGTTTTCAACGGACGGCGGAAGTCGATACCTTGCGCGGCGTTCATCAATTCAATGGCAAGAATATGTTCCAGATTGTCCATCACTTTATAGAGTTTGGTAGCAGCGTTGGCTCCCATACTTACATGATCTTCCTGCCCGTTGGACGAAACGATGGAATCGCTCGATGCCGCATAACAGTACATTTTGTTCTGGCTGACCATCGAGCGGCAGCATATTGCGGAATCATGAAACCCGAATTCAGACCGGGATTGGCTACCAGGAATTCAGGTAGTCCACGGAGTCCCATAATCAATTGAGAGACACGGCGTTCGGAGATATTACCCAACTCGGCAAGGGCGATGCCCAGAAAGTCGTACGAAATAGCCAACGGCTGCCCGTGAAAGTTTCCACCCGAAATGATGCGGTCTTCATCGGGGAAGATAGTAGGATTGTCCGTTACGGAATTGATTTCGGTCAGCAGTACGGAGGAAACATAGCGGATGGCGTCTTTGGTAGCGCCATGCACTTGTGGGATGCAACGGAATGAGTAAGGATCCTGCACATGCGCCTTGGGGCGTTCGATTAGTTCGCTGCCTGCCAACAGTTTACGGAAAGCCTCGCCTGTCTCGATTTGTCCTTTGTGGGGACGGATTTGCTGGATACAGTCCATGAAGGGGTCGATACGGCCGTCAAAGGCTTCCAATGAAAGGGCTGCTATCAAATCGGCTTTCTTGGAGAGGCGGAAGGCTTTAAGGATGGCAAAGACACCGTTGGCGCTCATAAACTGGGTACCGTTCAGCAGTGCTAGTCCTTCCTTGCTCATCAGCTTGACCGATTCCCAGCCGAACTCGTCGAGCACGCTGATTGCTTCGCATTTCTTTCCTTTATAATTTACATCGCCCACACCGATAAGCGGCAGGAAAAGATTGGCAAGCGGCGCAAGGTCGCCCGATGCTCCAAGCGAACCGCGGTCATAGACGATAGGCATCACATCGTTATTGAAAAAGTCGAGGATACGCTGTACGGTGATTAGTTGCACGCCGCTATGTCCCAAGGAGAGGGCGTGGGCTTTGAGCAACATCATCAGTTTGATGATGACAGGACGAATTTCTTCGCCTACACTGCAGGCATGGCTCTTTATCAAGTTTTCCTGCAGCGTACCGAATTCGCCGGGAGATATATTTTTGGTACATAACGAGCCGAAGCCGGTTGTTATACCATAAAGCGGTTCTTCGGAAGAAGCTATTTTGTGGTCGAGGTAATCGCGGCATTTCTGAATGCGTAGTTTGGCTTCGGGAGCCAGTTCCAGCTTCAGATTCTCGTTGATGATCCGTTCGATGATTTCGAAGGTCAGTTCTCCGGAACCTATTTGATACACATTCTTGCTCATACGCGTAAATCTTGGTTGACGGCATCCAGTAATTCTTTCTCTTTCCGGCAGGCGGTTTGCTCGATTGTATCGGCTTCGGTTTGCAATTGGACGACAAAATCTCTGTCTTTGAGCGAACCGAGGTTGATACGGACGTTCAGCAAGGCTCCCAATACGGCGGATCGGGCGGCCATCATGGCTACACAGGCGTCTGTAATGGCGTTGCGGTTTCCCAAGCGGGCGATGTCTGCTATGACGGGCATCACTTCAAGTGCTTTTCGGGCAACTTCCATCGGAATGAGGGCGGCATGCCTGGTGGCTTCCTGAATGGCAGCGCTGCGGGCAGCTTTCTCTTCATCGGTTGTTTTAGGTAGTTTGAAGCAGGCAAATACTTCGTTGTAGGCAGCTGAATCTTTGTCGATAAGGCGCAATAAATTCGTCCAGCAAACGGAGGGTGATTGTTTGTGCGTGCTGCATTACTTCTTCACTGACTTCGTATCCTTTTTTTCCTACGGTCAGCCGTGCCACCATCGTAGAAAGGGAGGAAGCCAGCGCTCCGCCTAAAGCGGCAATACTACCGCCGCCGGGCACCGGATCATTGCCGGCTACCTTATCTAAGAAATCTTTTACGGTTAAATCTGCTAACATGGTATTCTGTGTTTTAAGTGATTAATAGAGTTTTTCAACTATTAAGCGACGGGATAAAGTATGCCGCCTTTAATAGTCATGATGACACAGTTCATGCCCACGTAGTATGGCAGAATGTGATAATTGTCCGAATTCAGTATGACGAAGTCGCCTTGCTTACCTACTTCGATACTTCCAATACGGTCTGCCCGATGAAGGGCAGCGGCCCCGTTTAGTGTGAGAGCAGTGATGGTTTCTTCGATACTCATCCGCATATAGATACATGCCAGCGCAAAGGTCAGCGGGATAGAACCTGAGAAACAACTGCCGGGGTTGAGGTCGGTGGCAAGTGCCACGGCACAGCCGGCGTCAATCATTTCACGACCTCGCGCATAGGTTCTTTCAAGGCGAAAGCCGTCAGAGGCAGCAGGGTAGCTACTACTCCTGCGTCGGCCATGGCACGGATTTCGGCATCGGAAGCATGCAGCAGATGGTCGGCAGACAAAGCGCCCAGTTCGGCAGCCAGCTCGGCACCGCCAAAGGAAACGATTTCATCGGCATGGAGCTTTAACAGGAAACCTTGCTCTTTGGCTGCCCGAAGGAGACGGCGGGACTGTTCGACAGAGAAAACTCCTTGTTCGCAAAAGACATCACAACATTCGGCTCACTTATTCTCGTGGATAAGGGGGAGCATTTCACGAATCAGAAAATCGATGTATTCGTCTCCTCTCCCTTTATACTCTTCGGGAAGGGCGTGGGCGCCGAGGAAAGTGGATACAATGTCGATGCGTTTGTGCTCGTCATTATTCAGGCTGCGCATTACTTTTAGTTGTAGTAATTCTGTGTCCCGATCCAGGCCATAACCACTTTTACCTTCTACGGTGGTTACTCCCATGGTGCTCATCTTCTTCAGGAAGCTTTCGGCGGCTGAACGAAGTTTAAGGTAGTTCATTTGCCGGGTGGCTTTGACGGTACTTGCAATTCCTGCCTCCCCGCTCCATGATTGACATATAGCTTTCGCCTTTCAGCCGCCATGATAATTCTTCGGAACGTTCTCCGCCAAAAACAAAATGGGTATGCGAGTCGACGAAAGCCCGGAAGAAGGCAGTGCCCCCGGGCGTTATAATGCCAATAGTGTTGATAGTAACCATCCCGATCTTCACCACGGACTCTCGCCGACGTAAGTAATGACGCCTTTGGTCACTTCTACCGTTCCGTTCTCTATGACTTGCAGTTGGGACATTTCCTTCGCCTTTACGGGCGGAAAAGCCGATGGGAGTTACGATACGGGCGTTAAATATGATTAGGTTTTCACTCATAAATTATCCGATTTATCTTGGTTTATTCTTGTTTCATTCATAAATGGAGATATGATCCGTTGTTTTTATCAGGCAGGTTTCCTGTAAAACATCCGTTCTGATTTGGATTGAATATTCTAACATTTTCTTTACCGGCTATTCCATGATACGGGCTTCGAAGACTTGCTGCATGGAAAAGTTTTCGAGTCCGAGATAGTAGGAAGCTGTATCAATCAGAGCTTCCATCGGTACGAGGCCGATTATTTCACTACCTACAATTGTAACACCGTAGCGACGGGCTTCGATACGTACCAATTCGAAGGTACGGTAGAGTGCAGTGCGGGTATAGTCGGTCATGTTTATGGATACCTGGGTGATGATTCCGTTCTTTCAGCTCCACCCCCATTGCTTTGACGTAGCGGAGACCGCCGTTGATATGCCGGATATTTTTCGCTATCTTCGTGGCTATCTCAATATTATCTGTACTTAGATTAATATTGTAAGCTACGAGTGGCATACGGGCTCCGATTGCTACGGTACCTGCGGTTGGATGACGTTCGGCAGGTCCGAAGTCAGGTTGCCATTCGGGTAGTTTGATCTTCTCCGCCATTCCTTCAAATTCGCCCTTACGGACAGAAGCCAGATTCTCCCGATGCGGGGCTGTGGCGGACTTCTCATATAGAAAGACAGGAAGATGATAGATCTCGGCTACTTTTGCGGCTACTTTCTTGGAGAGTTCGATGGCTTCTTCCATACTGGTATTCTTAATCGGGATGAAAGGAATTACATCTACTGCTCCCATACGAGGATGTTGCCCGGTGTGCTGATTCAGGTCTATCAAACGGACAGCCACACCGACGGCTTCAACGATTGCTTCGTACAGAGCTTCCGGCTCGCCGACAAGAGTTACAACCAGACGGTTATGGTCTTCATCATTACTGTAATCAAGCAGTTTTACCCCGGCCTTAATACGGAAAGGGGCTACTATCTGATCTATTTTCTCTAAATCACGTCCCTCGCTAAAGTTGGGGACGCATTCAATAATCTTATTCCAACTCATATCAAATATCTATTATTATAGAGGTTATACTTTACTGAATAACTATATGTTTTACATTATGTTTTATAGTCTTAAATAATCAGGCACATGGTTTCATACCGAATCACCGCATGGTTTATACTAAACAGCTATATGTTTAAACAGTTCCATATATTATGGGAATTTATTCTCTTCATATTAAGGGAACGCTTTCTCTTATATTGTGAGACTATTTTCCCACAATAGATGGAACTATCTTCTTTATTAATTCTCCGTCCGCCACATACGGCATTGTTATCTGATAATCTCCAGCATGGGACTCATTAAATGCTTCACTCGTTTCCATCGCATGCGGATTACGTGCCCACGAACGGCGGGCCACTCCTCCCATTACGTCCCAGAGCATTGCCGAACGGAGTATTTCATCTACCCGTTCGCTACCGTCGCATACCATACCAAAACCGCCATTAACCGCTTTCCAATACCGACTCCACCGCCATTGTGCAGGGCTACCAGGCTCATGCCGCGGGCACAGTTTCCGGCGAAACACTGCACAGCCATATCAGCCATGACATTACTTCCGTCTTTGATATTTGATGTCTCACGGAAAGGAGAATCGGTACCACTCACATCGTGGTGATCGCGGCCCAACATGATCGGACCTACTTCACCCCGGCGAACCATCTCATTGAAATGGAGGGCTATCTTCATTCTTCCAACCGCATCCTGATAAAGAATACGTGCCTGTGTACCCACCACGAGTTGATTCTTTTCTGCATCGCGTATCCAGTTGTAATTATCCAGATCCTGCCCCCGTCGATTGACATCGATGCACTCCATTGCGGCGCGGTCCGTTTTTATCAGATCTTCGTGTTTGCCGCTCAGACATACCCATCGGAAGGGGCCATAGCCATAATCAAAGAGTTGGGGTCCCATAATATCTTCTACATAGCTTGGCCAGATAAATCCGTCCTTCTCATCAACACCATTACGGGAAATCTCTTTCACTCCGGCATCATAAATCGCTTTCATAAAAGAGTTGCCATAATCAAAGAAATAAGTTCCGCGGGCTACGAGTTTTCTTGATGACTTCGAAATGACGATGCAAGGATATGTCTACCAAGTGACGGAATTGCTCCGGCGATTCATGAAGAAGGCGGGTGCGCTCCTCGAAAGTCAAGTCCGGCAGGGCAGTAACCACCTTCGTAAACGGCGTGACAGGAGGTCTGATCGGATAATAATTCGATCAAAATTCTTTCACGCTCGGCATACTCGAGCAGGTCTACTATATTCCCATGATAGGCAATGGAACAAGGTTCACGGTGTCGCATTGCTTCAGCTGCCATCCGGTATGCTTCGGCCATATCCGCAGTCACGTGTCCCACCCATCCCTGGCGGTGGCGGGTTTCAATACGCGAACGATCTACTTCGGCTATGATGGAGGCTGCTCCGGCTATCTCCGCCGCCTTAGGCTGTGCCCCACTCATTCCTCCCAAACCGGAAGAAACAAAGAGGTGTCCACGCAAATCTTGATCCTGCGGAATGCCGAGTTTCAATCGTCCGGCATTCAGTAATGTATTGAAAGTACCATGAACAATACCCTGCGGACCGATATACATCCAGCCGCCCGCCGTCATTTGCCCGTAATTGGCAACTCCCATCTGGGCAGCAATATGCCAATCATGTTGATTGTCGAATTGTCCGATCATCATCGAATTGGTAATAATAACGCGGGGAGCATCGGGACGGGAACGAAACAGGCCCAACGGATGTCCGGATTCAATAACCAGCGTCTGTTCCTGAGTAAGTTCTTCCAGATATTGCTTGATCAGGAGGTATTGCATCCAATTTTGGCAAACTTGCCCGGTTTCACCATAAGTAACAAGTTCATAGGGATACAAGGCGATATCAAAACAGAGATTGTTGTCAATCATAACTTGAAAGGCTTTGCCTTCCACGCATTTCCCCTGATATTCATCAATCGGCTTTGCTTTCAAGTCGCCGGCAGGACGGAAACGGTATCCGTAAATCCGCCCGCGAGTGCGTAGCTCTTCCATCAATTCAGGAGCCAATTGTTCGTGCCACTCGGTAGGGAATATAACGCAAAGCGTTTTTTAAAGCTGTGATTGTCTGCGCCGGGGTAAGTGTATAACTACGGTCGGGAGCTCTCCGGATACCTTCTACAAAATCCGGATAAGGAGGTAGCGTGTTGCCAAGAGTTATTTTCATAATAAGCAGAATTAAGGATTACAAACTGTAAGCAATACAGTCTTATAACTCTTCGCAATATAGAAAAAAAGAAGATAAAAGACAAGAGAAATAACAGATTTATTATCAGAAAGGCATTATTACATTTACTGCTCATAATAGAATGGTAAGATACAGGCAATGTCAGGAGTCTCTTATGCTTTTATACAGATACAAATGCAGGTCTTTTATCCAAACGGACTAGTAGGGCTTTTATTAAAATGGATAGCGGATTTTTCCATTAAATCAAAGCATATGAGTTCTGTGTTATTTGCATAATCCTTGCATCCCTAATCATATCACTATGACCATGATTGTATTATGAACATACTCTTTTCTCTGCTATACCAACAGAATCGACAAAATTACTTTTTTGGTTATTCCGCAACTCTAACAGATATTTAAAGCAGTATGCTTTCGCCTCCTGACTATCATCTTTCAAATATGCTTGTTTCAGTTCCGGATAATTCTTCAATAATTGAAGCATTCTATCTTTCCCCAGAAAGTCGACTTTTCCCGTTTCACCATTTAGCTCATAACAGACACGTTTTGTCACCAGGCTTGAAGCGGCAAGAGCATCGCCTATATTTCCTCCTAGTTTTACATCGTCTTCTTCCACAAAGTTGCCTCCGATGACTGATCCCAAAGGCATCGCACAGAAGTAGATGTTCTTGCCTAACTGAACTGCAGGAGCATACCATGCCCCAAAACGCAATTTCTTATAGCGCAACTTGCGACAGTTCAAATATAAATCTCCTTCTTCACTTCGCACTGCAAAACAACGCTTCTTCAAACGGCGGCACATAGACTCATCATCGCCTGCCGTTATACGGTAGTCAGCCCCGCCTGTTAATACGATCTGATTTCTGGAACGTTTCTCTACACGCAACACAGCAATGGTATCGCCATTTTGAGTCAGCAACTCTTTCAAGTTGGAATAAATAATATTCTGCGCAATTAACGGGAGGCTAATCACGCTCATCAGCAACAATAAGATACATCCTTTCTTCATAAGCCTTCCTCCTTTCCTTTCTAACGCCTTTTCGAGTGGAAAGTTATAAATTTTAGCGGATAAATGCAAGGACAGAAAAGAAATATTGAAAAAGGCTTTACCAGGTAAAAATTACGGAAACAGAACTTATATACCCCATTCCTTCAGCTAGTCCCCCAAAAAGGCATTATCCAGACAATCATAATATGAGCTTGTTATTCTTTCTATCTTCCGTTAATAAACAGTAAATCTACTCTTGACAAAAACAAGCTCCTATCCCGACCGTCATGAATTATATTACCTTTGTGGAAAAGAATTAAATTTGTCATGGAAAAACAAGAACAGATCATTACCACATATCAGCAAATCATTCAGGAAACAGAGCTGGAGTTACAGAATGCACGGAAACGTATCTATTATATAAGTCTTCTCCGACTGATGCTATTCGTAGGAGCTGTAGCGGCTGCCTTTATTTTTTGGAGCGACGGCTGGTTATCTCTTTTCGTCATTTGCCATTCTGCCTTTTTATCTTATTCATCTGGCTGGTAAAACGCCATAATCTCTGGTTCTACCGGAAAGACTTTCTGAAAAAGAAAATAGAAATCAACGAGCAGGAGTTACGGGCCATGCAATATGATTTCTCCGATTTCGACAGCGGAAATGAATATATCGACCCTGCGCATCTCTATACTTATGACTTGGATGTATTCGGCGATTATTCGCTTTTCCAATATATCAACCGTACTTCAACGCCTGTCGGCAAGGAACATCTGGCAGAGTGGTTCAACGCGCATTTGGAACTAAAAGAATCGATCGAACAACGCCAGGAGGCTATCCGGGAATTATCAACCGATCTGGAATACCGGCAACAAATCCGCCTGTTCGGATTACTTTATAAAGGAAAACCTGCCGATACCAACGAAATCAGGGAATGGGCGGGAAGCCCCAGCTATTACCGGAAGCATACGCTACTGCGTATCATCCCGACAGTAGTTAGCATCATCAACCTTATATGCATAGGTTCGGCCATTGTAGGAATTCTTCCTGCCACCGTACCCGGAGGTGTGTTTTTTTGTTTCGTCATTTTCAGTTCTATCTTTTCTAAAGGTATCACAAAACTGCAAGCAACTTACGGCAAAAATTGCAAATCCTCTCTACTTACGCCGACCAAATTCTTCTCACAGAGAAAAAGGAAATGAACAGCCCTGTTCTGCAACAGCTCAAAACGGAACTTACAAGCCAGAATCAAACAGCTTCCCAGGCAGTCCGCCAACTATCGAAACTGATGAACGCGCTCGATCAACGAAGCAATCTGTTAATGAGCACAATCCTCAACGGACTTATTTTCTGGGAGCTGCGCCAAGTGATGCGAATCGAGAAGTGGAAAGAAACTCATGCTTCCGACCTCCCCCGCTGGATAGAAACAATCGGAGAAATCGACGCCTACTGCTCTTTAGCAACGTTTACATACAATCATCCGGATTATATCTTCCCCAAAATCAGCTCTCAATCCTTTCATCTGCGAGCCGAAGCTTTGGGTCATCCACTTATGAACCGCAACAAATGTGTGCGAAACGGAATAGACATCGACAAGCGGCCTTTCTTTATCATCATAACCGGCGCCAACATGGCCGGTAAAAGTACTTACCTGCGTACCGTAGGCATCAATTATCTTTTAGCCTGCATAGGTGCACCGGTTTGGGCAAAGCAAATGGAAATATACCCGGCACGCCTTGTCACCAGTCTGCGTACCAACGACTCATTGACCGATAACGAATCTTACTTCTTCGCTGAACTTAAACGGCTAAAATTAATCATTGATAAACTCAAAGCCGGAGAAGAATTATTTATCATCCTTGATGAAATCCTGAAAGGTACAATTCTATGGATAAACAAAAGGGCTCTTTTGCTCTTATCAAGCAGTTCATGAGTATGAATGCTAACGGTATCATAGCTACTCACGACCTTCTGCTCGGCACCTTGATAGAATCCTTCCCACAGAATATCCGTAACTACTGTTTCGAAGCGGACATTACGAACAACGAACTCACCTTCTCTTATCAAATGAGAAACGGAGTCGCGCAAAATATGAACGCCTGCTTCTTAATGAAAAAAATGGGGATCGCCGTCATTGACGACTAATCCCCACTCTTTATCAAAAACTAAAGTTGTTCCTTCTTCTGTGTAACAATCTAATAGCTCAACAGCTTCTAATTCAAAATTACTTTTTTGAAACTTTGAAAAGTCGACCACAGCCGATGCATCTTCATTAGTGAAATACTGCACTGATGTTATTGGCTGATAGTATAAGGTACAAACTGGAACAGCTGTACAGCAGCAAATTTCTTATCTTCAGAAAGAATTACGTCCATACGAATGTTCCCACTTGTTTCGCTCTTAATATCCGAATTTGCAGAGAACGAACCGGAATTTACGATATCAACCAACTTATCCATGTGCTTCAAATCAAAGAAGACACTGCGTTCCTTTGCAATACTTCCGGTCGGTAGATAAACAACTTCCTTTGACTTCCAGAAAAGACGGAAAATACCTAAAAGGAACAGTCCCGTCCCGAACACCATTAAAGCCATACTGACAGTAGACGACCTATCTTCCAGTTCAAAAGTAGAAGCAAAAGCTAAAATACCCACCAATAACATTACAGAAGAAATTAAAACTCCGGAAACACTAGTACGCTTGCGATATCTGGATGTGAAGATGCAAATATAGTAGCATCAATAGCTTGAGTTGCCATAATATTTAAAATTTAAATTATTAGTAATAATATAAAGATAAAAAGGACCATCGGTATAAAATATATCGATAACCACAAAATAAATAATACCAATAAATAAACGTCTAAATAATAATACGCCTTAAAGTAAATACATAGTACTCACTCGCAGGCTGGCAGTAATAAGAAGTTGTAGTATTATAAATTCTTCCCCATATGCTGTGACAGAGAGTTTTCACGGTCGGCGCAGCATTGCAGTAGATTCCTTAAAGTAGTGAAATACTCGCCAAGCTGTACACGCTGAATACGTGTCACCGATATCTGGTGACTTTGAAGATTGTTTAATTCAGCCACTGGAGCATAAGGAGAAGTCAGGAGCACTAATCTGCTCGTGTTGTTTCATTGAATATGTAATGGCAAGTTCAGACTGTTCCACCGGTTTCTCAGTGAAAACGTTACTTGCTACCCCGTGAAGGGTAACTGCCAACAACAGAAACAATATAACCTTTACAAATTTTGCCATAATCTCGTACAAATATAACAGATTCTATTCACGAAAAGTTTTATTCAGGTTATCTTTTAATTTATCTTAGGATTAGTAAACAAGATGAATATCAAAAGAGGCTACCTATGAGGGTAGCTCAATTTTATACTCAAATAAAAAGATTTACTTCAAATAAAAAATTATTCAGAGCAGCCTTTTCTATATCGCTTTTGGTTCTTCAGCCTGATTCAGGGTTCTTCAGTTGCAGGAGCTTCAACAGCAGCAGGAGCAGCAGTTTTCAGCGGCTCTTCTTAGAACGACGAGT
>VOFH01002705.1_pt1 | contig 31126 bp, 37 predicted proteins | sample 5384091 | NCBI WGS metagenome assembly VOFH01 (sample SAMN12384727, study PRJNA508395) | human gut metagenome | isolation source: healthy gut G | host: Homo sapiens
CGACGGCACCAATGACGCCCCTGCTCTGGCTCAGGCCAGCGTGGGCCTTGCCATGAACTCCGGCACCACCGCCGCCAAGGAAGCGGCCAACATGGTGGACCTGGCTCGGACCCCAACCAAGATTCTGGAGGTTGTGGAGATCGGCAAGCAGCTGCTCATTACCCGCGGCTCTCTGACTACCTTCTCCATCGCAAACGATATCGCCAAATACTTCGCCATCATCCCCGCCATGTTCATGCAGGCCATTCCCGCGTTGGCGGTCTTGAATATCATGGATTTGACCACGCCGTACAGCGCGATCCTGTCCGCCCTGATTTTCAACGCCATCATCATTCCCCTGCCTGATCCCCTTGCGATGAAGGGCGTGAAGTATCGTCCCATGTCCTCTGGCAAGATGCTGGCAAGAAACATGATGATCTACGGTGGGTGGCGTCATCGCGTCCCTTTGCCGGAATCAAGATCATTGACATGATCATTGCTCCCCTGCTGCTGGCAATGGGCTTCTAAGGAGGTTATTGGAAGATGAACGATACAACGAAAACGAATCGGTTTTCCCACTCTTTGCGGCAGGCTGTTATGGTGACACTGGTGCTGCTGTTTCTGTGCGGGTTTTTATTCCCCGTGGTGCTGAGCGGCCTCTCCGCTGTGATCTTCCCCAGCCAGGCAAACGGCAGCCTTGTCACCGCCGACGGCGAGGCGGTCGGCGCGGCCAATGTGGGCCAGGACTTCACGGAGCCTTACTTTATGAAGTGCCGTCCCTCCGCATACAACTACAATACCTATTATGAGGATGCAGACGGCAACCAGTTCTACAACGATGGCAGTGAGTTCGCGGGCCTTAGCCCGGCTCCAACAACTATGCGGCGTCCAACCCGGCTCTGACGGAGCGGGTAGAGGCTGATATTGAGGAGTTCTTGGCCGCCAATCCAGGGTTGCCCGGGAGGAGATTCCCAACGACCTGGTGACGGCCTCCGGTTCCGGCCTGGACCCCCATGTTTCCCCCGCGTCTGCCGCAATTCAGATTCCGGCCCTGGCGGAGGCTTCCGGATTGAGCGAGGAGACGCTGGAGCAGTTCGTGGCGGACAACACCACCGGCAAGGTGCTGGGCATCTTCGGTGAGGAGACGGTGAACGTTCTGGGTGTGAACCTGATATCGGCCCTGGAGATGGGCCTGATCTCTGAAACGGGCCGGTAAGGGCGCGCTTGACCCCCGCACAGCTTGGAAGCAGGGAGGTTGCGGCAAATGCTGTTTCGATATGATAAGACACTGAGTGGACCCTTCATCCGACGCAGCCGCCGGCGGAGGAGCGCCCCGGCATGGCAGGTGCTGTGCCTGGTCAGGGAGCTGGACCGCTGGTTTGACCTTCCGCACCGCACGTTGTACCAGAGCGGGGACGCCCGGATTCAGATTGGATATCTGGACGCCTCCCTCCCCGTGGCAGAATATGGAGAGGAGTTTGGAACCCTGCTCGCCGGGATCGGAGAACAGTGGCCCGTATGGTCCGTGGGGGCCGCGTTCAATGGCGAGGTGGCGGGACTCTCCTTTTCCTGCGACGACGGCGTGCTGACGATGCGTCAGCATAACACCTCGGGGGTCTGGCAAAGAGAGCTGCGTGGCTTGTACCTGAATGTGCAGCTTCCCGATGCGGACGCCGCCGAGTGCCTTGCACAGTTGCTGCGGATTGAGGGGCGGGGGCGCCGGTGGCTGCGCTGGAATGGAAATACGCGGATTTCCTGGAGCAGCAGGAGCTGACGGAGATAGACCGCACGCTGTCCTTTGCTATGTGCAGCTGGCGGAGGAGGCCGGCCTTTCTGACCGGCTGGCCGGACTGAGCCTGGAGCAAAAACAATGCCTCTGGTGGCTGTTTTTGGAACGGAGGGTCTATCCTCCGGAGTTTGAATGGCTTTGGAGCGAGCTTGCCGGCGACTGGCCCGGACTGGACTGAGTGGGTGCTGGCCCTTTACGCATTTTGCAATGCAGGCTTTGATTTGATGGGCATAAACGAGGAGTACTCATCGTTTACAAAATATGCCGCAGATCCGTTAGTCAATATCACAATTATGCTGCTTATCATCATAGGTGGTATCGGTTTTACCATATGGAATGAGGTCAGAATTAAAAAGCTTAAGTTTAGCAGATACTCGCTCCACGCCAAGATAGTAATATCAACCACACTGATACTTGTCTTCGGTGGCGGACTGTTTTTGTATATTTTTGAAAAAAACAATACCATAGCAGGCATGGACACACCGGGTGCCATATTTGCATCGTTATTCGGCTCGGTTACGGCGAGAACGGCAGGCTTCAATACAGTAGACACAGCAGCACTGACACAGGAGAGCAAGCTTTTGACTATAGTGCTCATGTTCATAGGAGGAAGCCCGGGCTCGACAGCCGGCGGAATCAAAACCACAACCATGGCGGTCATGATAATCTATATTGTTTCTTATATGAGAGGAAGCAACGGCTGCAATGTGTTTGGCAGGAAAATAAGCAGTGAGGTAATCAAAAAGGCCGGAATGGTGCTTATCATCAATCTGGTGCTTGGACTTACAGCGGTGATAGCTATACTTGCCACATCCAATATGAAGATGGACGATGTACTGTTTGAGGTATACTCTGCAATCAGTACGGTCGGCATGACAACAGGCATCACAAGAGATTTAAATACAGTAGGACGCATAATTATCATAATTATGATGTATTGTGGAAGAATCGGAAGCATGACCTTTGTGCTTTCGTTTGTGCATAGACCGGATAAAGCCAATATAGAGCTTCCGGAGGAAAAAGTTATCATTGGATAAGGATAAGGAGAAACGCAATGAAATCAATTTTAATTATTGGAATGGGTAAATTCGGACACCATCTGTGTGCGGATTTGATTAAAAAAGGAATTGGGGGCCAGACTGGTGGTGGCAAGGGCCGCGCGGGATGTGCAGGCTAAATTTCTGCTGCGCAACGGCGCCGACGAGGTGGTTTATCCGGAAAAGCAGGTGGCGATCTGGACCGCCATCCGCTACAGCTCAGACAATATCTCTGACTACATTGCTCTGGGAGACGACCACGCGATTTTTGAAGTATCCGTCCCGGAGGGCTGGGTCGGAAAAACCATTGGGCAGCTGGATGTGCGAAAGCGCCATCACATCAATATTCTGGCGATTAAGCAGGATGGTAAAATTTTTATGACTGTGATTACTCCGGACACCTGCCTGCCGGAACACTGCACACTGCTGGCGCTGGGGACCTACCGGGATGCACAGAAATGTTTTTCATATCTAGTGTGGACGGCTGCGGGACGTTGAAGAAGTAGCCGCGGCTTTCTCCGGATGCCTGACAAAGAGAGGAGATTTGCGATGGAAACCGCCGTACAGCCGGAAGGCCGGGCGGGAAGCTGACCATTTTGCCGGCTATATGTCAGGCATTGGAACAGCCGCCGCCATGCTGCGAGCAGCAGCAGACAGGGCCAGACAGTCCGGCACGGATGTGGTGGCTGGCGCTGCCATCAGCTGCGAATGCCCAGAGGCGCGGAGTTTCGAGGGATTGTGGCAGGCGGAAAACCCGGAAAGACTGGACCTGGACGCGGCTCTGCGCAGAAAACCGGGGCTCTTGCTGGTGGAGAATCTGGCCTATCGCAACCAAGAAGGGCGTCACAAAAAACGGCATCAGGATGTAGAGGAATTGCTGAATGCGGGAATTGACGTATTCACGACCCTGGACATCCCGCACCTGGAAAGCCTGCAGGACCGTGTCGCCGCGATTTTGGGAAGCCCGGTTTCAGACCCGGATTCCAGACCGGGTGTTCGACCAGGCAGACCGGGTAGAGCTTGTGGACATGGACCCCCAGGGACCTGCGGGAACAGCTCGGCGATTGGGACGCAGCTCCCACGCTCACCCAGCTCAGCGCCCTGCGGAGCTGGCCTTCCGCTGTGCGGACCGTATTTCCCAAGGCACAAGGGAGGGCGCCAACAGGCGGAGTACCGGGCTGGTGAACACATTCTGGTGTGCCTTTCGTCGGCGGCCTCAATGCAAAAGATTATAAGGACCGCCGCACGGATGGCGGGGGCATTTTGCTGCCCATTTACCGCGCTTTTTGTAGAGACCGGAGATTTTCCGCGGATGGCCGCCCAGGATCGGGACAGGCTGCGGGCAAACATCCACCTGGCTCAGCAGCTGGGCGCGTCCATTGAAACCGTCTATGGAGACGATATTCCCCGATCAGATCGCGGAGTTTGCCCGGGTGTCCGGCGTGACAAAAATTGTGCTCGGGCGCAGCGGAATTGCGGGAAGGATGCTGTTTCGGAGGCCCCTGCTTACGGAGAAGCTCATTGCGCTTTTGCCAGAGCTGGATATTCATATCATTCCGGACAGCGGGGGAGGCGCCGCACCTCCGCGCTGGAGCCGGCCGCAGCCGCCGTCTCTGCCGCTGCGTGATTTGACCAAGAGTGCGGGACTGCTGCTTCTGGCGACCTTGATCGGCTGGCTTTTTTACCACCTTGGCTTTACAGAGGCCAATATCATTACAGTTTATATTTTAAGCGTAATGCTGATTGCCATTGCCACAAGGCGCCCGATCTGCAGCTTTCTTTCCTCTGTGGCCAGCGTTCTGATCTTTAATTTTTTCTTTACCGAGCCGCGCCTTTCCCTGCACGCCTATGACAGCAGCTATGCAGTCACGTTTCTTATCATGTTTGCCGCCGCATGGCTGACGGGCTCTCTGGCCGCCCGGCTGAAAGCCCTGGCTCAGAAATCCGCGCAGGTAGCCTGGCGGACCAGGGTCCTGTTTGAGACGAACCAGAGTTTGCAAAGGGCCAAGGACCGTCCGGAAATTCTCAATGTGAGTGCAAGGCAGCTTGTGAAGCTGTTTCAGCGGGACGTTGTTGTATACCAGGCGGAGCATGGGGAGCTGGCAGAGCCCCTGATTGTCTATGCGGAGGACTCTCGGCCCTCCGACGTCTATGTGTCGGAACAGGAGCGGCAGGTGGCACGGTGGGTGCTGAACAATAACCGGCGTGCCGGAGCCGCGACAGAGACGTTTGCGGATTCCCGGTGCTTGTACCTGTCCATCAGAACTGGCGAGACCATCTATGGCGTGGTGGGCGTTGCGGCCGGTGAGAAGCCGCTGGATGACTTTGAGAGCAGCCTCCTCTCTCTGTGCTTGGAGAGTGCGCTCTGGCCATGGAGAACCAGAAAAACGCGGAGGAAAAAGAGGCGGCCGCCGTGCTGGCAAAAAACGAGCAGCTGCGCGCCAACCTGCTGCGCTCCATCTCGCACGATCTGCGTACGCCGCTGACCTCCATTTCTGGGAACGCCAGCAATCTTCTCTCCAACGGGAAGCTCTTTGACGAGGAGACCAAGGAGCGCATGTATGCGGATATTTACGACGACGCCATGTGGCTGATCAACCTGGTGGAAAACCTGCTGTCGGTGAGCCGGATTGAGGAGGGGCGCATGAATCTGCGCCTGTCCACGGAGCTGATGGACGAGGTGGTGTCAGAGGCGCTGCGGCATGTGAACCGCAGGAAAACGGAGTATCATCTGTCGGTCCGCAGCTCAGAGGAATATCTTCTGGTGCAGATTGACGCGAGACTGATTGTCCAAGTGCTCATCAACATGATAGACAACGCCATTAAATATACGCCGCCAGGCTCTGAAATTATCATTGAGCTCAAGCGGAAGGGAAAATTTGTGTATGTATCGGTGGCGGATAATGGGCCGGGAATCCCGGATGAGGCCAAGCCCCATGTGTTTGACATGTTTTACAGCGCCTCAATCGGGTGGCGGACAGCCGCCGCAGCATGGGGCTGGGGCTGGCGCTGTGCAAATCCATTATCCATGCGCATAACGGAGAGATTACCGTTGCGGACAATGAACCGCACGGAGCGATTTTTACATTTTCGGTACCAGCCGGGGAGGTAGAGCTTCATGAATAAACCCTTGATTTTAGTGGTTGAGGACGATGCTCCCGTCCGCAACCTGATTGCTACAACGCTCAAGGCGCACGACTATCGGTTTTTAACCGCCTCCAATGGGGAAAGCGCTATTTTGGAGGCGTCCTCACACAATCCGGAGATCATGCTGTTGGACCTGGGGCTGCCGGATATGGATGGGGTTGAGGTGATCCGCCGGGTCCGATCCTGGTCCAATCTCCCATCATTGTTATCAGCGCCCGCAGCGAAGACACGGACAAGATTGACGCGCTGGACGCAGGGGCGGACGACTATCTCACAAAACCGTTCTCTGTGGAAGAACTGCTGGCGCGCCTTCGCGTGACCCAGCGCCGCCTGGCAGTCCCTGGAACGATGAGCACAGAGTCTGTGTTTACCAACGGGGCGCTGAAAATCGACTATGCCGCGGGCTGCGCGTTTTTGAACGGGCAGGAGCTGCACCTGACGCCCAGCGAATATAAACTGCTGTGCCTGCTGTCGAAAAATGTGGGAAAGGTGTTGACGCACACCTATATTACCCAGCAGATCTGGGGCAGAAGCTGGGAAAACGACATCGCCTCTCTGCGCGTGTTCATGGCAACGCTGCGTAAAAAACTGGAGCAGGGTCCGGATGCTCCCAGTACATTCAGACGCATATCGGCGTTGGCTACCGGATGCTGAAACTGGAGTAAGCGGCGCCGCCCATGGAAGGCGCTGCTCATCAAGCCTGTCAACAAAGAGAGTCCGCCGGGAACTTCCCGGCGGGCTCTCTTTACTTGCTGGGCACGGCCCCAGGCCCTTGGGGGAACCGCCAAAGCCGTTCTCAGCCTGGCGCGCTGGCAGGACAAAGCGGGACATCCACCCGCTTTTGCGCAGCTTCAGCGCGTGTTTGGACAGGCAAGGGAACACAGCGCCGAAACCGACTGCCCCGGTTACGGCTGTGCCGCCTCAAAGTACTGCCCGATGAGCTCGTGGGGCAGGTATTGCAGAATGACCTTGCCGCCATCCATCTCGCCGGTACGCTTGCAGAGATAAATTTTGGAATACTCCGGGTCCAGGTAGTACCGGCCATACTGGTACTCCATTCCCCGGACTGCGGGAATGGGGTCCGCTCTGGTGCCGGATTCCTCCGGGGAGACGGTGGCCCACAGCGCCGGGACCTTGTCTGGGGTCCAATCCGGCTGGCTGGAGGCATCATGCTGCTGGAGCAGCTTGTAGACAATATCCTCCCACTGGTATGGCTTCCCCACAGGCGTCTCCGGGGTTAGGAAGGATCTGGGACGCCAGGTGGGAATTTTGGATTTTCCTGCCAGCAACTCTGCGTTTCCTACCTCGCCGGACACAGCCCGCTGCGCCAGCGCCGCAGCATCCGCCATTCCTTGCGCCCGGAGTTTGGCCTTGGCCAGCGCCAACATCTCAGCCATTGTGCTCCACCCCCTCCCGTATAGGCGGCACGCAGCTCTGCCTCTGCGGCGGCGGTACTGCTGGCCAGCAGTTCCTCAACCTGCTGCTCCTGGCTGCCAGGGTGTTCGACAGCGCTTCCACCTGGGCCTGGTAGCCAGTCACATCTCCCAGATACTGCCGTGCTGTTTTTACCTCCACGGTATAGCTTTTGACTGCGCTGTCATATGTGATTTTCACCAACTCAAAGCCATACCCCTCCGGCAGCCCAAACTCTCCGGCCTCCGTCAGGCGCTCCACAGATGGCTGGGCCCAGTTAATGGACTCAATTTGAGGCAATTCTGCAGATTCCCGCTCAAATACAATGCGGTAGCGACCGTTTCTGTCTCCCCGCATGATGAAAGCGGCCGTCACCCCGTCGATCCTCAATGTGCTCCATAATAGCTCATAGCATTCTCCTTCGCCGTCAAAATTCTGTGCCCGCAAAAGCGTGCTCTGAAATATGTGCCCCTGGGCGGTTTCTTGTACAGCGTGGTGCAACGGCAGCCAAACCGGAATCTTTTTGCGGTGGGCATCCTGCGTGTGAAGAGCTAGTTGATATGAAGGGCCTGGCCGTGCCAATCCTGGAGAGAAGGGGAGGAGCGGCCACGCTTCATGCGCAATTCAACATGCCGGTACCGAGGCAAATGCAGGCGAAGCATTCTTTCCGATCATCCCCCAGGGCAGGAAAAGGACGCGCCGTGGCTGCTTGCTGTACGTTAGCACAGCAAAACAGAACTTTTTTTCACAAAGACTTTAACGAATTGCACCGAGTAAACGTTTTTCAAAATTTTTGCAAAAAGTCGAGTTTTTAACAAAAAATTAACGAGTTTGCTTGCAAATATGTTTCAAAATCGCTATAATGTTAACGTTACACACGCTTGTTTTTAGTTCGGGGTAACAAGGAGATTATCATCAATATAGGGAGGTTTGCCAATGAGCAGCGAGCGGACGCGGACTGATCGTATCCTAGAGAGCTACGGAATGACCAGTCCAACCTGATTGCAATTTTACAGGAGATTCAGGCGGAGTACAAATACCTCAGCGAGGAGTCGCTGACCCTCGTGGCCGAAAAGCTTGGCATCAGCGCAGCCAAGGTCTACAGTGTGGCTACATTTTACGAGAATTTTTTTCCTGGAAGCCAAGGGAAAGCACATCATCAAGGTCTGTGCCGGCACCGCCTGTCACGTCCGTAAATCTCAGCCGATTTTTGACGCGGTTCACGATTATCTGGGCCTGTCCGGGAAGAAAAAGACCTCCGCGGACGGGATGTTCACCCTGGAAACCGTGGCGTGCCTCGGCGCCTGCGGTTTGGCCCCCCGTCATGACCATTGACGGCGAGGTTCACTCCAAAATGACCCCTGAGGCGGCGCTTTCGCTGCTGGAGGAAATTCGGGAAAAGGAGGCGAGCGTACATGCGGCTGACTAAGCTGACACGGGACAGTTTCCATGTGTTTCAGGCAAACGCCCGGAATGCGCTTAAGCAGAGCGAGCAGGTCCCCTCTGTTTTGATCTGCGCCGGCACCGGCTGCATTGCCGGCGGCGCCATGAAGATTTATGAAAACATCAAGGCCGAGTGCGAGAGCCGGGGCCTTGCGGTGTATGTGGGCTTAAAGCACGACACGGACGAGGAGAAGAGCCTCCATGTGAAGATGAGCGGCTGCCACGGCTTTTGCGAGATGGGTCCGCTGGTTCATATCGAGCCCATGGGCGTCATGTACATCCATGTCAAGCCGGAGGACTGCCACGGATTCTGGAAAAGACGGTTCTCGGCGGAGAGGTCATCGACCGGCTGGTATACCACCTGGACGGCGTGGCCTATCCCCGGCAGGAGGATATCCCCTTCTACAAAAGCAGCACCGGGTGGTGCTGGAAAACTGCGGCAGCAGCGACGCCGAGGATATTGAGGAGTATATCGCCAAGGGCGGCTACGCCGGCTTTGAAAAGGCCCTCTTCGAGATGTCCGGAGAGGAAATCTGCAAGACCATCACGGACTCTGGACTCCGGGGCCGCGGCGGCGGCGGATTCCCCGCGGGCCGCAAGTGGGAGGGCGCTCGAAAGCAGAAGTCCGAGCAGAAGTACATCGTCTGCAACGGCGACGAGGGCGACCCCGGCGCGTTTATGGACCGCTCCATTATGGAGGGCAACCCCCACAGCGTGCTGGAGGGCATGATGATCGCGGGACTTGCCGTGGGCAGCGGCCAGGGCTACATCTATGTCCGGGCGGAGTATCCGCTGGCCGTGGACCGGCTGAAAAAGGCCATTGCCAAGGCGGAGAGCTACGGCCTGCTGGGCGACCACATCATGGGCACGGACTTTTCCTTCCGTATTCATGTGAATATGGGCGCAGGCGCCTTCGTCTGCGGCGAGGGCAGCGCCCTCACTGCCTCCATCGAGGGCAACCGGGGCATGCCCCGGGTCAAGCCGCCCCGGACCATTGAGCACGGCCTCTGGGCGGAGCCCACGGTCCTCAACAACGTGGAGACTTTTGCCAACGTGCCGCTGATCATCCGCAACGGCGTGGAGTGGTACCACTCCATCGGCACTCGTACCAGCCCCGGAACCAAGGCCTTTGCTCTCACCGGCAACGTGGTGAACACCGGCCTCATCGAGGTCCCCATGGGCACCACCATCCGGGAGGTGGTCTTCGACATCGGCGGCGGCATCCGGGACGGCAAAAAGTTCAAGGCCGTGCAGATCGGCGGTCCCTCCGGCGGCGCCACCACCGCCAGCAAAGAACATCTGGACCTGCCGCTGGACTTTGACTCTCTGAAGACCATCGGCGCCATGATCGGCTCCGGCGGCCTTGTGGTCATGGACGAGGACACCTGCATGGTGGAGACCGCCCGCTTCTTCATGGAGTTTACCCAGAAGGAGTCCTGCGGCAAGTGCGTCCCCCTGCCGGGAGGGCACCAAGCGGATGCTGGAGATTTTAGACCGCATCATCGCAAACCAGGGCACTATGGAGGACCTGGACCTTTTGGAGGAGCTGGCAGACACCATTTCCTCCACGGCCCTGTGCGGCCTGGGGCAGAGCGCCTGCAAGCCGGTGCAGAGCACGCTGAAATACTTCCGGGAGGAGTATTTGGCTCATGTGGTGGACCACCACTGTCCCATCTGCAATCGGGAAAAGCCCCACCCTGTGGTGGAGGCGGACAAGTGCAAGGGCTGCGGCAAGTGCCGGAAGAACTGTCCCATGGAGGCCATTTCCGGCGCGCCCAAACAGCCCCATGTCATCGACCCGGAGAAGTGCATCAACTGCGGCGCCTGCGTGACCATCTGTCCCTTCGGCGCCATCACCGCAAGTACAAGGAGGGCTGAAACCATGGCGAAAGGAATTATGTACATCGACGGCCAGCGGGGTGCCCTTCGACGGGGAGAAGAACGTTTTGGCAGTCATTCGGAAGGCCGGGATCGACATGCCCACCTTCTGTTACTACTCAGAGCTGTCCACCTTCGGCGCGTGCCGGATGTGCGTGGTGGAGGATGAAAAGGGCAAGATCGACACCTCCTGCTCCATGGAGCCCAGGGACGGCATGAAAATCCGCACCAACACCGCCCGGCTTTTAAAACACCGGCGGATGATTCTGGAGCTGATGCTGGCCTCCCACGACCGGGACTGCACCACCTGCGAGAAAAGCGGCAAGTGCCGCCTGCAGGACCTGGCGCTGCAGTTCGGCGTGCGGCATGTCCGCTTTCCGGACACCCGGCCGGCCTATGAGAAGGACCGCTCTTCTCCGGCCATCGTCCGGGACCCCAACAAGTGCATCCTCTGCGGCGACTGCGTGCGGGTGTGCGACGAGATGCAGGGCATGGCGATTTTGAACTTTGCCCACCGGGGCAGCGACCTGGTGGTGAGCCCCGCCTTTGACCGGAAGCTGGCGGACACCAGCTGCATCAGCTGCGGCCAGTGCGCGGCGGCCTGTCCCACCGGAGCCATTACCATCCGGGACGAGATCGGCAAGGCATGGCGGGAGCTGTATGACCCCAAGAAACGGGTCGTGTTCCAGATTGCGCCTGCCGTGCGGGTGGCCGTGGGCGAGGAGTTCGGCCTGGAGCCCGGTGTCAACGCCCTGGACAAGCTGGTTTCAGCCTTGAAAATGATGGGCGCCGCCGAGGTGTACGACACCAACTTCGGCGCGGACCTCACGGTAATGGAGGAGGCGGCAGAATTCCTGGAACGGCTGAAAAAGGGCGGACCGTTCCCCATGTTCACCTCCTGCTGCCCCGCCTGGATCAAGTATCTGGAAAAGGAGAACCCCAAGTACCTCAAGCATGTCTCCACCTGCAAGTCCCCCATGGAGATGTTCGCGGCGGTACTGAAGGATCAATACAAGGCCAAGGATGCCGAGGACGGCCGCACCACCTATCACATTGCCATCATGCCCTGCACCGCCAAGAAGATGGAGGCCGCCAGGGAGGAATTCCAGCATGACGGCAGGCCGGACGTGGACCTGGTGCTGACCACCCAGGAGATCATCACCATGATCAAGGAGTCCGGCATCCGCTTCACGGAGCTGGAGGGCGAGTCTCCGGACCTGCCCTTTGGCATGGGTACCGGCGCCGCCACGATCTTCGGCACCACCGGCGGCGTTGCGGAGGCCGTTGCCCGCCGGGTGGTGGAGGACAAATCCCGCAACACCCTCCAGGCTATTCAGTTCTCCGGGCTTCGGGGCAGCGAGGCGATTCGGGAGGTATCCTGCCTGTTGGCGACCGGATTCTCCGCATCGCCGTGGTGCATGGCCTGGTACATGTGAAAAAGCTGCTGGCAGAGATCGAGGCGGGCACCGCCTATTATGACCTGGTAGAAGTCATGACCTGCAAGACCGGGTGCGTTGGCGGCGCGGGCCAGCCCTACGGACTGCTGCCTGCCAAGCATCAGCGGGCGGAGGGCCTGTATGAGGCGGACCGGACGGCGCTTATCAAGCGCTCTGAGCGCAACCCCATTGTGGAGAGTTGCTGGCCGGACCCTTGAAGGGCCGCACCCACGAGCTGCTTCACGTGCATTATTGACGCTCTGAACAGAGGCCGGGTATGGATGCCATACCCGGCCTTTCCCGGTCTGTGACAGGGCTGCCTGGGATCAAAAAATTAAAATTCCCTCTTGACAAACCGGGAGAAATTGTGTAAGTTTAATTTCAATAACGATCAATGCGATGACAGGGAAAACGTCACTGCGAGCATTTCAGAGAGCCGCCGGTTGCTGTGAGGCGGTATGCGGACAGCGGACTTACTGGCCCTTGAGCAGTCAGCTGAAAGCCCATTGGGCCGTAGGTGCGACCGGGTTCCTCACCGTTATCATAGAGGCGGCATTCGCCCCCAGGGGCTGATGTGAAGAGTGGATATTGCAATGATATCAACAAGAGTGGGTACCGCGGAAGTGAGCTTTCGTCTCTTTATTGTAGAGAGACGAGAGCTTTTTGTTTGTCCGGAACCACGAATCACCACAAGGAGGTTAAGAGAAGATGAAAAGGATCAAGGTATTTGACACCACGCTCCGGGATGGCGAGCAGTCCCTGGTTGCAGCATGAACCTCTCGGAAAAGCTGGACATGGCACGGCAGCTGGACGCTCTGGGCGTGGATGTAATTGAGGCGGGCTTCGCCATTGTGTCCCCGAGGACTCCAAGGTGTGGAGGCCATTGCAAAAACAGTCCAAAACTGCGCCGTGGCCAGCCTGGCCCGCTGTGCCAAGGGAGATATCGACGCCGCCTGGAACGCCTTGAAGGAGGCGAAGCATCCCCGCATCCACCTCTTCATCGCAACCAGTGAAATCCACATGGAATATAAGCTGCGGATGACCCGGGAACAGGTGCTTGAGAGCATTCGGGAGAGCGTGTCCTACGCCAAGAGCCTTTGTGACGACATTGAGTTTTCCACCGAGGACGGCTCTCGCTCCGACCGGGAGTTTCTGGCGGAGTGCTGCTCTGTTGCTGTGGAGGCCGGGGCCACCGTACTGAACATTCCGGACACCGTTGGCTACTGTACGCCGGAGGAGATGTACGACCTGTTCCGCTATCTGAAGGAACACGTCCGGGGTGTGGAGAACGTGGACCTCTCCGCCCACTGCCACGACGATCTGGGGATGGCAGTCGCCAATACCCTCGCCTGCATCCGGGCCGGGGCCACCCAGGTGGAGTGCACGGTCAACGGCATCGGCGAGCGGGCGGGCAACGCCAGCCTGGAGGAGATTGTCATGGCGCTTCATACACGCGCCGGCTTCTACGGCGCCGAGACCGGAGTTCATACCCAACAGATCTACAAGACCAGCAAGCTGCTCTCCAGCATCACCGGTGTCCCCATCCCCCCCAGCAAGGCCATTGTGGGGGCCAACGCCTTTGCCCATGAGTCCGGCATCCACCAGCACGGTGTTCTGGCCAACGCCCAGACTTATGAGATCATGAAGGCCACGGACGTGGGCATCCCCAGAACACCATGGTCCTGGGCAAGCACTCCGGCAAGCACGCCCTGCGGGAGCGGCTGGAGGACATGGGCTATGAGGTCAGCGACGAGCAGCTGAACGTCATCTTCACCCGCTTTAAAAAGCTGGCGGACAAGAAGAAAACCATCACCAGCTCTGATCTGGAGGCTCTGGTTCTGAACCGCGGCCAGAAAGACGCCGGCGGCTGGCAGCTTTTTTGAGCCATGTGGTCAATGTGGGCGAGGGATTCCAAACACCGCCTATGTCAAGATGAGCCGGGACGGGCAGGAGGTGGAGGAAGTGGCCATCGGAACCGGTCCGCTGGACGCATCCTTCCAGGCCATCAACCGCATCACGCAGATGGATGTGGGCCTGGAGAGCTTCAGCCTCAATGCCGTGACCGACGGAGAGGACGCCATCGGAGAGGCTGTGGTGAAGGTCCACTACGGCAGCGGCCTCTACACCGGCACCGGAATCTCCACAGATATCATTGAGTCTTCCATCCGGGCCTATGTCAACGGCATCAATAAAATTGCCGCCGTGGAGCGGCAGAAGGGGGAACAGGCGTCATGAGCATGACAATGACACAAAAATCCTGGCCCACCATGCGGGACTTTCCGAGGTGCGGCCGGGCCAGCTGATCCGGGCGAAGCTGGACATGGTGCTGGGGAACGATATCACCTCCCGGTTGCCATCAACGAGTTTGAAAAGGCGGGATTTGACCAGGTCTTTGACAAGAGCAGGGTGGTGATGATTATGGATCACTTTGCACCCAACAAGGACATCAAGGCCGCCACGCAGTGCAAGCAGTGCCGGACCTTTGCCCGCCGCTTCGATTTGGAGAACTACTACGACGTGGGAAGAATGGGGATTGAGCACGCTCTGGTGCCGGAAAGGGCTTGATCGCCCCCGGCGAGGCCTGCATCGGCGCTGACTCCCACACCTGCACCTACGGCGCCTTAGGGGCTTTCTCCACAGGCGTTGGGTCCACGGACATGGGCGCGGCCATGGCCGCGGGCGAGACCTGGTTCAAGGTTCCCGCCGCTATCCGCGTCCATGTCACCGGCGCCCTGCGGCCCTATGTCAGCGGCAAGGACGTGATTTTGCACCTGATCGGCAGGATCGGCGTGGACGGGGCCCTGTACCGCTCCCTGGAGTTCTCCGGCCCGGGGCTGAAGAACCTCACGATCTACGACCGCCTGACCATCTCCAACATGGCGATTGAGGCTGGCGCCAAAAACGGCATTTTCGCCGTGGACGACGTGACCCGGGCCTATGTTGAGGGTCGGGTGAACCGGCCCTGGACCGCCTTTGAGGCGGACGAGGACGCGGAGTATGAGCAGACCATTGAGCTGAACCTGGATGAGATCGACTGCACCGTTGCCTATCCCCACCTGCCGGAGAACGCCCACAGCGCCAGCGAGGGCGGCGACATCGCCATCGACCAGGTGGTGATCGGTTCGTGTACCAACGGCCAGATCGCGGATATGGCCGCTGCCGCCGCGGTGCTCAAGGGCCGGAAGGTGGCGCCGGGCCTTCGGGCCATCGTCATTCCCGCAACGCCCGCGGTGTACCGTCAGTGCATGCAGGAGGGCTACACAGACATTTTCCTGGACGCGGGCTGCATCGTATCTACCCCCACCTGCGGCCCGTGCCTGGGCGGCTACATGGGGATCTTGGCTGCCGGCGAGCGGTGCGTGTCCACCACCAACCGCAACTTCGTCGGCCGCATGGGCCATGTGGACAGCGAGGTCTATCTGGCCTCTCCCGCCGTGGCGGCGGCCAGTGCCGTCACCGGCCATATCACCCATCCAAAGGAGGTCATGGAAGCATGAAGAGCGCAAGGACACGTCCACAAGTACGGGGACCACATTGATACAGACGTCATCATCCCCGCCCGGTATCTGGCCACCCAGGACGAAAAAGAGCTGGCCGCCCACTGCATGGAGGACATTGATACCTCCTTTGTCCAAAAGGTTCAGCCCGGCGACGTGATGGCGGCGGGCTGGAACTTCGGCTGCGGCTCCTCCCGGGAGCACGCGCCCATCGCCATCAAGGAGAGCGGCGTGGCCTGCGTCATCGCCAAGACCTTTGCGCGCATTTTCTACCGCAACGCCATCAACATCGGCCTGGCCATTTTGGAGTGCGAGGCCGCCAGCAACGGCATTGACGACGGCGACCAGGTAGAAATTGACTTCGACACCGGCGTGATTACCAATGTCACCAAGAACGAGACCTACCAGGCAGAGCCGTTCCCGGACTTCATCAGGACATGATTCAAAAGGGCGGCCTGATGGCCTCCATCAAGGCGGCAGGAAAGGACTGAGGAGCATGGAAAAGAAGATTGCAGTCATCCGGGGCGACGGCATTGGCCCGGAAATTATGACCCAGGCCCTGGCGGTGCTGGACGCGGTGGCGGAGAAATTCGGCCATACCTTCCGCTATGCGGAGGCGCCTATGGGCGGCAACGCGATTGACGCCTTCGGCGTCCCTTTGCCGGACGCCAGCCTCCAGACCTGCCTGGAGAGCGACGCGGCCCTGCTCTCCGCCGTGGGGGGACCGAAATGGGACACCATAGACCCCGCCATCCGTCCGGAGAAGGGGCTGCTGGCCCTGCGCTCCGGCATGGGGCTGTACGCGAACCTTCGCCCCGCCCAGCTGATTCCTCAGCTGCGCAGGGCCTGCCCCCTCCGACCGGACATTGTGGACCGGGGCATCGACTTCATGGTGGTGCGGGAACTGATCGGCGGGGCCTACTTCGGCGAGCACAAGACCTGGGAGGAAAACGGCGAGACTGCGGCCTCCGACCTCATGATCTACCGGGAGCATGAAATCCGCCGCATCCTCCGGGTGGGCTTTGAGACCGCCATGAAGCGCGGCCGGCGCATGTGCTCTGTGGATAAGGCTAACGTCTTGGACAGCTCCAAGCTCTGGCGTAGGCTGGTGAACGAGATGGCGGCGGAGTATCCGGAGGTGGAGCTGCGGCATATGTATGTGGACAACTGCGCCATGCAGCTGGTCCGGGACCCCAGCCAGTTCGACGTGATTGTGACGGAGAACCTCTTTGGAGACATCCTCTCCGATGAGGCCAGCCAGATTACCGGCTCCATCGGCATGCTGCCCTCCGCCAGCCTGGGCGACGGGACCCGGGGCCTCTATGAGCCGATTCACGGCTCCGCGCCGGACATTGCCGGGCAGGACAAGGCAAACCCCATCGGCATGATCCTGGCTGCGGCCATGATGCTGCGCTACAGCCTGGACATGCCCGCCGAGGCGGACGCAGTAGAGGCCGCCGTCAACACCGCGTTGGAGAGCGGCCTGAGGACCGGTGATATCCTGGAGCCGGGAAAGACGGCCGTGGGCTGCGCTGGCATGGGACAGGCAATTGCCGCCAATCTCTAAAGGGATACTCCGGGGCGTGCCGCCGGCACGCCCCGGAGCGCCCCCTGAGGGAGCCGTGGGAAGACAGATATTCTCCCTTTTGGACTGATTTTTGGGGAAAAGAAATCTCCCTCCATCTATTCGACGGGGGAGATTCGCTCCAAATCACACAGGCCGATCAACGATCGTTTATCATCTTATGAAGTTACTACCGGTTTTCCTTCTTTATCCAGCAATGGGGTAAATCCCGCCGCATTTCCATTTCTATGAAAGACATCATTTACACCAGTTTGTGTATCGACCCAAATTTCAATCACATCAATAGTGCCTTGCTGATAAGTCTTCTTAAAACGCTCCATAGGGCTTCCTCCTTTTAAATGAAATGGTACTCATACTTTTTCATAGTCTTATATCTTCCGAATTTACTTTATCATATCTTTCTGCTGTAATCAACGCATCGTGAAATTGAAAAAGCCATCAGTCCAAATGTAAAAAGGGAGCAGGTATTTTTTCTCTTGCATTTTCCAGTTGGCTCTGGTATAATACATTTCAAATGCGGCTGTAGTTCATCGGTAGAACGGCAGCTTCCCAAGCTGCATAGGTGGGTTCGACTCCCATCAGCCGCTCCACGCCGGAGCAAGCGTCATGATCGCTTGCTCCGGCTTATTTTATAAGCCAGAGCGCGCTCATTTTACGGCTCCTCCTTTCAAATCGAACCCGCTGCCGCTGGGCTTCGATTTGGTTTTGGGTGTGAAACTGGGGGGCGGCATCAATACTGTTACGATATTCCACGTCGGAGCAAAGGCCGCTTTGCTCCGACGTCTTTTTTTCAAGAAGAGCGTCATCCGCTGCTTCATCTCTTTCGCGAAGGCGTACTCCCGCCGTCTGTTTGCTTGCAGGCGCGCTTATGACAGCTCTGGTCGCTATCACCGCTGACTCTGTGCCATTCTCCGGCGATGGACGGCTTTGAATTTTACAGTGTCAACCACACCGCCGGACGAAAATCCGATTCGGTGGGCCACTGAAATATCTGCGCATGATGGAAGGAGATTTGGATTGCGGCCTCTATCTGCTTGGCCATGGGATTTACTCTGTGGACGCATGCTTGATACCTTTTCTGCCATCATGCCGTTGGACAGCATGTGTGCTGCCTTCCGTTGTAGAGCGGATTAGAACGTCGACTTCTTTTGACGCTTATGGTAATATAAACTCACAATATGGATCAGGGTGGTGTTTTTGTGATTCTATTCAAAATGGTTCGCTATCATCAAAAAAGTATCCGTCTTATATTCCGCTCCATTTAGAAGAAGTCGCCGGACACTTTGATGTGAAACGTGTTTTCCCAACGTTACCCTACTCCCTCCATACAGAATATAGTTATGGAAAACGGACTTTTCAGAGTGAACTGATTCAAAAATATCCTGAAATTGTACGAGCAAATCAGGATGGAATTCCCCAGCTTTGGAAAAATGAGGTATGGGCGGAATCGTTTGCTGCGTTTTTGATGGAACTGACCAAGAACATGCCGACACCAAGCGTCATTGAGATTCATCCTCCGTTTCATGATTATGTAGGTTCTATGAGAGAATTTATTGAAATATATCAAGTCTTTGAAACTCAGATCAAAAGCAGATGGCAGGAAACTGATATTCTCAGTGAAAACCGCTGCGGATCGAGATATCGCGGCGGACGGTTTCTTATTTCAACAGCGCCCCAGATCAAAGAGCTTTGCGCATGGATTGAATCGAGCATTTAAAGCTTCGCATTGCATTCGATATTCCGCAGCTATACACTGCACATCAGGTGACGCCCAAAAGAAGCTATGAAATTTGCGCGCTATTAGAGGAATTAAAGAGATACGGCAATATATTGGCGGCGTTCATATATGGGGGAAGCGCACTTCCCACAGCAGACGCATCTCACATTGCGGGGATTTAAATACATACTTTAACAATGATATGCAGTTAAAGGCGGCCTTTCTGGATTCTTTAGGGCGGCTTTTGGTGACAACCAAGTTAGAAATTTAGTTTTGGAGGTCAATAGTCACAGTGAGGATTTATGCTCCATCATTGAAGATTTGAACAAAGCCGGGGTTTCATACGTTTGACAAGCGGTATGATGGATTCGGACGATTGCCCCTTGGGGCGGGGGGGGCCACTGGATGCCTGACTCCCGGATGTCCAGATGGGTTTATCCAGGCAGGACGGAGAGAGATTGCCGCTCCTCCCCTAAAATAAACGCAGCGTCGTAAAATAGAGACGTGCTGCGGCGCAGAGAGTCCCCTGCGCCGCAGTCACACAGCCTGCCGCAAGCGGTTCGCCGCTTGCGGCGGTTTTTCGCTGTTAAGATGGGCAGATGGCGCGGACTCTGCGCGCGGGACAGACGACAGATACAAATGCGAAATGCTACAGCTCTGTTTTTGCAAGTTTGCCACGATTCTACAATCCGTGCGTTTTTTTTCAGAATATGATAGAAATGCCTGCCTGTACAAGCAACGAACGCCCCTAAGGAGGCAACCTGCTGCGCATTTTCTTTACAGGAGTGTGACATCAGAAAGGATTCTGACAGACGAGTGATAGAAAAAATGTCCAAAATTGTCCAAGTTTGTCGAAACTACTGTAAAAAGAAGAGAAATATAATAAAATAAGGTATGTATGACAGAAGGGGAGGACTCCGGATGAAGGAGATCAAGCAAATCGTCGCAAGGATCAGCGGGCACCGGAACCGGGAGTGCTATACGATTCTGTGTTACGCGGTGGAAGCGGCTCGCCAGTATCAGCCCCAAGAGCCCAAAATGAAGGTCATTTTGGCAGATGTTGTGGACATGATGGAGGAGAAAAAGAACTGAGCACGCTTTCCAAGGCCTTGTCTCGAGTTGCAGCGGACATTTGGGAGCATGGGGACCATCAAGAGCTCTGGAAAGTGTTCGGCCGTCAGACCGTGGACCCGCCCACGCCGAAGGAGCTGGTGTTTCGTCTGGCTGAATACGTATGGAGAGAGTCGGGGACACCGGAACAGCAGATTGCCTACCGGCGGTGGCAGAGTGCAGCGGGGCTGGCTACGGCATTATCGCCAAAAATTCAAGAGCCTGAGTATCATGTGGTGACAAGTCCCATCACAAAGGATTTAGACACGGTGGAGCGGCTTGTCCAACGGCTCAATCAGGAGCAGACTCGGTCAGGGTCTTTGAAAGCGGTATCTTCTCGGCAATTTGCTGGATCTGATGAAAATTAACGTCAAAACAAGAAGAGGGCCAACGGCTGCGGCGCGCAAAGCATTGCGGCCGTTAGCTTTTTTTTGACCTGGAATCTATGTTACAACAAAAACAAATTTTTAATTACATATTAAAAATAAAAGCGCAAAAAATAAAGGGTTTGAAATCCAGAACTTGACTGCTTTGTTACAGTCGCGTTACAAAACATGATACACGATTGACTTTGTGGTTGACGCCGTGATATATTCATCGTGCGGAACGGAGTACTGGATGGTCCATCCCGGCACAGATACGGGGTCGGCTAGCCACGGTATGTGCGCCGGAAAAAGACCCGACAGCACAACGTTTCGACAAAAATGGCGGTAATTTCCGCTAAATCTAAAAGGAGGAAACCATGAAGAAGTTCCTTTCTCTGGTGCTGGCGCTGACCATGATGATGTCTCTCGTCACGATCAACGCTGGCGCCAAGGAATTCACGGACGACGAGGATCTGAATTATGATGAAGCCATCGCCGTGATTTCCGAAATTCAGTTGTCGATGGCTATCCCGACGGCAGCTTCAAGCCCCAGGGAACACTCTGACCCGTGGGGCTGCGGCCAAGATCATCTGCAACCTGATTCTGGGCCCCACCACCGCAGGGAGCTGCACGCAGACACCGCTCCCTACAAGGACGTGCCCACCAGCAACACCTTCTCCGGCTACATCGCTTACTGCGCCAAGGAAGGCATCATCTCCGGCTATGCCGACGGTTCTTTCCGTCCCGCCGCTGGCACCCTGACCGGCTATGCCTTCATGAAGATGCTGCTGGGCGCCCTGGGCTATGACGCCGAGAACGAGGGTTACACCGGCGCCAACTGGTCCATCAACGTTGCCAAGCAGGCCATCGGTATCGGCCTGAACAACAGCCTGGTGGATGAGTTCAACGGCGTGGACTTCGTCACCCGTGAAGGAGGCCGCCCTGTACGCCTTCAACACCCTGAAGGCCACCATGGTGGACTATGACCAGAAGATCACCACCAACGTCAATGGCGTGGACGTGGTCATCTCCCAGGGCACCGCGAAGCCCGTGACCTGGTCTGAGGGGCAGCAACCGCGACGGCAACATCAAGGACGACGGCTATGTTCAGTTCGCTGAGGAGTACTTCCCCAAGCTGTACCTGGACAACACCACCGACGCCTTCGGCCGTCCCGCTCGTGAGTGGGAGTATAGCGGCAACACCGTCGGCACCTATGTCAACCACGACATCCTGAAGAAGGAGTTCACCACCGAGGTCACCGGCCGCGATCTGTATGACGTGCTGGGCAAGTCCACTATTGATGATTATGAGTTCCTGATCTCTGTGGACGGCGAGACCGAGAAGAACATTCTGGGTGATGCTTTCTTCACCGAGGACAACATCCTCCGCTCCAACACCAAGGGCGTGGGCGGCACCGGCAACGGCGTTCTGACCCAGGTCTATGTGGACACCGATAACAAGGACGTTTACATCGCTGTCATCAACACCTATCTGGCTGTTCCACCGATGACTACAACGAGAAGAAGGACGAGGCCACCTACACCGTCTGGAGTCTTGAGAACAAGGGCACCAGCTCTGACAAGACTCTGGTGAAGGCCCTGCCTGCCAAGAGCACTGATGCTGCCATCAATCTGGACCTGACTGTTTCCGGTGAGGACTTCGCGATTGAAGAGGTTAAGGAAGACGATATCGTTCTGGTCCACGTGGCCGAGGGCGAGATCAAGGGAGATCATGGAGCCCGAGGTTCTGAGCGAGGTGGAGATCACCGCCTTCAAGAATGGCTCCTGGATCACCGTGGACGGCGAGCAGTATGATTACAACGACGCCATCCAGTATGACGACGACGTGTTGGACGACTATGACGACACCAACATGAAGGACACCACCTACAACGTGTACCTGGACGCTTACGGCTATGCCATCGGCGTGGAGGTTGTTGAGGAGTCCAGCAACTATCTGTTCCTGACCGGCATGGACGGCAGCAACAGCAACCTGAGCAACCGGAACGTGGACGCCAACGTGATCTTCACGGACGGCACCATGGCCACCGTAACGGTGAACTTCAAGGACAGCGAGAACGCTGCTGGTGGTTCTTTGACCCCCGGCGCTCTGATGAACACCTGGTGCAAGTACACCGTCAATGGCGACAAGGTCTATACCCTGACTGAGATTGCCGATAGCAAAGGCTACCTTTGAGAACGCCGACGGCAGCACCGACAAGGCGGGCCAGGGCAGCAACCTTGACACAGCTAGCGCTGCGGATAAGGAGTTTGTCACTCTGGATAAGTCTCACGTGACCCTGAACGGTATCACTGACAGCACCGGCTTCAAGCGCGTGTATGCCAACGACAACTCTGTGTTCCTGTCTGTTGAGACCGAGAAGCTCAACAACAACAGCACTGACTATGTCATCATCAGCGATGTGGACGGCATCTCCACCGGCATTCAGAACGTGAATCTGAAGGCTTGGAACGCCAAGGCCGTGAAGGCGGACGACACTGCTTACCGCGCCGTTGCCGAGGCTAACATCTCTCACGGCGTGTACACCCTGTTTGACGACGACGGCTATGTGATCGCCGCTGTGGTTGTCGGCGAGGACGATGGCACCACCACCAACTACGCTTTCGTTACCTCCGACAGCATGAACCGCGAGTCCTATGACAAGGAGAAGGATGAGTACACCTGGAGCCGCGAGGCGATCGTCAATGGCGAGCTGGTGACTCTGACCGAGACTGGCAGCTCCAACCCCGAGCTGCGCGGCATGGTGCGCGGCAGCTGGTACGAGGTGAAGTACTATGCTGATGGCACTGTCCGTAGAGTCACCGAGATCAAGAAGGACAACGGCGACACCACTGTGGATGCCAATGAGTTCTACGCTAACTCTAGTGCCCCGTTGGCACCTATCCCAAGTACGTCGGTTTGATCGACTATGTTGAGAAGGCTTCTGACGATAACGACACGGTGGTTCTGTATCAGGATCTGACGGCTCAGACCTATGTGGTCTCTGTGAAGGGCAGCACCCTGCAGGTGGACACCACCATCTCCACCGGCAGCCGCGGCTTCGCCGTGAGCCCCAGCGCCAAGACCGTCCTGATTCAGGACAGCGTGACCAGCAGCGGCAAGGTGACGCTCATGGACGATATCTATGAGTACACCGGTGGTTCTGCCGGCCTGGAGCGTGCGGTTCGGAACCTGAACGACAATGCCAAGTTCAAGGGCTATATCGGTGCTGTGATCGAGAACGGCGTTGCTACCAGCGTTGTGATCTATGACAAGACCGAGACCGACATCAACACCGGCATTGACGGTTCCGACATCGACGGCGTGACCGTGACGCTGAACGATCCCTCTGCTGGTAAGGTGTCCGTGAGCTACACTGGCACTCAGCCCACTGACGATCAGGCGATCTCCGCCATCGTGAGCGAGATGAACAAGCAGGGCTACACCGTGACGAACACGAAGTATGACAACAGCGTGCCCGCCTATGTGTTAAGCACAACCCGCAAGGTTGGCGGTATGGAGGTTGCTCAGGACTTCACTTGGAACGGCACCAAGACCCAGATGATCACCATCAAGGTGGACGGCACCAACAAGCTGGTTGCTAATGGTACGACTTTCGCCAGCCTGTTTACCAGCCCCTCCGCTACGGAGTTTGCCAGCCTGAATGGTAACATGAAGGCCACCAATGACTCCACTGCTCTGAACGCTGGTGATGAGATTAACACCACCCTGCATGTTCAGGTCAACGTGACCTCTGCGGTTACATCTACCGGCGCCACCACTGGCTTTGCCAGCGGTGCTACGGCCACCGCTACTGCTGACAGCACGATGACTGGCTATGTGCAGAAGGGCGTTGCGGGCAGCTACAAGGTTGTGATTGAAATTGGCGGTTCCGCTGCTACGGATGCTCAGGTGAATCTGACTGAGGACGGCGGCCGTACTCTGGACGTTACCACCATTGCTGCATCCACGACTGTTGGTACTAAGATTCCTGTTACTGTGACTCTGAGTGCCTCTGATACCAATAGCACCGTGACCCTTGCGTTTACGGTTGCTGACTAATTGGTAACGCTTGTGATATAGGCCTGTAAAAAGGCAATCACAAAATGAAAAAGGCCCGCCCCCTCTCGGGGGCGGGTCCTTTTTTACGCTTTACTCCGCATCCGCCTGGTAGAAGGCCAGGACGTAATAAGGAGACGGGCTGTTCATCTGATAAGCGGGTTTTTGGGTCTGATCGCTGTACCAGGAGACGGTATTCCCGGACCAGGACACTTGCATCCGGTTGTAGCCGTAGGTGGTATCCATATAGGTGTGGTAAGTGGTTGAGGTGGCATTGGGCACCAGCACCATAATCTCACCGCAGTAGCTGAATACCAGCGCCGCCAGCGGCATGCCGTTTGGAAAGGTCAGGTGGTTGGGGTGGCTGGGGCCGCATTCGTCGGTACCCACATAGGTGGTGGCCCAGAGCCGGCAGTTCCCGCACCCGGCCAGGGCTGCGGCATGGTCTGCCAGGGCTGCGTCCACCTTGGCGTTGTCGCTGTTGAAATTCTCCCGGAGAATCCGGTCCTCCCCCTCCCACTGGGAGAGCTGAAAATGGCTGGTCTGCTGCATAAAAAACCCCTCCTGCTAAAAATGTGATATATAGTTGTAACATAAAAGGCCCCCCAAACAAAAAAGTTGCACGCCTCCGTGCAACCTGACAAAAAGTTTTCGCCCGCCTTTTTCAAAAGGCGGCGGGGATCGGGGCAGCGCCCCGCCGCAGCCCAAAACAAGGCCGCCCCTTTTGGGGGCGGCCTTGCGCTGCTTATTTCTGGTAGTTCTGCATTCTCCAAACGATGGCGGAGACCTGACCACGGGTCAGCGTGTTGTTGGGACGGAAGGTGCTGGTACCATTGGAGAAGTAGCCCTCCACAATCCCAGCCGCATTCAGAGCCTGCACATACAGGTCTGAGGTGTCCGTAAAGGGCTTCACACTGGAGAGATTGGCCGTGCTCAGTTTCAGAGCGCCGGCAGCCAGCTGGGCCACTTGCAGACGGGTGATGGGAGCGCCCAGATTCACATTGCCGCGTGTCACCAGACCGTCCGCCTGGGCCTTGGCCAGATAGCCGCTGAAGACGCTGCTTGAATTGGTGGGAGCCTGCTCCGGATAACCGGCGGCCAGCATCACCAGCTTGAGCGCCGCGCCATAGGAGATGGTACTGTCGGGCTTAAAGGCGCCGTTGCTGTAGCCATCAATCACGCCCGCGTCCGAGAGCTCGGTCACATACTTGTAGCACCAGCTGGAAGAGCCCACGTCGCTGAACGTCCTGCGGGTGTTCACCACGCCCAGGGAGAACGTGCCGGACGCCAGGGCCTGACCGTTGCTGTTCAAAAGCCCCATACGGAATCTCCACAGAGCCGGTATAGGTGGAAGCGGGCACAAAGCGCAGCTGGCTGATAGAGTTGCTGCCGCTGGCATAGGTGTACTGGGTGGTGGTGTTGGCCCGGATGGAGGTGCCGCTGCCCACGTACACGGTGCCCTGGTTGGAGGCGGGGAGACTCAGCAGCTGGATGCTGTACAGGCTGGAGCCGGTGGCATTCAGCACCGCGCTGTAGAAACCGCTGGCAGGGAAGGAGACGGCGGTATTCCGGGAGGTGACGCCGTAAATCTCCGACACGGCGGATCGGCTGACACTGATCAGAAGAGAGCCGGAGACATTCACCCCGTTGGTGCCATATGCGGTAAAGGAATCGTGACGCAGTAATTACTGCCGGAGGGCACATAGGTCAGCTCCGTCAGGGCGTACTGAGCGGTGGAGGTGGGATTGAAGTAGAAGGCGTTAGAATTGGAGGAGGTGAGCTGGGTACGGCCCGTGGAGCCATATTTGCTGGCACTGTAATAGTTGTAGTACAGAGCGCCGGTGGAGGAACGCCGGTGAACATCACATAGTTCAGCGTTCCGCCGGTGGATTTTGAAGTAGCGGGCAATGTCATTGGCATTGATCTGGACATTGGTGCCGGTGGTGGTGGAGTAGCGGACACTGCCCACATAGTTGGAGGTGGAGCCGTCCGTTTGAATGACCAGAGTGCCATCCACGTCATAGCCGTCTTCGTCATAGGCGGTAAAGGTCAGCTCAATGGGAGTCTTGAAGCTGGAGCTGGCCACAAAGGTCAGGCTGTCCAGAGCGTAGTCGTTGCGGCCCGTGGCATCCTTGGAGTTATAGTAGAAGGCGGCGTTATCCAGATCAGAGCGGGAGAAGGAGGTCTGACTGCTGGTGCCGTAACCGCTGTACAGCGTGCCCTGAGCGTAATCGTTGGCGCTGGCAGGCCGGTCAAAGATCACATAGTCCAAGTCCGCGTTGCGGTAGGTGTCCCGCAGGAAGGAGAGGAAGTCGCTGCGGTCAAAGTCCACGCTCTTGCCGGGGACACCTTGTAGGTGATGTCGCCGTCACTGGCGTTTTCGCTGGAACGCAGCTCCACGGTGCCATAGACCCGGTGACTGCTGTTGGCGCCGTAGGCTGTGAAGCTGAGCTTCACGGTGTCCTGGAACGTATTCTTGGCCGCAAACGTCAGATCGTTCAGTGCGTAATTGTCCCGGCCGGAGACGGAATTGCTGTAATAGAATGTGGCATCGTCCAGGTCAGAGCGGGTGAAGGCAGTCTCATAGCTGCTCCTGCCGTACTCGCTGTACAGCGTGCCATGGTCAAAGGCGTCGCTGTCAGGCCGGTCGAAGATCACATACTCGAGGCTCTCGCTGGGATAGGAGGCCTGGAACACCGTGTTGAAATTGGCCCGGTCAAAGTCCACGGTCTTGCCGGGGTGACTCGGTAGACAATGGTCTTGCCGTCCACAGTGGCGTCGCCCACCGCCAGACGCACGGTGCCGCTCATCTGACCCCAGGTGCCGTAGGCGGTAAAGGTCAGGGTGATGGAGTCGTCGTCGGCATTCTTGTCGGCCACCAGGGAGAGATCGTCCAGGGCATAGTCGTTGCGGCCGGCGTCGTCCTCGTCGTAGTAGAAGCGGCTGTCGGTGAGATCGGGTGGGAGAGGGAGGAGCTGCCGGCATAGACGGCTCCCTCAAAGGAATTATAGGTGCTCTTGGCCACGTTGAACGTGACATAGTTCAGCGTCCCGTTATATTGATTCCGATAGGCGTTATAGAAGTCCCGAGCGTCAAAGTCCGTCTCCTTGCCGGCCGCGGCGGTGTAGGAGATGGTGGACTTGTCATTGGTGGTGTACACGGCGTAGAACGTGGCGTTGGAATTGATGCGCTGGTAAGAGGGAGTCACCAAGGGCTGGTTGGTATAGAGATACCAGCTGCTGCCAGTATAGGAAGTGGTCCAGCCCTTGAACGTATAAGTGACGCCGCCAAAGGTGACCTTGGAGGGTCGCTGGGGTTGTAGGGATAGCCGTTATTTTGGACGGTCTGGTTGGAGACCGCGATATTTCCAGAGCTGGAGAGGCTCTGGAAGGTTACGGTATAGCCCACATTGTTGATCTGCTGGCCACAGACGGTGCATTTGCCTGTGGAGGATTAACTGTGTGCCCTTCGGCAGGGACGGATTCTGTCTTGGTCGTTTTACAAACAGTGCAGGTATAAGTACGAATACCAGTCGCTGTGCATGTAGGCTCTTTGGATACATAGCCAACGTCCCAAGTATGCTTTCCCGTGGCCTGAAGAGTCAGAGTCTGGGTGAGCCCACAAACGTCGCATTTTTTGGGGCTGAGAACCATTTTTGCCGCAGGTGGCGGGAGTGCCGGTCCCGTCATTCACCCACTTATGGCCAAGCGCGTCGATGGAACGTGTTGTGGTTACTTCACACCGTGAGCATTTAATGCTCATTTCTCCAGGAACAGTGCACGTAGGTGCTTTGAAACATTTCCCTGACCGCTGAAATCATGCCCCCAAAGCAGGGACAGAGCCGGGTTCCTTGCACCACAGACACTACAGGTACGCTGTTTAATGCCCCCATCGGTACAAGTGGGTTGTTGAGTAGTTTGCCAGTCATCCCATATATGTGCTTTTCTACGGTACAATCAGTCACCGCCCCAGCCAGAGGACCAGACTGATCATCATGATCAGCGCCAGCACTGCCGCGGGCAGTTGTTTCTTCAAAGCTTCCTCATAAAAGTCCCTCCATGATGTCGGATTTGCTGCCATTTGGTTACATAATATTCCTCTCTATAACATACTCGAAAGCCCTTCCAAAATCATGAACAAATTATGAACAAATAGAGCGCTGGGGAAAAAGAGAGGTTTTCTTTACAAATAATTTTGACTCCTATATAATACTATAGCTAACGAAATTTGAAGGATGGAGAGACGTCATGGCACTGATAGAATACGACGTTTACAAGCAGAAGCTGCGGGACCTGGGGCCGGAGCTGGACAAGCTGTCCGCTGCACTGGATGTGGAGAGCGCCCGGCAGGAGGCCGCCCGCCTGGAGGATGAGACCGCCCAAGATGGGTTTTGGAACGACCTGGAGCGTTCCCAGAAGGGGTGCGCCTCCAAAACAAGATCGGGCGCCAGGAAAAGCTCCTTGGCGCCTGGGAGGATTTGACCGTGCTCTGGGCCCAGATGCTCTAAGACCGGATGACACTCCAACGCCATCATGCAGTTCCACGCCTCCGGCGCACCGAGGCCCAGGACTGGGCCCAGATGCTCTATCGCATGTACTGAGGACCGAGCGCCACGGCTACACCTATCAGCTCATGGACTACGAGGCCGGCGATGAGGCGGGCATCAAGTCGGCCACCATCCTCATCGAGGGGGAGAATGCCTACGGCTATCTGAAGAGTGAGAACGGTGTTCACCGTCTGGTGCGTGTTTCTCCCTTCGATGCCAACGCCCGACGCCAGACCAGCTTCGCTGCGCTGGAGGTCATGCCGGAGCTGGACGACGACAGCGAGATCGAGATCCGCCCGGAGGACATCGAGATGCAGGCCTGCCGCTCCAGCGGTGCAGGCGGTCAGCACATCAACAAGACGTTCTGCTTCGAGCGGCTGCTGCAGTCACAGGCCGCACCACCCTGGCCATGGTTACACAGATCACCGGCGCGGTGATCAATATCATTCTGGACCCGATCCTGATTTTCGGCTATTTTGGCTTTCCCGGATGGAGGTGGCCGGCGCCGCGGCCGCCACAGTCCTGGGGCAGATTGTCGCCGCGATCATGGCGGTTGTGATGAATTTGAAATGTAACCCGGATGTAAACATCCGCCTGCGGGGAGATTCGCTGGAACGGTCACGTGGCGGGGGAAATCTACCGGGTGGGCTTTCCCTCGATTGTGATGCAATCCATCGGCTCGGTGATGGTGTTCGGCATGAATAAGATTCTCTTTGGCTTTACGAAAACGGCTACCGCAGTGTTCGGGGCCTACTTCAAGCTGCAAAGCTTCATCTTCATGCCGGTGTTCGGCCTGAATAACGGCATGGTGCCCATCGTCGCCTATAACTTTGGCGCGGGCCGGATGGACCGGGTGAAAAAGACGGTGAAGCTGGCGGTATGTACCGCTGTTGCGATCATGGCGGTGGGACTGGCGATTTTCCAGCTGGCGCCGGAACTGCTGCTGAGCTTCTTTGACGCCTCGGAGGAGATGCTGGAAATCGGGTCGGTCGCCCTGCGGATTATCAGCCTTTCCTTCCTGCTGGCGGGCTTTTGCATCATCGCCGGTTCCGTGTGTCAGGCCATTGGCAACCCCTTTTACAGCCTGATCGTGGCCGTGGCCCGTCAGCTGGTGGTGCTGCTGCCGGTGGCGTGGCTGCTCTCAAGGAGCGGCAGGCTGGAGCTGGTGGGTGGCCTTCCCCGTGGCGGAGCTGATGTCGCTGACGCTCAGCGCTATTTTCCTGCGCAGGACCCTCCGCTCTGCGGAGGCAAGGGTAGCCGGAACGCCGCGACAAACTTGATCCCCTATGGACGAGAGGCCCCGGATTCAATCCGGGGCCTCCTGAAACTGTCGAAAAAATGGAAAGTTACGGCAACGGAAGGAAGATAGTTACGAAAGAAACCCAGGAAGGGAGTCTTTCGTTTTCAATCACCCGTTTTTCAGAACGTTTCAGCGGTCTGAAAAACTGCCGCAGCCTGCCGAAAAGACTTTTTTCGGCAGGCTGGAGAGGCCCCGGATTCAATCCAGGGGGCCTCTCTTGGTTTGCCGGGTTATTGTTCCAAAAACGCATTGGGGTCCACCGGCTCCCCCTCTTGGGTCACGGAGAAGTGCAGATGAGGCTCTGAGCGGCCTCTGCTGCGGCGGTATCTCCCACGGCGCCGATGATTTGCCCGGCGGATACCGTGTCGCCCTCCGCCACATTGGTCTGAGGCTGGAGGTTTGAATAGGTGGTCTGATAGCCGCCCTCATGGCCGATGACCACGGTGGTGCCCATCAGAGCGTCGTCCTCCACGGAGAGCACAGTGCCTGAGCTGGCGGAGAGCACCGTGTCACCCAGCGCGGCAGAGATGTCAATGCCGTTGTGAGTTCTCCAGTCCTCCAGCGTGGGGTTATATACCAGCTCGTCCATGGAGAAGGCGGTCAGGACTTCGCCCTCCAGGGGAGAGACAATCAGCCGGGGGGCTTGGGCTATAACAGGGGTATCGTCCACCTCGACCTCCGGCATCGTGGCAGCTGGCACCTCAACAGGCTCAATGGTCTCCCCACCACAGGCTCCTCCGGTACCACCAGTTCCGGCGCAGGGGATGTGACAGGCGTTTCGTCAGGGGGAGCCAACGCCTCCTCCGCAGTGTCGTCGCCGCCAA
>VOFH01003875.1_pt1 | contig 31115 bp, 60 predicted proteins | sample 5384091 | NCBI WGS metagenome assembly VOFH01 (sample SAMN12384727, study PRJNA508395) | human gut metagenome | isolation source: healthy gut G | host: Homo sapiens
TATCCATATTGCCGCGACGCCTGTGAAGCAGCCCTGCTGCCGCCGCTATCAATAGCCCTTTGTATGGTATCGGTTCGCCGGGGGCATATTATACGTAATGCACCCGCCATCAGAAGAAATTATTTATTTCGCCCATTCAATATGGCATAGGTTGCTTTTATCCTAAGTGAAGCAGAAACTGTTTTGTCACATCGGCTGCGGTTTTTTCTTATACCACATTGACACTCGCAATCTGGAAACATCGCAATGATGAGAAGCAGCCATTATCACCGTAAATCCCTGTCGAAAATCGACTCTCCCTGTAAACTGCACGGCTCTGGTACATGGTAAGGGGCGAGGCTGACGGCAATAAAAAGCGCAGCACCCTTATGACAGCGCCTTTCGGTTTTTAGGAATTCATTTTATACCTCCCCGTGAAGCCTTTACAAATGCATATTTGTGCCTTTCGTAGGATAATACGTTCTTTTTCAGGATGGTAATGATAATTTGTAATTGTTCTTAAATATTTATAGCTCGACGTATTTACCATTGTATATAAAACTTATCCCACGTATTAAAAAAATGAATACTGATCATATGCTCCAATCGCCGTTGAAATTATTGTATACACAACGCCAGCGGGCGGGCTGAGTGCTGAAATCCCTAATCCGGCAATGCCTGTGGCAATTATAGATATTGAACTTCCAGAGTATCTGTCCCTAATCTTTTAACCTCACTCCTATTAAGATATTTTGTTTTTTATAGTCAGGATGTGTGGCGTTATAGAGAACAACGGAAAATTTGTATTATCGTCAAGTTCAACATATTGAGTTACTTCATTACCCTCAATATATGGTATGTATTTACTTCATTCCCTAATGAATCTGCTGCTTTGCATAGCGTCTATTGTATACACAATATTCTTATTTCCATCTACAAGACAATAACATCTTGTATATCTCCAAGTTCTATTTTCTCCTGAGGGCTTGCATATTTTTCTGCATATTCCTGAATATTCATCATTATGTATCCCTGAGGCAGTTCATATGAAAAGGTATATTTTTCCATGTCAGCTCTATTGTTTATAACCATAAATGTCTTAAATTCATTAAACTGAATATCGTCAAAAATATTTTCTCTAACTTGCACTTGCCATCCCATAACTGCTACCTTCTACGCTGTATACAGCTGTGCCATTATCAGACAAACTTGCGCTCGCCGAGTTCTTTGCAAGGCAAATTTACTGAAACTTCAGGTAACGTCTTAGTAGCAAAAAAATTTTTCCTTCATTTTTAAAACTGATACCCACATTTCATCATTTTGAATATCAAACTGATTATATATTTTTCATCTAACTTTAAAAGCTTACTATCATCTTTATGCTATCTTTTTATAAACTCGGCAGTAATGTCCGCCTCTTCGATTCTAACGTTTTTGATAGCTTCCATTACCACTGTATTAGTCATAGATATGTCCTTTCTGCTTTTGGTATGGTAGCAAACGAAGTATGTGTCATTCAAAGGGTAATACTAAACGTTATTGTAAAGCATATAATAATCCTTATAACTCTTCTCATTTTAATCCTCCATTTTTTCATCATCAGCAACTTTGTAAATCCAGTCTCGAGTTTCTGTACCTTATACCTCCTTTCTCTATCTGTTTTTAACATCTCTCCTTTATAACTAATACGGGCAAACAACTATTTCGTTACGGTTTTTTTGAAAATTTTTAAAATTATTTTGAATTGCACAGAGTCAAGGCATAAGTCCCACCATTCTAAATCGGCCCTAAAGTCTTGTATGGCCTTTCTTAAATGCTTTGGCAGCCTTCAATTAAAATCTATTATATGAATTCTTCCATGTTGATTTCAGTCAGAAACTTGTTCTTACCTGCGGGTAAAAGCTTTTTATTGAACTTATATACTCTTTTCACCTTCAACGGAAGTGCTATCGACTAATAGATATTTCATCTCGTCGGGGATTAAACCTGTCCACCTTTTTTCTTCCTCTATATCTATATAGTACAGATTGAAGCCGTCGTCTACCGTCATACAGTATTGTCCCCCGGAACCTATCATGCGCCACCACCGCTTTGTTCTGGGCTATTCTTTTTTTCCTCTGCTCCGTCAATAGATATCCCTGCGATGCTGGTCTTGCCAATCTCTCTCCATAGGAAACTACTACATAGTTTCCGGCTATACTCGAGGAATTGGTTACTTCCTTCGTCTCATATTTCATGAGAATTTTTCTCATCGCCGACAGCAAACACATGCTTTGTCTGTTCCTCATCAATTAAATCGACGAAATATTTCTCGCCGTCGCTTGGTAAACAAATCGCATGTCTGAAAGCCTTCCATAGAATCGATGACTGCTGTTTCGAATTCTGTTATCCTATTGATAGACGTCTCGATCTTTCCGCCTTTTATCCTTTCGCATTTGTAGACGGAACGCCGTTTACAAGGATGATTTCTGTCGCCGAACTGTTTAATCCGTATCCTCGGTCTATTGTTTTTCTTCTCTTCCGTCAAAATATATCAGTTTCCATTCATATCCGTACGTGTCTCACTGGGAGCTTACGTATATGGTTTTCCATACCCGCAGACTGGGCATATATAATCCCATCTTTGTACGGAACAGCACTGTAAATCCACCCCGGCTGTTGACCTTATACTCGATGTAATTTTCAGGATTTTCATAATCTATGACGTATATCGAATCTGTTCTTACTTTCCGGTTTGATGATCTCGTGTTGTGGTTACATCATTGTACATATTAGCTTCGATAAATCTCGTCTCATCCGAAAAGCATATGACATAGTCGTTATGTGCCATCCTGTCTCATCTTTTTTCTATCTGAAACGGCATATCTATCTTTGAGACGCGCGGCGTCAGGGGGATCCGAATAGGCGGCCGGCTGCTCCTCATGGGAACAGCCGGCAGAGGCCAATACTGTCACGGAGACCGCCAGCAGGCATATAACAAGCGCTTTTTTTTGTTTTTTTCATATCATCCTCCGTTATAGGCTATGTAATAGTCGGCATTGTTGTTTATAGCAGTTATCATGGTTTTTCCAGGCGTTCCACGCCGTGAATATCAGGATTATAATGCGGATCATTATATGTTACAGACATATTAGCGGTTGCCCCTGCCTGTATTATATATCCCTTTACTACTACATAGTACCGGCAGGAGCCTGTTGATTTTTTTGTAATTCGGCAGTACTGAAGGAGCCACGTGACAGATTATGGATAGCCCCTTTTTGATATCTGATATCACCTTCGACTGAAAGTCACTGTTTGCCGTCTTGTAATATTCGTACTTATTGCCGGTATAATAATTCAGAGTATTCCTCATCATATAAACATAGGTTCCGCTGCCTGAAGTCGTCCCGGCCTTAGCTTCAAAGTTGCCTCGCTCACCGTAATTCCCAATTTTTAAGAGTCATCCTCAGGCACGCGGGGCCGCAGGTAAACGTCTTTGCTGCATATAAAGCGGAACACTGAGTTGATTATTCTCCCTATTCTCATCGGAGACGCTTCATCTGCAAAGGCAAATCCTACACTTGAAATAACTAATAGAAACGTGATCAACAGGCAAATCAATTTTTTCATGGCTGTTTCCCCATCTCAACTCCACTTAGCCGTTAAAAATACAATAAAAGCGTACAGGCAATATTTATTTAGCCTCTACGCTATTTATCCGTTTCCATATATGTCATACCTTCTCAGTCAATTAGATAAATTCTGCATATTATATGCCTAAATAAATATTATCTAATCTCTGTCTTATCATAAAAACTATCACATTTTTTTCAATTATGTCAATAAACTTTCAAATTACGGCGAAAGCCTGTAAGCCGAACATGATAATATCTCAGAATACTGCAAATGAAAATGTTCCAAAGGGCATGCAGGATGTGATAGACTAACCTCCTCTGAAAGAATGGATCACCATCAGAAATGTAACTCACAATGAACGAACAGAAAAAGCATGAAGCAATCAAAGATCCCGCAGAGGGAAACTGAAATAAGAAGTGCGCCATCTATGGCAGAGCTATCTTACCTACGCTGATGAGGCCATTGCAGCAGCCGTAAAGCTCAGCCCTGTCCCGGCGTTACATTATCCGCTTCCAAAGACAAAAACGGATGAGAGCCGTCCCGGCAAGGGACGAATGTCATCCGTCGTCTATTATATCCTTGTTATTTAAACATCTCTTTTAGCTTCTCTGCAAAGCCGCCCTTCTTCTGATAGCAATCTTCAGTCACAGCCTTACCCATTTCGGTTATAGCCTTTTTCTGTTTATTGTTCAGTTTGGTCGGCACTTCCAGATTAACCTTTACGTACAGATCGCCCTTAGCCTCTCGGCGAAGCTTTTGACGCCCTTTTCTTTCAGCCTGAATACGGTTCCCGGCTGAGTTCCCGCAGGTATCTTATAAGACACTTTTCCATCCAGCGTAGGTACGATGAGTTCTGCTCCCAAAGCTGCCTGATCGAAACTGATAGGCATTTCCAGATACAGATCATCCCCTTTCTTAAATATCTTATGCGGCTTGACAGTGTGACTATATACAGATCCCCGTCCGGTCCGCCGTTAGTTCCCGGCTCGCCCTGGCCTCTGATAGGAATCACGCTTTCATTGTCAACGCCGGCGGGTATGTCTATGGAAAGTTTTACGCTCTTGCGTATTCTGCCGGTGCCCTTACATTCAGGACAAGGCTCTTCTATGATCTTGCCGCTGCCGCCGCACTGATCGCATCGTGGTAACGCTCTGAACTGTCCGAAAGGCGTCTTCTGAGTCTGTGATACCTGGCCACTGCCGCCGCACTTAGGACAAGTTTTTTAGATGTTCCAGGCTTGTTTCCTTCCCCTTGCATGTAGGGCAAGTGACATATTTATTTATCTGAAGGTCCTTTTAGTTCCGAAGCAGGCTTCCTCAAAGGTAATCGTGATGGCCTTCTGCAGATCTCTTCCCTTTTTAGGCTGATTCGCCCTTCTCTGCTGTCCGCCGAAGCCGCCTCCGCCAAAGCCGCCCCTGAACATTCCTCCGAACATATCGAAGATATCTTCAAAACCTCCGAAGCTGGCGCCGCCGAAGCCGCCTCCGCCAAACCGGAATTCGGATCTACTCCTGCATGGCCGAACCTGTCGTACTTGCTCTTTTTTCTCAGGATCGGACAAGACGCTGTATGCCTCGTTTACCTCTTTAAATTTTTCTTCTGCAGTCTTGTCTCCAGGGGTTCTTGTCGGGATGATATTTCATCGCCATCTTTCTGAAAGCCTTTTATTTCATCCTCGCTGGCGCCCTTCTTTAAACCAAGCACTTCATAGTAATCACGTTTTTCTGCCATATTCTAACCTTTCTGATAGCAAGCAAATATTTCTTCCGTATTCGAAAGAAGGAAATATTTTGCTTTGCTGAAATATTTTGATATGCGGCGATTATTTGTCGTCGTCTACTACTTCATAGTCTGCGTCTACTACGTTGTCATCCGCCGGACCTGTCTGCTCTGTTCCCTGCGCCTGCTGTCCCGGATCAAATCCTGCGCCAGCTGCGGCCGAAGGATCCTGACCTGCCGCCTGTGCCTGCTGATACAGCTTAGTAGAAATGATGTGGAATTTCTCTGTAAGAGCTTCCGTCTTTTCTTTTATCTGGTCTACTGTTCCGTTGTTTAAGACGGCCTGAAGCTGATCTTTAGCATCGTTGATTTCAGTCTTTTCTTCTTCACTCAGCTTATCTCCCAGATCTTTACGGATTTTTCGGTTTCATATATGAGAGATTCCGCTCTGTTTCTTATCTCTACTTCCTCTTTTCTCTTCTTGTCCTCTTCAGCATACGCTTCAGCTTCCTTTTGACCTTCTTGTTGATCTCGTCTTCGGAAAGGTTGGTGGAAGAAGTGATGGTTATTCTCTGTTCCTTGCCTGTTCCCATATCCTTTGCACTTACGTTTACGATACCGTTGGCGTCGATGTCGAAAGTGACTTCGATCTGAGGTATTCCGCGAGGAGCCGGAGCGATTCCTGTGAGCTGGAATCTTCTAAAGTGGTAGGTTGCCTGAGGCCATCTCTCTTTCACCCCTGCATTACATGGATGTCTACAGCCGTCTGATTGTCGGCGGCAGTTGAGAATATCTGGCTCTTCTTCGTAGGGATAGTAGTATTTCTTTCTATGAGCTTTGTAGCCACTCCGCCCAGAGTCTCTATGGAGAGGGACAGAGGAGTTACGTCCAGAAGAAGCACGTCGTGTACTTCGCCTGTCAGCACGCCTGCCTGAATGGCTGCTCCGATTGCTACGCACTCGTCAGGGGTTGATACCCTTGAAAGGCTCTTTTCCTGTAACTTTCTTCACCGCTTCCTGAACAGCTGGTATTCTGGTGGAACCTCCTACCAGGATGACCTTTGCGATATCGGAGTTTGAAACTCCCGCATCGGCCATGGCCTTTTTTCATAGGTCCTATAGTCCCTTTCAACCAGATGTCCCGTCAGCTGATCAAACTTAGCTCTGGTCAGATCTTCATTCATGTGAAGAGGACCGTCGGCCGTAACTGTGATAAACGGCAGGTTGATATTAGTAGTCTGGGAACCGGAGAGTTCCTTCTTAGCCTTCTCAGCCGCTTCCTTCAGTCTCTGGAGAGCCATCTTGTCTGCTCTTAGATCTACGCCGTGTTCTTTGGCGAAATTATCTGCCAGATAGTTGAGGATGACTTCGTCGAAGTCGTCGCCGCCCAGGCGCGTATCTCCGTTGGTGGCCAGTACTTCGAATACTCCGTCGCCCAGTTCGAGGATGGATACGTCGAAAGTACCTCCGCCCAGGTCGTATACCAGAATCTTGTGAGATCCCTTCTTTGTCGAGACCGTAGGCCAAAGAAGCTGCCGTAGGTTCGTTGATTATTCTCTTTACGTCAAGTCCCGCAATCTTGCCGGCGTCTTTAGTCGCCTGCTTCTGAGCGTCAGAGAAGTATGCCGGTACTGTGATTACAGCCTCCGTCACCTTTTCCCCAGATAGCTTTCAGCGTCGTTCTTCAGTTTTGTAAGGATCATCGCTGAAATATCCTGCGGAGTATAATCCTTGCCGTCGATGGTTACCTTATAATTTTCTCCCATATGTCTCTTGATGGAAGAAATAGTTCTGTCGGGGTTTGTTACCGCCTGTCTCTTGGCAGTCTCTCCCACCAGTCTTTCTCCGTCTTTTTTTTGAAACCCACTACCGACGGGTAGTTCTCATTCCTTCTGCATTAGCTATAACTGTAGGCTCTCCGCCTTCTAATACTGCAACGCAAGAGTTTGTAGTTCCTAAGTCAATACCGATTACTTTTGCCATTTTCTTTCCTCCTGTTAGTTAGCAACCTTCACCATGGAAGGTCTGATTACTTTATTATTTAAAATGTACCCCTTCTGAAGGACTTCTGTCACCTTTCCGCTTTCGTACTGGCAGAGTCCTCAGTCATCACGGCGTTGTGGAAATTAGGATCGAAATCCCTCCCAAGGCCGCCGCTATCTCGCTGGCTCCGGCTTTCTCAAGCACCGACAGCAGCTGTTTTAATATCATTTCCATTCCTTTGCAGAAGCTGTCGTCTTTATCCCCTGCCGCCAGAGCTCTCTCAAAGTTATCTATCACATTAAGCAGTTCGCTGATTATCTTTCATTAGCGAACGCATAAATGTCGCCTTTTTTCTTTTTCTGTCCTGCGCTTAAAGTTCTGAAAATCTGCCATGAGTCTCAGATACTTGACGTTCAGCGCCTCTTCTTCCTGATCTTTCTCAGGCTTATCGTTTCTTTTTTATCCGATCCGAACTTTTCTTTTCGGCTCCGCTAAAAGCTCCGTCACTGTCTTTAGCCTCGTCTTGCTGACCTTCGGCGTTCTTCACTTTTTCTTCGCAAGCCTCTTCACATTCTTTTTTTGCTTTTTTCTTAGCGTCATCACTCATCTTCCTCATTACCTCCGCTTTCAAGTTTGAACGTGTTGCTCAGATTGTCGGTGAGATATTCCACTATAGAGGTTATCTCGCCGTACCTCATCCTCGTAGGACCGATCACTCCTATCTTTCCCACCAGCTTGCCGTCTACGTGGTAGCTCGCCGTAATAAGAGCACAATCATTCATTATGTCGTCTGCGTTTTCTTCACCGATGGTGACGATTACGCCGTCTTCCCTTTCTATGAGCTTCTTGGTAAATCCTCCTTTGACTGAGCATCTCTTATGAAGCTTTTCGCCCTCTGCAGGTCGTTGTACTCGGAATATCGAATATATTTGTAAGCCCCTCCATATAAAGATTCACGTTGAGCATATCTTCGAGAGTCTTCATGAAATTAGGCATCACATCCTTTGCCAGTCCGCTCATGGCGGTTATGTTCGACCTGAAGTTCTCTACTATGTTGTCGGTCAGAACCTGACTTATGCTTTTTCCTTTATAGTTATACGTCATAGCCTTTGAAAGCAGCTGCAGATTTTCTTCTGTATACGGACTTTCACATTGATGGCCCTGTTCGATATCTTGCCGCTCTCTGAAACTATCATCATCACCACCGTATTTTCATCTACAGGCAGTAAATTGATAAATTTCAAGGCGCGTCTCGTCTTTGCTGGGGTCAGCGCAAAAGAAGTCAGATTGGTTATCTCTGAGAGTACCGTCGCCGCATGTTCTATAGTCTTCTCAAACTCGTTGACATTGGAGTGAAGTCTCTCCGCTATGACGTTCTTTTTTCTTCTCTCGTAAGTTCCTTCTTCTCCATGAGGGCGTTTACGTAAAGCCTGTAAGCGGAATCTGAGGGAACTCTTCCGGCGGAAGTATGCGGGTGGGTCAGATATCCCATTTCCTCAAGGTCTGCCATCTCGTTTCTCACTGTGCAGGACTGACGCCCAGATCATATTTTTTAGAAATAGTCCGTGAGCCTACCGGTTCCGCAGTTTTTTACATAATCGCTGATTATCGCCTGTAAAATTTTCAATTTTTCTCTCGGTCAGTTCCATCGGCTCACCTCCCGTCTCTTTTCTTGTATTATTGCCTCTGAGACAATTTTTATTTTGCTCTGTTGCTTGTATTTTTTCTTGTTAGCACTCACTTTATCGAGTGCTAATCACCATACATTAAAGATACCCCTATGAGCGATAAATGTCAACAGTATTTGAGAAAATTTTATGTGTTTTGTGAAAATTTGCAAGGCTGATACCGGCACGGTTTTCAGCGGCGGCGACGCAGGAGCTTACGCTTTCTAAGGCGATACAGATAGATACGGCCGCCAAAAACAACAGCGCCCGAAATCCACTGAGAGACTGAAAACGGTCCTATGAACCCCCTTTCGGGGTCGCTCTGTAAAATTCCAGAACAAATCTAACAGATGTATACAACAAAAAGATAGAGGCAAAAAAAGTCTTTCCTCTAAGCTTGTCTTGATTTTGCACGAAGATAATGACGGCGAAGATCATCAGATTTATGCCGGCCTCGACAAGCTGAACAGGAATCCTCCTATGCCGTAACAGCACCCTGCCGTAAAACAGCCCAGTCGGCCGAAAAATGAAACAGCGGTATGGAAGGCGCCGAAAGTTCCATGACGCTTCTAAACGAAAGGCCGAACTGCCTGCAATAAATATAGAAGGCTGCGATGACCCCTATGAGGCCGCCGTAGAACACGAAACCGCTCTGCATAAGAACAGACACAGTATGAGCGTTCCATTGTATATGGCTGAAATTTTTTTATTATATCGGGAGTCATACATATCAGCGCCAAGAGTTTTGACCCTGCAATTATTCCGATGATCGAATAAGCCATGAGGTTTATGACGTCGCCTCTTGCTATATCAAATCTCCGTCTCCTTTTCACGCACAAAAACAAGGCTGCCATCAATCCGATGAAGCCCAATATAGCGTACCATGATATCTGTTTCCCCAATATTTCTATATATTTACCGGTTTCGAAATAACTCTCCATGATCAGTTTCCGTCCTGTTAATCTCATCTTTTAAAAGATTTATGGGCAGCAAAAAAGGCCGCCTCTATATTTATTCTCGGGCGGCCTCAGAGTCTCAGATCTGAGCAAGGCTCAAAAAATGCGCCTACGGCGCATATAGCGCAGGCATACATTACGCCTGCCAAAGCTACCGCTATTATGGAGCAGACCAGGCCTGCAGTGGACATGGCGTTAGGGGCTCTCCTTTTTCTTGCCTGGACGGCCATCACAATTCCCACGATACCTATTATCAATCCTGCGATAGTATATATGAAGTCAAATACTATTCCCACGATTCCCAGCACCAAGGCTGCTATAGACAGCGTATTATTCTTGTTTTCCATTACTGTCCCTTTCTAAATTCATATACTATTATTTATATTTTACAATATTTCGACAAATTTTTCAAGGAAATTTAATCTGCGATGGTATATGCTCACATCGCAAACAGATGTTTTATCTAAAAAAAGCGATGAGTTTTCGCGCAAAGCGCAGAACTCATCTGCTGTCTGGTGATTTGTGGCAGGATCGAACTGCCGACCTCTTGGTTGTCACCCAAAGTGCTCTCCCAGCTGAGCTTAACAAATCATTTTTTTATGACGGAAAATCCCAATCACCCGGAAGCCTGTAGAGACGGGGAGGAATATCCGGCGTCTGTTATAATTTAACATAAATCTTCGTACTTTGCAAGAAAAAAACTGATTCGGCGGCAGCCGGCGTCAATAGATTTTTCTTCCGGCTTTAGGGCGGCAGAATGGATGCGTCAGGAGTCTCAGTCCCAGCTATGCCAACTTTTTCATGTTTTACGGGAGTTTTACCGTCTTGCAAAGGGGGTAACGCATTTTTCAGGGCAGCTACCCGATTTTTCTTAAAAACCGGGACTCGCCTCCGGCCAAAAAAACAACAACCTTCTCAGCCTGTAGATCATTTTTCGCAGCGCCGTATCCTTCTAAGCATAGCTCAAAAGATTATAGGAAAGCGAAGGTTCATCTCCTCCTCTGATCTCCATCTGGCCCAGTCCCTTACGCGGCTGACAGCCTTCTGCCATCCTCTGAGCTTTTCAAAGCGTTCCTCTTCCTCCATGTGAGGCGTAAAGACGCAGTCTACCTGCCAGTTCTTTTTGATGTCGTCTATGCTGTCCCAGAATCCCGAGGCAAGACCTGCCAGATAAGCTGCTCCCAGAGACGTGGTCTCTATACACACCGCCTCTCCACTCTGCAATTTAAGATATCAGCCTGAAACTGCATGAGAAAATTATTGGCGCAGGCGCCGCCATCTACTTTGAGGATAAGAGACAGTTGTCCAAATCTTCCGTCATGGCCTTGATAAGATCGCTGGTCTGGTATGCCATAGATTCTAAAGTTGCCCTGACCAGATGATTTTTCCTGGCGCCATGAGTTATCCCCAGCACAGCTCCTCTCGCATAGGGATCCCAGTACGGAGCCCCAAGCCCCACAAAGGCCAGGACTACATAGAGCCCGCATGAATCGGGAACGGACATAGCCATGGCCTCCGAATCTGAGGATCTCTCGATGATATCTATCTCGTCTCTAAGCCACTGTATGGCTGCTCCACATACGAATACAGAACCTTCCAGAGCATAATTCACTTTTTCCGGAGAGTCCCCATGCAATGGTGGTGACAAGGCCGTTCTCGAGAATACAGGAGTCTCCTGTATTCATCAGCAGAAAACATCCTGTGCCGTAAGTATTTTTTCCTTCGCCTGCTTCAAAGCAAGTTCGACCAAACAGAGCCGCCTGCTGATCTCCCGCGGCTCCGCCGATCTTGATAGGCCCTCCGAAGATGGTATCGTCCGTCTCTCCGTAGATACAGCTGGACGCCTTAGGGTTCAGCAGCATCGAAGGCGGAATATCCAGAAGAGACAGTATCTCCTCGTCCCACTCTAAAGTATTTATATTGAACATCATAGTCCTGGAAGCGTTGGAATAATCAGTGACGTGAACCCTTCCCCCTGTCATCTTCCATATGAGCCATGTCTCGATGGTGCCAAGAGCTGCCGACCTTCTTCTGCCCTCTTTCGTGCGCCCGGCACGTTTTCCAGTATCCATCTCAGCTTTGTCCCGCTGAAATAAGCGTCGATCAGAAGACCTGTCTTCTGGCGTATCATATCGCAATATCCTTCTGCCGACAATTTGTCGCAGTATTCGGCCGTCCTGCGGCATTGCCACACGATAGCGTTATACACCGGCTCTCCGTCTCCTTATCCCAGACTACTGTAGTCTCTCTCTGATTAGTTATGCCTATAGCCTCTATGTTTTATATGTACATCCTATCTTCAAAAGCGCCTCTGAGCCACTCCCATCTGAGTGGACAGATCTCCATCGCGTCGTGTTCCACCCATCCGTCCTTGGGATACTTCTGGTGAACTCTTTCTGAGCGACGCTCATCATATTTCCTTTCTTATCATAGATTATACATCTGGGAACTGGTAGTCCCCTGATCGAGGGCCATAATATTTTTCTCATGCCGATGCCTCCTACGGTCACATACCCATACAGAGGGCCATGATCTTATTTGATATATTTATTCCTTTATGCGTCAGCGCTATATGGGAGCTGTCAGATACCGCATGTCCGCTTGAACATATTCTTCAAATCGCTCTTTTTCACCTCCTGAACACATCCCAGAAATCCACATCGAATTTTCGTTCAAAGTCTCTGAGGACTACTCCTCTTTTTAGTTCTGAGAGCGGTAAACGTATATTCAGAGACATTGTCCGTCTGAGAGTTGATGTGATAATGGTCTACGCATCCTGCTCCAAAGAGACGAGGAATCTCCGAGCTTACATCCCTTCGCCGTATCCTGCTTCTTCATAGCGTCTATATGTAGTACTCTATGCTGTTTATGTTGGAGAACCTCACTCTGTTGATGAAAGAATGAGCCGAGGCGCCTATTCCCAGGTACTCGTTGAAATTCCAGTACTTGAGATTATGCCTGCACTCTCTTTCCGGCAAAGCGGCGTTTGATATTTCATAATGATTGAATCCGGCTCTGCATATTTCTTCTAAGCACACCTCGTACATGCGCCTGTCCATTCCTCTGGAGTCTCCCGCAGAACGCCGTCGGAGATCATCCTGTCGAACACCGTCCCCTCCGCGATTTCAAGACTGTAAAAAGAAAAGGTGCTCAGGTCTGAGGTTCAGAGCTTTTTTAACTGTCCTTCTCCACTCTCTGGTTATGAGTCCGGGAACGGCAGGCATCAGATCGAGGTTGATGTTTTCAAATCCGGCTTTTCTGGCAAGCTAAAGTTCTCTTCTATATCTGCCGCCCTTGTGGAGTCTTCCCCAGACCTTCCAGTATCTTGTCGCTGAAGGACTGAGCCCCTATGCTGAGCCTGTTGACTCCCGCTTTATATCCCTTAAGCTTGTCCTCCGGTCAGAGTGGCAGGGTTACATTCCATAGTTATCTCACACTGCTTTGAGATGCTGATTTTTTTTCTTCAGCGCGTCGATTATGCTGTCGATAAACTTAGGCTCCATCAGGCTGGGAGTACCTCCTCCAAAGAATATGGTATCAGCCTTTAGATTCTTCCGTATTTTTTCTCCGTAAAACGCAATCTCGTAGATCAGAGCTCTGGTATATTCCTGCGCAGCTCAAAGTTGTCCACAGGCCGGGAGAAAGAAATCGCAGTAAAACATTTTCTTAAACAAAGGGTATGTGCACATATATTCCTGCCGCCATGTACTTCCTCCGCTACTTGACATTCTCTATTTGTTTTCGTCATATTTTAAGACTGCAGTGAAGGCCTCCTGTGGAACTTCCACACTGCCGAATTGTCTCATTCTCTTCTTTCCTTCCTTCTGCTTCTCCAGAAGTTTCTTCTTTTCTCGATATGTCGCCGCCATAACACTGGCTATGACGTCTTTTCTGTATGCCTTCACAGTCTCTCTGGCTATGACTTTCTGGCCGATAGCCGCCTGAATCAGCACTTCGAACTGATGCATCGTGGTATGATCTCTTTTAGCTTTTCACATACGAATCTGCCTCTGGCGTAAGCCTTTTGACTCGTGAACTATCATCGAAAATGCGTCCACCAGATCTTTATTGAGCAGAATATCCATCTTGACCACGTTCGAACGTTCATATGAGGTGTTCGTAATCTAAAGAGCCGTAGCCTCTGGTCTTTGATTTTAAAGCATCAAAGAAATCGTATATGACTTCGTTGAGCGGCATCTCATAATGAAGCTGAACTCTCGTCTCGGTGATATATTCCATGTGGAGCATCTTTCGCGCCGTTTCTGCACAGCTCATGATGCTTCCCACATACTCCTTGGGGATCATGATGTCCGCCTTTACCATAGGCTCTTCTATATAGCTGATCTCATGGACCGGCGGAAGATTGGTGGGATTCTGTATCATCTCGACAGTACCGTCGGTCTTAACAACTCTGTATATTACGCTGGGAGATGTGGTTATCACCGCCAGATTAAATTCTCTTTCAAGTCTCTCCACTATTATCTCCATGTGAAGCAGACCTAAAAATCCGCATCTGAATCGAACCCGAGGGCTGTAGAAGTTTCAGGCTCAAAATTAAAGGCAGCGTCATTCACCTGCAGCTTTTCAGAGCGTCTTTTACATTCTCGTATTTTTTCTCCCTCGGCAGGATAAATGCCGCAGTATACCATAGATTGAGCTTTTTTTATATCCAGGTAGCATTTCATCCGCAGGGTCTGCGTCCAGCGTTATGGTATCTCCCACCCTGGCGTCTGACACTTGTTTTATGCTTCCGCATATGTAACCGACTTCGCCGGCTCTTAAGAGCTCAGTAGCTACAGGGCCGGGAGCGCATATTCGGACCTCTGTCACTTCATATTTCTTTCCGGTGTTCATCAGGCGTATTATATCGCCCTTTTTTTGCTTCTCCGTCTATGATTCTGGTGTATATTATTACTCCCTTTGTAGTTATCATACTTGAATCGAAAATCAGCGCCTTCAGCTTTCCGCCGGGGTCTCCCTGACGGCGCCGGAATAGTCTCGACCACCTTTTCCAGGAGGTCTTCTATTCCTATCCCTTCTTTTGCGGAGATCAGGGGCGTCTTCGGCGTCCAGTCCGATGACTTCTTCTATCTCCTCTTTCGTCTCATCAGGTCTGGCAGACGCAAGATCCATCTTGTTGAGCACCGGAAGTATCTCGAGATTCTCATCCAGCGCCAGATATACGTTGGCAAGAGTCTGCGCTTCCACTCCTGAGTGGCGTCCACCACCAGAACGGCTCCCTCGCAGGCCGCCAGACTCTCTTGAAACTTCATAATTGAAGTCCACATGTCCGGGGGTATCTATGAGGTTAAGTACATATTCGTGGCCGTCTCTGCTCTGGTAGGTAAGTCTGGTGGTCTGAAGCTTGATGGTTATTCCCTCTCTCTCCAGATCCATATTATCGAGAAACTGCTCTTTCATATCTCTGCTGCACGAGGCCTGTCTTTTCTATTATCCTGTCGGCCAGAGTGGATTTGCCGTGATCTATATGGGCTATTATACTGAAATTTCTTTATATACTGCTGATAATCTTTGTTCGTCATCTCTTCCTCACTTAAAACATACTCGTCTAATGTATATTTTAATGTAAATCGAGCAGGTTTTCAATGAAAGTTGCAGCCGTCCGCTGACGGTTCCTTCCGCCGCATACATCAGGGCCGACTGCCTGTCCACCGTCAGCAGCGCCAGAGTTATCATAAAGGCTCCTGCCACAACCAGTAAAAAAAGTTTAAAAGGTTTCAAGACCTTACCTCCATTCCCAAATCACTGATAAAATCTATACACATATGTAAGACGCAAAGCCGCCGTAAGTCTGAAACGCCGGAGCCGCCGCCTATAGAGGCGGCAGCTCCGGCGCATGTCACAGGCGATATATTTTGTCAGCCTCCGGCCTTCAGAGTCTCCCCCAGTACCGTTCCGACTATCTCAGCCGTATTTCTGCAATCTTCTATCTGATTTCTGTTATAGCCTATCTCCAGCAGCAGATATTTTGAGGAAAGGTCCTGATTGTATTTGTAGCTTCTCTCTATGACATTTCCCGTAAATCCGTTATATTTTGAAGAGGCCAGCTGATTCAGGCTCTTTACAAAAGCCAGATTAGATTGGTATGTAGATGCTCCCGTGCTCACCACGTAAGAATACTTGGCGCAGGTCTTTCCTCCCACGGATACGGTGGCGGCAGGAGATTCTGAAGCTATAGCATCTCTGTGCAGATCTATGACGCATTTTACGGAAGGATACTTCTGCAGAAGTTCCTGAGTGGTGGCATAAGATCGGCTGTAAGAGCTGTTGTACGACGGATAGTCGTGAAGAGTCTTATCGTGAACAACAGGTATTCCCTGTTTTTCCAGGGCGGCCGCCAGCACGTTTCCTACGTCTCTTACGGTATTTTCCTCGTCCTTGAATGGAAGTTTCCTCCCTGATTGAGGCAGATAAGATTCGGTAGCATGAGTATGGACTATCAGTACTAAAGGCTCATCTCCTGTGACTACAGGATCGTCTCCGTTTCGCTTTCAGGAGCAGTAGCTTCTGCCCCGGATCCGCCGTCCGTCTCCTGAGGAGTTCTCGTTATCTCTTGAGTCCGCCAGCTGTATTCCCATAGACGGATAAGAAGTATTGATGCACATCACTCCAAGATCCGTGGCCGACACCTTTCGCTCCTGTTGATCCGTCTGCTGAGCGTCGAGATCCGCCCCAGCCGTCTGTGCCTTCTGCGCATAAGCGTTATAAAAAAGAAAAAGTACTTACTATATATATTAAGACTGCAGATCTTGCTATTAGTTTCCTCATCTCTTCCCCTTGTCTGTGTCAAATCTCACTCTAAGAATATATGCCGGGATGAAGAGTTATATTTATGGCATTTGATATTATGTCCGAAAAAATCTTTTATGATCTGGTCTATATCCGTCGAGGTCACTATCATATCCAGATCTTTTTCTCTGAAATATTTTTCTGTCTTCTCGTCCTGATTCCAGCCGATAGCCTCAGACGCTTCTATGATCAGAGTCCTGAGTCTATGACTGTAGGTACGCCTATGGAAACCACTCTGCAGCCTAAAGTCTCCTGGGTGATGGCTTTTGCGCCTGTTGCCCATTCCTGCTCCCGGCTCTATTCCCGTATCGCATATCTGTATAGTGGTGCTAAACCTCTCTATGCTGCGGGCGGCAAGAGAGTCTATTATGACGGCTACGTCAGGTTTTACCATCGAAGTAACTTTCTCTATGAGATCGGCAGTCTCCATCCCGGTTACTCCTGTAACCGACGGGTTAAATCCGCTTACGTTGGCCATCTCCCAATCTCCGTCGGCTCCGAAGATCTGAAACAGATGTGACGTTATCTTGACCTTATCTACTGTATGAGGACCTAAGCTGTCAGGGGTAACTTTTTTCGTTGCCGAGTCCCACCACCAGGACTTTCAGATAGTAATCGAAATGTATCAGTTTTTTCAGTTCGCCGGCAAGCGCTCTTGCGGCACGTTCTTTGATGCCATCCTTTTGTTCTGCTATTCCTCGATCTCTACCGTTATATACGTGCCCCTGGATTTTCCGAAAGCCTTTTCACCTGTTTCGTCTGTTATGATTATCTCTGTCACGCATATGTCTTCATCCTTTTGCTGTTGTTTTTGATATATCCTGTAGCTCTTTCTCTAACTTCCTCTAAGAGTTCTTGATTCTCTATGGCTAAATCTGTCCTGTACTGCATTTTAAACACCTCTCGCCCTAAAACTTTCTCGAGTAAGTTTTCCCGCAGCAGGCGGATTATACGTTCCAGAAATTTTTAAAACTGCCTGACCGGGCCGCAACTTATGGCATTATCCGGCTGATATATCTCAAAAAAATATAAATATTTCTGTCTCTTAAGGCGGATTTTTTGATGTCTATATCTATAAAATACGGCATGATCTTTTGCGAAACAACCGATGCGATGTAAAAAAAACAGACTCGATAAGGTCTTATCCCTTTCGAGCCTGTTATGACAAACGCCGGTATGCGCTTCCGTTAAAAAAGTGACAGTATTATGAGCCGGGTAGAGGATACATTGCCGAGTCGCTGACCCGTCCTTTAATCTTCTTTCGACATCTTTTTTCAGTATTAATAGTCCTCCTATTATACATATCAGAGTTACCGGCATAGCGAAGGCCGGGGCTATGAAACCTGCCGCCAGGAATCCTATCAGTGAAGCAACTCCCACCGTTATGGCATAAGGAATCTGTGTCTTGACGTGCTGCAGATGGTCGCAGCAAGCGCTGGTAGAAGACTGTATGGTAGTATCGGATATAGGAGAGCAGTGGTCTCCGAACAATCCTCCGCTGACTACTGCTCCGATAGCCAGAGGAATGGACAGTCCCAGCGTATGAGCCATAGGCACTGCGATAGGCAGACCCAGCGCCCATACTCCCCAGGAGCTTCCGGTAGCGAAAGATACTACTACGCCTATTATGAACAGTATAGCCGGGATCATTGCCGCCGGTATGGTTCCGTGAACCAGATCTGTAAGGTATTCGCCTATGTTCATGGATTTAGTCAGAGTACTTATACTCCATGCGCATACCAGAATCATTATTACCTGCATCATGCTGGCGGCTCCCTTTAGTCCATCTGTCGATAGCTTCTCCCAGAGTTATCAGCTTAGTTCTGATTCCGATTACGCCTGCGCCTATGGATCCGGCCAGGAAGCACATCGCTATAGACATCTGAATATTCGCATGGCTGAACACCCGGATATGCCGTTTTCCCCAGATTCTGCCCGTATAGAATATGCAGGCAAAGATAGTTATTATCAGGCTGAGCATAGGAACCAAGAAGTTTCTCAGGGTGAGATTATACTCATCAGGTATATTGCTCTCTCAGGCGGCTGAGCTATGAGGTTGTCATCTTCCCCATAAGTCATCCCCGTTTCTTTGGCCCTCTTCTCGGCTTTATACATAGGTCCCACGTCAAGGCCGAAGAGAATTACCATGAGCACCGTTATTACGGAGAACACACCGTACAGATTGAACTGGAACATTCCAAAATACAGATCATAAGCTCCTACGCCGGTAAGACCCACCGCCGCTATTTCGGCTGCCAGCAGTCCCACCAGATAAACTCCGTTATCACTTATAGGCGACATGGATACCAGGGAGCTCCCATAGCGTCTGTGATATATGCCAGCTTTACTCTCGATATCTTCATCTTATCAGTTACAGGACGCATTATGACTCCTACCAGCAGGCATCCCTGATTGAATATAAATACGAACGGCGCTATCCACGCCATCAACTGGCCTTTCTTCTGGCTGTTAGCCACTTTCTCTGCCCAGCGGCCGAAGGCTTCTGCGCCTCCGCAGGCGCTGAGCATATACATAAACCCGCCTATGAGGGCCATTATAACAAGCATACCTGCATTCCAGCTGTCGGCGATGGATGGTATTATGTAGCCTGTAAAGCTTCTGATAAGTCCGTCTATAGGGTTCCATCCGCCCATTATGGTCGCTCCGAGCCAGATTCCTATGAACATGGAAATTATGGTCTGCTTGGTGACGAAAGCTAATACTATAGTCACCAGCGGCGGAATCAGGCAGAGCGCCGTAATCTACAGCCTCATCGCCGTCTGCGGCAGCAAAGGCGATGGCAGAAAATGCGCAAATGATTATTGCGACTGAGATGAGCACTCTTTTCAAGTTCTTCTTCATATCAACTGCTCCTTTCTTTTATTAAATAATTTTAAGATCAGGCGCTCATGCGCCCCGGCAAAATAATACTGTCTTTTTTATTTTCAGCAGGAGTAGACTTCCTCTCCTCCTAAAAATGTCTTTTTCTACTTTGACCGATAAGATTTCCTTTTCATCTATGGAGAATATATCGTCCGAAAGAACTATGAAATCAGCAAGATAACCTTCTTTAAGTTTTCCTTATATTTCCTCCTCATATGCCGTGTAAGCTGATCCTGTAGTATAAAGTTCTACAGCTTCCCGTACGGTCAGTCTCTGATCAGGCATCCATCCTCCCTCAGGTTCTCCTTTGAAGATTTGTGGAAGTGACTGCGCAGTGTATGGCCAGCATCGGATCGAAGGATTCCACAGGAGCGTCGGAGCTTCCTGAAACGTGTATTCCTTTTTCCAGCATGGTCTTCCAGTTATAAGATGTAGACAGCCTTTCTTTTCCTATGAGTTCCTCGGCCACCTCCATGTCGGCCCTTATAAACAGCGGCTGAATATCTGCCAGAACATGATCTCTGGCAAACCTGTCTAAGGTATCTTCTCCCGTTATCTGGCAGTGTATGATCCTGAATCTCGGATCTGCCTTTAGGGTATTTGGCCGCCAGTTCTTCGTAGCAGTTTAAGATCACGTCCATGGTTCTGTCTCCTATGGCATGAATGGCAAGCTGCAAACCGCTGGTATGCGCTTTTTCAAGCAACTCATAAAATTCTCTTTCGTCGTATACGAATATGCCTCTGTTATCACCGTCGTTGGCATAAGGTTCTCTCAGCGCTGCTGTCTTGCCTCCCAGAGATCCGTCAGGAAGAAGTTTAAAAGCCCCTATTTTGAAGAACTCGCTTCCTTCCCCGTCACGTTTCCGTCTGCGAGATAATAGTTTAGTTCCTGCATATTTATCAGGCGCAGCTGCTGTATAAATCTGACCTTGAGCTTTCCCTCTTTATCGAGTTCTCTGTAGCGTCGAGTATATCCTTTATGCTTGCGTCCCACAGCTTAAAATCATCGGTCTGCACTGTGGTCAGCCCTGCCTTGAGCAGATCTTTTTCTGATAATCAAGGATAAATCCTTTGAGTTCGTCCTGCTGTATTTTGTCAGTATATCGTAGATCAAAAATCTCGCTCTTTCATTGAGCATTCCCGTAGGAACCCCTGTTTTTCATCGGTGACTATGAGACCATCGTCCATCTCGGGAGGATTCTCGAATATGCCTGCCTCCTTGAGAGCAAGAGTATTGGCCACTGCTGCAGCATGCTCTGGTGAATATGGCCGGGTTGTCAGGGCAGAATTTGTCCAGGTCCCGGCGGGTAGGCAGGATAGGATCGTCAAAGTTATTCTCATTCCATCCGCCTCCCTGTATCCACTGACCCTTCTTTATGTATTTTTTCTTTCATATATTTTTTAGTGAGATACTCCATATCTGCCAGAGATTTCGCATCAAAGAAATTTATTTTTTCTTTGTCTGTGGCATAGCAGAGGAAGTGCTGATGGCTGTCGTGAAAAGCCGGTATCACCGTCTTTTTACATAGATCTACTTCTCTTATGCGTCCATCTTCTGGGACATAATCGTCACTTACGATTCTGCCGTCTTCCACCGAAATGGAATCCACAATCTCACCGCCGTTCATAGTATGGATCCTGCCGTTTTTAAATATTGTTTTCATATCTTCGCCTCTCTTTCTCATTATTGCTCGGCATATGACGCCGATCATTAACACTATAACTATCGTAGGAGGAAGCAGAGCCCTCAGCACCTCTCCTTCTTTTTCCGTGCTCTCCCGCCGATGCAGAGCCCAGAACTATCTTGCTGGGAGATATGACGCTTCCGGCGGCAGCGCTCCGAAGTCTGAGCGGCCAAAAGAGGTCCGCTTCTATTCCCAAGCTGGCGGCTGCGCCATTTTGCACATCGGTAAACAGAATGTTAGACGACATGTTGCTTCCCGTTATGAAAAGAACCGATCAGGCCTATAAACCCGGCTACAAACGCATATTTATCACCTACAGCTTCAGTTATTCCCTGTGCGATGACGAGTCTGTCCGGTGCCGCTCATGATCTTGGATATTATCAGCAGAAACAACACAGATGCGGCAGACGGTCTTGTCATGACAGCAGCACGCTTCAATATCCCGCCTAAAGCGCCTCTCTTAAGAAGCCCGTTCTTCTTAAGTATCAAGAAACTTATGATACATGTGATCAGGAGCACAGTTCCCGAATCTATCAGAGGATAGAACGGAGAATACCTCTGTGACGCAGCATTTACAAATCCAAGTCCCGTCTGAGTCTGAGGGAAAGAAAATCCTATGCTCACCTGTCCCAGAAATTGATTTACAGGAGTCACCACTAAAAAGTAGTATCGTCACAGCTATGAGTACTACATATGGCGCAAAAGCCACGCCGGTTCTGACGTCCACCGGTCCGCTTTCTCCTTTCTTTCTCTTCTCTGTCATTATGGAGCTGTCTTCTATGATCCAGCTCTGCCTGTAGATCTTCAATTTCGAAAGGAGTATTACTACCGCTAAAGCGCCGGTAGCCGGTATAAAAGCCGCGATGGACTGATTGAACTGCGAAACTATGAGTTCTCCGCCGCCATGTACGAGAGAAACGCTCAGAACGAATATCGCGCCTTTTTTATTCCTTCGAGCCTTCCGTACATCCAGCATATTGCAAGCCCTACGAAAGCGTTTATCAGCCAAAGCATCAGCGACGCATAAAAAAGGCGGTCTCAGTCATCTGACTTCCGCTTATTCCTGAAATGTCGGTCATGACGTCCCAGGCTACGGCCAGAGTCCCGAAAGTGTTTCCCAGGACTGACCAAGCAGGGATATCACTACTGCCATTACAGGTTTTACTCTGAATCCCATCAAGATGGGAACACATATGGCCACCGGAACTCCAAATCCCGTGATCCCCTGCAGAAATCCTGCGAATACCCATCCTACCGTCAATATCTTAAAAAGCTCATTGGGGCTTATCTTTCCTATCCCCTCGTTGATAGCTTCTATGCATCCTGCTTCGGCTATGATCTGATAGAGCAGTATGGCCGGAAATATTATGAACAATACTGTCGCCGTATTCCAGCCGCCTTTAAGAGCTTCATATCCTACGAGCGTCAGATCCGCTTTAAAAACAGCACGGATGTGACTACAGTCAGAGCCAGAGTCACTGCCGCAGCTCTCGTAGTCGGCCAGCGAAATACCGCCAGAAGGATAATCAGCAATATTATGGGCAACATACTCATGATCCAGTTCAAAATGTTTATCTGCATTTTCGGTACATATCCTCTCTTATTTGTCTCAATATTAACAGATAAGCTGCATAGAGCCATGAACAATCGGCCTAAATATCTGCTGCTGATTTTGTGCGTTCACAAATACTTTTTTTTTTTGCCTTATTATGATAGTATTAAGATGTAGCTTTTTTGATCGGAAGGAGGCCCCGTAATGATGACTGTCAAAGAGTTGCTCGGGCTGGACAAACTTAAAATCTATAGAGCTGGCCGCCGGAAAAGCAGGGCGCCAAGAGGGCGGTCACAGGGAGCCGTCATGTTAGATAACCCTGAAATGGTAGACTGGATGAGAGAAGGTGAACTACTGCTCACCACAGGATATGTCCTGAAAGAAAATCCAGATCTTCAGGACGATATCTTGGACGCCCTGATAAAAATAAGGCTTCAGGGCTCGCTATCAAAACTCGGCGCTACTTTGATGAAATACCATGCAGTATAACGGACAAGCCGAGAGCTGACACTTTCCGGTATTGCGCCTGCCTATTTATGTCCCTCTCAGAAATAAGCGAGATCATAAACAGGCATGTATATCTGGACGGCTTCGAAAATAATTATGAAGCCGAACCTTCGTAGAATACTTTTCGATATGATACAAAACAGCGACATCAAATCGCTGCTGGATCAAAGCGAGCAGTTCATGAAAGGTTCCTTCGCCTTCCTGGACCTTCAGATGAAGACAAAGTACAGTTCTGTGGGCTTTTTCGGAAAAATATGCGACAGAACCGTTCTTTTCTGAACGGGAAGCCGAAAATACAACAAGCTGATAAATAAGCTGGGCCCGGTCTTTGCGAAGGCCATCTCAGGCCCCTCATATATCCCATAAAATCTGCCGGCGAGCTTCTGGGCTATCTGTTATATTTAAACGGCGGCTTAGGAAAATCCGACTGCGAGATAAAATCCATATGTCAAGTGGCTCTGGCCGTTTCTCTGACCATACTTAAAGAGCGCACTTTCATGTCTTTTTAAGATGCGGGAAACAGAAAAGTTTCTCGATTCTCTGGTCACAGAGGGAGAAATGACATACAGCGAAATAGTTAAATCTGCCAATTACTGCAACATAGCCATAGACGCTCCTTATATATGCTGTCTCATATCCTTTATAAATCAGTATGAGCTCAATGAGACCAGCGATTTGGGTCGTATAAAATCTCTGAACAGAAGGAGGCTCGCCGCCCAATGGGAAAGCCTCTCCGGCGGCTCATGCAGGATATTGGTAAAGAACAACAATATAATACTTATCCTTTCTCAGAATGAGCAGCTGCAATCTCATGAGCAGGTAGCCATGGCCTTGAGTACTGCCGTGAAATAAAGGAAAAGATGATAGATCCGGATATCAGGGATTCCATATTGCTTGGGATAGGAGAGCCTGCCGCTTCTCTCCTCAGTTTACAGAAGCTATTCTCAGGCTTTAAGAGTAGTGGATCTGATGTGTAAAGATAAATGACGAGTCTGTAGGGTGTTACAGAAGATATATCCTCTATGAAATACTCTGTGATTCTCCTTTGCCAAATTAGCTCTGACAGAGAGACTCAAGCCTCTCCTCGATTACGATATGACTCACAATACCGATCTGATGGAAACGCTGGAAGTATATTTTAAAAATTGTCAGAATTCCATAAACACTTCCAGAGATCTGTTCATACACAGAAATACTCTGCTTTACAGATTGGAACGCATCGCAGCTGCTTGATCTGGATTTCAATAACAGCGAACAGATACTCACCATTCAGCTGGCTCTCAAAGCCGCTGAGGATAATGTAGTCGGCAATTCAGGGGGGCAGCTGGCAGACGATATAGGCGCATGCTGTATTTTTTTAACCGCCGCACCATATTCTACAACATTCTGCCGCAAAACATGGCATAATGTGGGCCGCCGAGACGGCTCATGCTGTAACTTTGCTTTTTTCGTCCGGATTCTACAACCATTTTCCCGTAACTCGTTGTAGAATCCGCCGTTTTATTGTGCCCGAATACATCATCGAAGGTTTTGAGCCGCCGAGGCGGCTTTCAAAGCACGTCTCATGTTGTATTTTTTGCGCTTTACCGGCCGTTTATACAGCGCCTTGCCTCAGAATATCCATTGCTGAAAATCGCGGCGAGCCGGGGCGGCTGTCGGCAGAAAAGTCCATATCTATCTTTCTGACAACATTTCCCTCCTGAGCCGAGCCAGCCCGCAGTCGACTGCGCCAAATCTGCCAGCAAAGCCGGCCCGCCGCAGTGATATCGGCAAAACACCTTGCAATTTCAACGATAATCATATAGAATATATGTTGCGAATTTATCCTGTCCTAAAACGATAGGTATGCTGAAATTAAGAAAAGTGGGGTAAAAAATTATGGCAAACATCAAATCCGCAAAGAAAAGAATCAGAGTTATCGACAAGAAGACTGCAAGAAACAGAAGAGTCAGAATCATCTCAAGACTATCTAAAGAACTTTGAACAGGCTATGGAAGAAGGCAATTTAGAAGTAGCACAGGAAAAGCTTCACCTTGCAGAGAAGAAACTCATGCAGGCAGCTGCTAAGAAATACCATTTCTAAGCATGCGGCTTCAAGAAAAGTTTCAAGATTAACCAAAAGATTCAACGCTGCAAAGGCAGCAAAATAAGTCTCACCGTCCCCACCAGTGCATAAGTTAAATGCAGCATGGGCGAAAACCATGGAAGTGTCTCCCATGGTTTTTATTTTTGCCCTAAATCAGGCCGGCCTTTCAATGGCCAGACGACCCCTCCGGCTTTTTTTCAGAGGACATGCGACCCACTCAAGCGAGCAGATGCCCGGCCTTTCAATGGCCGCTGGCCGGGCTGTCGCACGGCCGGCCGTATGCCCCAAACTACGAGCATTTCACCTGCCGAAACCATCTCCGCCCACCGCCTTTCGAATCTAAGTTTTGCCCAAGATTGACTTGCCAGCCATAATGCCGAGTGTTAAAATAAAAGTATATTTCAATGCAAAGTTTGTAAAATACAAGCTTAATATCTTAACAATCGACGGAGAGGAAGAGAAATGATCGAGATTAAGAACAACCGTGTATTGGACTGGGTTAAAGAATGTGCCGACCTTTACGAATCAAAAGAAATCGTATGGATCGATGGTTCAGAAGAACAGCTTGAGCATCAGAAGCGAGGCCTGCGCTACAGGCGAAATGATTAAACTGAATCAGAAAAGCTTCCGGGATGTTACTATTACAGGACCCATCCAAAAGATGTAGCAAGAGATGAAAGAGAACAGTGATCTGCACTACTTATCAGAGAGACGCAGGCCCCACCAACAACTGGGTGCAAAAGGACGAAATGTACGCAAAGATGCGCCCTCTCTTTAAGGACTCCATGAAAGGCCGTACCATGTACGCCATACCTTTTTCCATGGGCGTACCGGGCACCGAGTTTTCAAAGATAGGCATAGAACTGGACTGATTCCATATATGTGGTGCTTTCCATGTACATAATGACCCACGTGAACAACGCCGTAATCGAAGAGCTCAACAAGGGAGCAGACTTCGTAAAATGTCTTCATTCAAGGCGCGGGTGGACGCAGAGAACAAGTACATCGCCCACTTCCCTGAGGACAACACCATCTGGAGCATAAACTCCGCTTACGGCGGAAACGTGCTGCTGGGCAAGAAATGCTCTGGCCCTGAGGAATAGGCTCCAACCTGGCTCGGCAAGGAAGGGACTGGATGGCCGGAGCACATGCTGATCCTGGGCGTCGAGAAGTCCTGACGGCCAGAAGCGTTACATCGCCGCCTTTTCCCCGCGCCTGCGGCAAGACCAATCTGGCTATGCTCATACCTCCTGAGCACCTGAGAAGGGGGCTATAAAGTCTCACACCATCGGCGACGACATCGCCTGGCTCCGTATAGGCAAAGACGGAAGACTTTATGCCGTCAATCCGAAAACGGCTTCTTCGGTGTGGCTCCGGGCACCAACAGCAAGACCAACAACAACGCCCTGATGACTACCCGGAAGGGCACCATACACCAACGTATGTCCAGAAATCTCGACGACAACACCGTGTGGTGGGAAGGCCTTGACCAGAATCCTCCTAAAAACGCGCGAAATTGGAAGGCCGCCCTTGGAATTCCGGGGACCGCACCGACGGAAAAGGGCGCTCATCCGAACTCCCGTTTCACCGCGCCGGCGAAGAACTGCCCTGCATCGCTCCTGAGTTCGATTCCGGAAGGGTGCCGATTTCCGCGATCGTGTTCGGCGGCCGCCGGCGAAACCGCTCCGCTGGTGTATCAGTCGCGTGACTGGAATCAACGGTGTGTTCGTCGGCTCCATCATGGCTTCCGGAAACCACCGCTGCGCGACCGGCGCCGTAGGCGTTGTGCGCCGACCCGATGGCCATGCTGCCGTTCTGCGGCTATCACATGGGCGACTACTTCCAGCACTGGATAGACACATGGGAGCAAAGATGATAAATCCTCCTAAGATATTTAACGTGAACTGGTTCAGAAGGACGACGAAGGCAAGTTCATCTGGCCGGGATTCGGAGAAAATATGAGGGCTCTCACCTGGGCGCTGGATCGCTGCGAGGAAAGGCCGGAGCCACGAAACTCCTCTCGGATATGTTCCTTCAAAGAAGATCTGGACCTGGAGGGCATAGACCTTTCCGATCAGCAGCTTTGAAATCTTACAGTAGATAAAGGAGACATGGAAAGTTAAAGAGCTTAAAGGTAATCAAAGAATGGTACGCCAAGTTTGATCATATGCCTGATGAACTCATAGCATCGCTGGCTTAAAGCTGGAACTGGATTTAGACAAATAGACTATCGCTGATGATAAACGCCGAAGCGTAGAGCTTCCATGTTTATTCTTTATATTCCTTTTTCTGGCGCAGGGCAGTACATCAGTGCTCGTGCCGGCTTTCATCTTATCAGACCTCACCTGAAGATCTTTCCGCATCCCATGCATCTGCAATTATAATACGACTTTTTTCTGGTCGGGACAGCCTTCGTTTATTACCTGCCATTTGCCGAAGATCTGTCCTCAAGACATTCTCTCTGCATATATCCTCCTTCATCCGGAGACGGACAGCATCAGCGCCTGATGCTGTCCGCACAATTTAGAGTCTCAGGCTATCGGCCTAATGAATCTTACATTTTTAGTCTTAAGACTAACGGTCATGATCTTTTCTTCTTCATCGCAGCTGTTCCTGTCATTGCCGCCAGGGCCAGAAGCAGCCAAGGAGCCATCGCATTATCATCACCTGTCTTAGGAGTATTCTTCTCCCCTTATCTTCGTTCCTGTGAAAATATTGGTGAATATCATATCGTCGCTTTTCGACAGAAGCCTGAAGCACAGAATCCATCCTCCACCTTGACGGAGACATTGTAGGTCTTATCATCATAAGTTATATCTTTCTGTCCGTCATTCACTTCTCGAACCGTATACTCGAAGGTACCTTCAGCGTCATAGTAGATTTCTCCCAAACATGACTACGCCGTTTTCGTCATTCTTTGCGAACTCCATCACATCTCCATTCTCGTCCAGCAGTTCAAAGCAGAACTGACCTTTCGCAAGATCTGCTCCGGAGAGGATCTTGGAAGCCCCTAACGTAAACTGAAGTTCCCTGGGTTATCTCATATTTGTTTTCGAAGGTTATTCCATCACTCTGTCCGTCCTTGAGAGAATGTTCTACGGTCAAAGTTCCGTCTCTGTTATCTGTAACCTCTGTGGTAATTTTGAAACGGCTCGTATCGTAAGTTATACCCTTGACACCGCCATTTACCTCTGACACGATATAGTGGTGCGTTCCCGGCTCAGTATACTCTATGCTGTCGAATACCACTTTTCCGGAAGAATCGCTCTTTGCCTTCTGCGACTACATCTTTTGCCTTCCAGCAGTTCAAATGAGAATTCATGTTCTGATATATCTGCGCCTTCCAGATTTTCGTTATCTCGATAGCATCGGTTATGCTGGAAGTCTCCGGCTTAGTTATCTTATATTCATTGCTGAAGGCAAACATAGGTCCCTGAACGCTGCACGTTGCAGTAAGAACTCCCTTTGCCGTCATCTTTAAGAATTATTGTAAATTCTTTATCGCTGTCATTGATGACTCCTGGCAGCGTGCCTTCTTCTGATACTTTATACTTAAACTCCTCTCGTTCTCGGTGATCCGTCAGCGGCCGCCTCCTTGTTCATCCAGCATGCCGCTAGATCAAATTTCACATCTCCGAAAACGACGTTTCCGTCCTTATCGTTATAAGCTGTATCGTTATCAGGCATCGGAGTGTTCTCGTCTTCACGTGATCTTAAACTTGTAAGCTCCGTCTATATCAGAGGCATGAGTCCTTCAGCACCAGAATCTTGCTTCCTTTAATGTTGACGGATACAGGACCTATCATAGAATAGTAATTTGAAGGTAAAATGATCTCTCCGCAGGGTAATTCGCCTTCAGCTTCCTCATTTCCATTACCTTCGTCTAAATCGCAACCGTGAAATCATACGATGTGTCGGATCCTGTAAGTCCCATGCTGTCAAATCCGGATGTATCCTCGTAAACAGTGTAGTTCAGCGTCCAGACATAATTCGCCGTCCATCTCAGTTCTCGCAGCATATCCGTCATTTTGACTGTTTCGAGGGAAGATCCCATATACTCAAACTTTTTGACGAAGGATATGCCGCCCTTCGCATCGTTGGTACCGGTCATCACCGTCTCCGGCGTGTCATCTTTAGTCTTCACCTCAAAGCTGAATTCTTTGTCTTTGAGAGGTCTTCCTGGTCAGCTCCTTGGTCGGCGCTCAATGACGCAGCGCCTTCAGCTCCTGTGAGAGGCTTCATACTTATTGCTGAAATCTACGCTGGCTCTGTCTTTAGGCGTCTCTCCTGTGACATAGGTATAGGTTTCATCTTCTCGTCGCCTGTGATCACAGTGGTCACTTCAAGTTTGCCGTTGTGTTTATCTGCACGCAGTGATCTTTATGGTTCTGACATCGGTGTCATAGGTATATCCGTTTTCTTTTGAGTCTTGCCGAAACTTCATAGGTGTAAGTCTTTCCGTTTGCTGAAATCAAATGCGTCTCCTAGAGAAAGTATGGTTGTCCGCTGCCCAATTGTAGAATGGATTCCTTCTTCCTATGCCCAGTTTCTTTCTTTGAAAGGTCATCCCTTTCAGAGTAAACTCCAAAGATTCCTTCTTCCACTCTTCCGGTCAGAGTCTGGTTATATCAAGTCCGCCGGCGTTCATAATCCATGGAAACGTTATAGACATTGGACAAATTCTCTGCTTACCACCATAGGTGAAACCGACAGAGTACCGTCTTCATTCGTCACGTTTACCGTAAGAGTTGCTACATTTGAAGAATAAGTTATGCCCGGTATATTTCCTTTTCGGTCACTTTGTATACATAAGTTCCTTCATCTTCAAACACTATGTCGCCGAAACCGAAGTTTTGTTGGCCCGAAACCGGCTCAGTCACCTTTTCCGATACAGAGTCAGGCAACGGAGTTGCTTTGGTTTCAGCAGCGATCTTAAAGTTAAATTCATCGCTGTCCAGCCATTCTCTTCCTCTCAGAGTCTTGTAAACAAGTCGTCTGTATCTCAAGGATTTAGAAGCAGGTTTATAGCTGTTTTTTAAAATCTATCTGAGGCGTTCCGCCGGTATTCGTATCATAAGTGGCTATCAGAGTATCATCCGCCTCGCCTTCAGAAGTCATGATTCTCGTTATAGTTGTCTTCTGCAGTAAGATTTCCTCCTGACCGGGATCAGATACCGAAATCTCGACTTTATACTGGGATTTATCGTACGTCACGCCGTTATCAGCCGCCTTATCAGCTTCATCCACGATATACACGTACGTCTTTCCGGCGTCGGCTTCTTGTAAACTTAAGGCTCATGAGCTTCATCATGGAGATGGCTTCTCCCCTCTGCCTGATGCATTGAAGAACTTTTATCTGCCTCGCCTACAGGAGCGTTTCCTTCGGCAGTTATACTGAATTCAAATTCTCCCGCTTTCATATCACGTCCGTCGAGAGTCTTGGTTATTCTGATTCCGCCTCTTGCCCCATAGTCCAGGGAAGAGCTGTAGGTATTGACAAATACGGCTTTATCGTCAGTCTGATCTTCGCCGTTATCATACTGCGCCGAAGCTACCAACTGTCCGTCTTGGTCTGTGACTTCCACCGTCACATAAGTCTTGTGTTTATCATAGTCCACGCCCTTGGCATTTCCTGTTCTTCCGATATGACAAATTTATATACTCCTGTCTTATC
>VOFH01001404.1_pt1 | contig 31101 bp, 43 predicted proteins | sample 5384091 | NCBI WGS metagenome assembly VOFH01 (sample SAMN12384727, study PRJNA508395) | human gut metagenome | isolation source: healthy gut G | host: Homo sapiens
TTAACAATATTAGTGAACTTCAGAATGGACATATAAGCTGTCATAATATGGAATACCGCTGGAAATCAAGAAAGAACGGATATGTATTTATAAGCTGCCGCGGACAGCTGGTACGAAGAAATGGCATTAATTATATGATAGGCCGTGTATCAGAGATTGGAAAAAAGAACAGATATGATAATGTAACTGGCATATATACAGATTTAATTCTTGAAGACAGGTATGACGATATTGTAAAGAGCGATGGTCATACAGGCTGTATTATGCAGATAGGGATTGATAATTTCAAAGAAATTAATGAGAAATATGGCACTAAGACAGGCGATGAGGTGCTTGCAATATTGGCAGGCATTCTTGTCAGACAATCCAAAGAACAGACATTTTCTGTATATAGGACAAGAGGAGACGAGTTCATAATAGTATCCCTTGATATGAGCGGTGATATTAAGAAAAATGCCAAGATGTTATACAAGACTATAAGAGAAGATAGACAGTGTTATTGATGACAGAGGATATGATGTATTCTTTAATATATCAGCAGGTGCGTATGCGTTTGATACTAATACAGATACCTATAAAGATATTATTAAGAATACCCGTTTTGCTCCCTGCATAAAGCAAAGCTTAACGGAAAGAACAGATTTGAATTTTTTGATAAGGCTGATTATGCTAATTATATAAAAAGGCTTGAAATTCAGGGCGAGTTAAGGTCTAGTGTTAATGATAATTTCAAAGGATTTGAATTGTTTTACCAGCCGATTGTTGATGCTGATACAGGTAGGATTGAGGGTGCAGAGGCACTTTTAAGATGGAAAAGTGACCAATATGGTTTTATGTCGCCTGTAGAGTTTATTCCACTGCTTGAAGAAAGCTCGCTTATTATACCATTGGGAAGATGGATTATAGATACAGCTGCTGCCCAATGCAACGAATGGGTAAAGATAATACCCCAGTTTGTTATGCATATTAATCTTTCGTTTGTACAGATTGCAAAGAGCAATGTTATAAAAGATGTAATTGAGAATATAAGCAAATATGAGGCTGGAAATGAACATTTTGTATTTGAGATTACTGAAAGTATACAGATGGATTCTAATATTGCGATAAAAAGAGTTCTTAAAGAATTCGTGGATAATGGCTTTTACTTGCAATAGATGATTTTGGAACCGGATATTCTAATTTTGAATATATGAAGGATAAGATGTTTGGTATCTTAAAGATAGACAGGGCATTTATTACTGATATACATCTTACAGATAACAACAGAATACTTGTCAGCTTTATTATAAAAATGGCACACGAGATGGGTGTTAAAATATGCGTTGAGGGTGTTGAAACAAAAGATGAATTGATGGCTGTAACAAAGCTTGAGGCTGATTATATACAGGGGTATTATTACGGCAAACCTGTCAAAGACGTTGAATTTTATAGAATGATTAAACAACAGGAAAGAATAAAGAGGTAATATATAAATAATGGATACAACAATTGAGAATATGATTAACAGCATAGATTTATCTGCTCCGGTTCCAGAATACGAGCCGATGAGACAGTATTACTATTTAAAGAATGCAGAAAGATTGTTAAGGAAAAGTCAGAAGCACTTAACAGACCACTTACTGCTGTAGTTTCAACATTTGGCTGTCAGATGAATGCAAGGGACTCAGAAAAGCTTCTTGGAATATTAAAGGATATCGGCTATCAGGAGTCAGACGATGAAGAAAATGCTGATTTTGTAATATACAATACCTGCACGGTGCGGGAGAACGCCAACTTAAGGGTATACGGACGTCTCGGACAGTTAAAAAGGTTAAGAGAGCTAATGGCGAGATGATTATTGCAATGTGCGGTTGTATGATGCAGGAGCCGGAAGTTGTAGAAAAGATAAAGACATCTTACAAATTCGTAGATATTGTGTTTGGTACATTTAATATTTTCAAGCTTGCAGAGCTTATGTATATGTGCTTTACAGGTGATGAACAGGTTGTTGATATATGGGATTCTACTAAGGAGGTTGTTGAGGAGCTTCCAACTTCAAGAAAGTATCCATTTAAGTCTGGTGTCAATATTATGTTTGGATGTAATAATTTCTGTACATATTGTATTGTTCCATATGTACGAGGCAGGGAGAAATCAAGAGAGCCAAAAGAGATAATAAAGAGATTGAAAGACTTGTAAGTGACGGTGTAAAGGAAGTAATGCTTCTTGGACAGAATGTTAATTCTTATGGAAAGACGCTTGAGGACGATATTACATTTGCTAAGCTGCTAAGAGAGATTGCCAAGATTGACGGACTTGAAAGAATAAGATTTATGACACCTCATCCAAAGGATTTATCAGATGAGCTTATAGAGGCAATAAGAGATAACAGCAAGATATGTAACCATATACATCTTCCATTACAGTCAGGAAGCAGCCGTCTTCTTAAGCTTATGAACAGACAGTACACTAAGGAGCATTATCTTGAACTGGTAGACAAGATAAGAAATACAATCCCGGATATATCTATTACAACAGATATAATTGTAGGCTTCCCAGGTGAAACAGAGGAAGACTTTTGAGGATACACTTGATGTTGTAAGAAAAGCAAAGTATGACAGTGCTTACACATTTATATATTCTAAGAGAACTGGAACACCTGCTGCCAAGATGGACGGACAGGTCAGTGAAGATATAGTAAAAGACAGATTTAACAGATTGTTAGCAACTGTATCTGAGGTGAGCCACGAACATATCAAGAGATATGAAGGTATGGATATGGATGTATTGGTTGAGGATATAGATGACCACGATAATACATTTTGTAACAGGACGAATGACTAATAATATTTTAGTCCATTTCAAGGGTGACAAAGAACTTATAGGAAGTATAGTCAATGTACATCTTGATGAATGTAAAGGCTTCTATTATATGGGAACAAAGAACGATTAATATTATAAGCAGGATGACTGGAGGATAAAGATGGCTGAGTATTCACCAATGATGCAGCATTACATTGCTACAAAGAATGAATATAAGGATTGTATACTGTTTTACAGACTTGGTGATTTTTATGAAATGTTCTTTGATGATGCTGTAGTTGCATCTAAGGAATTAGAGCTTACATCTCACAGGAAAAGATTGCGGACAAAAGGAACGTGCACCTATGTGCGGCGTTCCTTTTCATGCTGCGGAGACTTATATTAACAGATTGGTATCAGCAGGCTATAAAGTTGCAATATGTGAGCAGATGGAAGACCCTAAGAAGGCAAAGGGCATAGTAAAAAGAGAAGTAATAAAGGTGGTAACACCGGGAACTAATATTAATACACTTGGACTTGATGAAACAAGGAACAACTATATGATGAGTATAGTATATCTTGGTGATAATCTTGGAGTTTCAATAGCGGATTATTCAACGGGCGATTTCTTTGTGACAGAGTTAGCCGGTGGAAGTGAGCTTATAGATGAGATTAATAAGTTCGTGCCATCGGAGATAATTGTTAATGAATACTTCGCAATGAGTGGCATTAATCTTGATACTGTCAATACAAAACTTGGAATAGCTATGTCAACGCTTGATAACTGGTATTTTAACGAGGAGACCTGTAAGAAAAGGCTTACTGGAACATTTTCATATGGAGATGTTAGATGGACTTGGTTTAAAAGATTATACAGTTGGAATAATAGCTTCGGGTGCACTCCTGACTTATCTATATGAGACACAGAAAAGCAATATGCCTCATATCACAACACTTCTTCCTTATTCGTCAGGCAAATATATGCTTATTGACAGCTCATCAAGAAGAAATCTTGAGCTTGTTGAGACTATGCGAGAAAAGCAGAAAAAAGGCTCGCTTCTGTGGGTACTTGATAAGACCAAGACTGCAATGGGCGCAAGAATGTTACGTTCTTATATTGAACAGCCGCTTATTAACAAAGATGATATAATTAAAAGACAGGACTGTATACAAGAATTGGGCGACAGCCTTATCGACAGGGAAGAATTAGGGAATACCTTAATCCAGTGTATGACATAGAAAGAATTATGACTAAGATAAGCTGTAAGACAGCCAATCCAAGGGATTTAATAGCTTTCAGGAATACACTTGAAATGCTTCCACATATTAAGAGGATTATAGGTAATTTCCATTCAGAGGAATTTGCAGCCTGCTATGATAAGATGGACGACCTTGCTGATTTGTACGAGCTTATTAATTCAGCTATAGTTGAAGAACCACCAATATCAGTAAGAGATGGAGGTATTATAAAAGAGGGCTATTCAAAAGAGGCTGACGAGTTAAGAGATGCCAAGATAAAAGGAAAGGAATGGCTGTCTGAGCTTGAGATAAGAGAGAAAGAAAGAACAGGAATTAAGACATTAAAGGTTAAATATAACAAAGTGTTTGGCTATTATCTTGAGGTGACAAATTCATTTAAGGACAAAGTACCTCCTGAATGGGTAAGAAAGCAGACATTGACTAATGCAGAGCGTTATACAACAGATGAGCTTAAACATCTTGAAGATGTAATTCTTGGTGCAGAGGATAAGCTTTATTCTTTGGAATATGACTTTTCAGCGAGGTAAGGGAGCGTATTGCCTCGCAGGTAGTCCGCATACAGGGTACAGCAAAAGCGGTTGCTATGATAGATGCATATGCTTCATTATCAGTTGTTGCGACACAGAATAATTATGTAAGGCCTAAGATTAACGATAAGGGTGTAATTGATATAAAGAATGGAAGGCATCCAGTAGTTGAGAAGATGATAAGCAATGATATGTTCATAGCCAATGATACATATCTTGATAATGGAATCAACAGGGTTGCGATAATAACAGGACCTAATATGGCTGGTAAGTCAACATATATGAGGCAGACAGCTCTTATTGTGCTTATGGCACAGACAGCTCTTTCGTTCCTGCAGACTCAGCTAATATATGTATTGTAGACAGGATATTTACACGAGTAGGTGCATCTGATGACCTAGCTTCCGGTCAGTCTACATTTATGGTTGAGATGACAGAGGTTGCTAATATTCTCCGTAATGCGACATCTAATAGCCTTATAATTCTTGATGAGATAGGACGAGGCACAAGTACATTTGACGGTCTTAGTATAGCGTGGGCGGTTGTCGAACACATTGCAAACACTAAATATTTAGGAGCAAAAGACATTGTTTGCAACTCATTACCATGAATTGACAGAACTTGAAGGAACACTTGACGGCGTTAATAATTACTGTATAGCAGTTAAAGAGTGCGGGGATGACATCGTATTTTTAAGAAAGATTATAAAAAGGTGGTGCAGATAAGAGTTATGGAATACAGGTGGCTAAATTAGCAGGTGTTCCAGATGTGGTTATTAAACAGGGCTAAGGAACTTGTTGTAGAACTCAGTGATGCAGATATATCACAAAAGGCAAAGGATATTGCACAGTATTCAAAGAAAGTGGAGAAGATGAATGACCGTTATAAGAAGGTCAATGAACTGGAAGTAAAGCAGATGACTTTTTGATACTGTAAAGGACGATGATATAATAAAGGATATAAAAGAGCTTGATATAAGCAATATGACACCAATCGATGCGCTTAATATTCTTTATAAGCTTCAGGGCAAGGTTAAGAACAGATACTTTGTTAATGAGAATTAATGTGAAGTGAGGGTTAAATGGGAATTCAGTTTTGATCAGAATACAATTAATAAAATAGCGGCAGGAGAGTTATAGAAAGACCTTCTTCTGTAGTTAAAGAACTTGTTGAAAATGCTATAGATGCCGGGGCGACTGCGGTTACAGTCGAAACAAAGGAAGGTGGAATTTCATTTATCAGGGTTACTGATAATGGTTCAGGTATTAAGAAAGATGAGATAGATATTGCATTTAAAAGACACGCCACAAGTAAAATTAAATCAATTGAAGACCTTTTAACTGTATCCTCACTTGGTTTCAGGGGTGAGGCACTTGCGAGTATAGCGGCAGTATCGCAGATTGAATTAATAACCAAGACTAAGGATGATATAACAGGAACGAGGTATCAGTCAGAGGGCAGCGAGGTTATATCTGTTGAAGATATCGGTGCACCTGATGGAACAACATTTATTATAAGAAATCTTTTCTATAATACTCCTGTTAGAAGAAAGTTCTTAAAGACAGCGATGACAGAGGCAGGATATATTAATGCGTTAATGCAGTATATGGCTTTATCACATCCTGAGGTTTCATTCAGATTTATTAATAATAACCAGAATAAGCTTCATACATCAGGAAATATGAAATTAAAGGATATTATATATAATGTGTATGGTCCGTGATATAACTGCTAATCTGTATGATATTAATGCAAAGACACAGGATATTAAGATTGAGGGTTATATAGGGAAACCTTTTATTAACAGAGGTAACAGGACTTACGAGAATTATTACATTAACGGACGTTATATAAAGAGCAATATAATTAATAAGGCAATTGAGGAAGCTTATAAAGGTTTTATAATGCCTCATAATTATCCGTTCACTGTAATACATTTTACGATAAGTCCGGATATAATTGATGTGAATGTCCACCCTACCAAGATGGAATTGAGATTTCAGAATAACGAGTATGTATACAATTTTGTATATGATTCAATATTATCAACGCTTAAGGGAAAAGAACTTGTGGCAAAAGTTGAACCAGATGGACAGTTTATGAATAAAATTCATAATGATGAGCTGGAGCAAAAGAAGGCAGAAGAACAGAAGCAGATGGCTGGGTATAGTGCAACTGGAGTACAGCAAAATGTACCGTCAGATTCAGGTGCTGCGGCTACGCAACACAATATGTCGGCAGGCTCAGGTGCTACGGTCAAGCAATATGGTGTACCGGCAGGTTCGGGTGCTATAAATGAGAATAAGGTTATCGCTAATGAATCTTCGATTATGAATAAAACAAGGCTTCCAGAGCCATTTGAAACCGTGAGGTCTGATAAACTTATTAAAGAAGATATTGTACAGTACAATTCAAGAAAAGCAGAGGAGAGCAGGCAGATATCTTTATTTGAGGATAAGCTTCTAGATGAGAAGAATAAGAATAATTACAGGATAATAGGACAATTATTTGATACATACTGGCTTATAGAATTTGAGGACAGATTCTATATGATGGATCAGCACGCAGCACACGAAAAAGTTCTTTATGAGAAGACGATGAATAAATTAAGAACTCAAAAAATTGATACACAGATGCTTATGCCGCCTATTATTCTTACTCTTAATATGAATGAGGAAGAAGTACTTAAAAGGAATATGTCAATATTTAATAAGCTTGGATATGAGATAGAAGAATTTGGCGGCAATGAATATAAAGTAACAGGAATACCGGCAGGTTTTCCGAAGCTTGATTACAGGCAGATGTTAACTGACCTTATAGATGGTCTTATGCAGGATGGCAGAATGACAGATATGGATATACTTACAGAAAAGGTGGCATCTATGTCGTGCAAGGCGGCTATTAAGGGCAATAACGAAATATCATATGAAGAAGCAAAGGAACTTATGGAAGAACTTATGAAAGCTGACAATCCATATAACTGCCCACACGGCAGGCCAACGCTTATAGTTATGAGTAAATATGATATAGAAAAGAAATTTAAACGAATAGTGTAAAAGGGGAATAGTGTATGTGTAAACAACCTTTAATTATACTTACAGGTGCCAACTGCTGTCGGAAAGACTTCACTTTCTATTAAACTTGCAAAAAAGATTGGGGCACAGATAATAAGTGCAGACTCTATGCAGGTATACAGGCATATGGACATAGGAACTGCTAAGATTACATCTTCTGAAATGCAAGGCGTAAAGCATTATCTTATAGACGAAATAGAACCTACAGAGGAGTTTAATGTCACAATATTTAAAGAAAAAGCACTAAAGGCTATAGAACAGATAAGAAATGACGGCTATATACCTATGATTGTAGGTGGTACAGGATTTTATATACAGGCTTTATTGTATGATATAGAATTTCAAGACAATGATGCGGATACATCTTACAGGCAGGAACTGTACCAGCTTGAGAAAGAAAAAGGTGCTATGTATCTTTATGAGATGTTAAAAAATATAGACCCTAAATCAGCGGAGAGCATACATTACAGAAATGTAAAGAGAGTTGTAAGGGCACTGGAATATTACAAGCAGACTGGCAACAGAATATCTGAACACAACGAGGAGCAGACAAAAAAAGATTCACCATATAATTATAAATATTTTGTTCTCAATGACATAAGGGATAATCTTTATGAGAGGATTAATAAAAGAGTTGATATTATGTTCGATGATGGTCTTATTGATGAAATGCAGTTGCTTACCCAAATAGGCATAAGCAGGGATAATACTTCTATGCAGGGCATAGGCTATAAAGAAATCCTTGATTACTGGGATACGTTGGGTGAGCCTTATGGAAGTACTATTGATGAAAATGGCATCGCCTTATTAAAGGAACAGATTAAAGGCGATACAAGACATTTTGCAAAAAGACAGCTTACGTGGTTCAGGAGAGAAAAAGTTATTGACTGGATTAATATTAACGAATATGATTATGATTGCGTTAAAATTATGGATTATATGCTTGATAAGCTTAAAGATAGTGGTATTATTAAGTAATGCAAAATTAACAATCAGGGAGAAAGATAATGAAGGAAATGTATTGCGGACAGCTTGGAATTGATGAAGCTGTATACAATTATGGCAATAATGTACTTGAAAATTTAAAGGAACGATTTGAAGCTATTGATGAAGTGGCTGAGTATAACCAGTTAAAGGTTATCGCGGCTATGCAGAAGAACAGGGTCGCTGAGATGCACCTTTCAGGTACTAGCGGATATGGATATAATGATGAGGGAAGAGATACTCTTGAGAGAGTATATGCAGATATATTCAAGACAGAGGACGCACTTGTAAGACCACAGATTATATGTGGAACACATGCTTTTAAATGTAGCTATCTCATCTAATTTAAGACCAGGTGATGAGCTTTTTATCGCCAGTTGGCAAGCCATATGATACTATGGATGAGATTATAGGAATAAGACCATCAAAGGGAAGTCTTGCAGAATACAATATATCATACAGACAGGTTGATCTGTTAGATGACGGAAGCTTTGATTATGATGGAATAAGAAAAGCTATTAATGAAAAGACTAAGCTTGTTACTATACAGCGTTCTAAGGGTTACGCAACGCGTCCGACATTATCTGTTGAAAGAATTGGCGAGCTTATACATTTTATTAAAGATATCAAACCAGACGTTATATGTATGGTAGATAACTGTTATGGTGAATTTGTTGAGAAGATTGAACCATCAGAAGTCGGTGCGGATATGGTTGTCGGTTCACTTATTAAAAATCCAGGTGGCGGACTTGCACCTTGTGGAGGATATATAGCAGGAAGAAAAGACTGCATTGAACAGGCAGCTTACAGATTATCTTCACCGGGTCTTGGAAAAGAGGTTGGTGCAACAATTGGTGTCAACAAAGATTTCTATCAGGGATTATTCCTTGCACCAACTGTAGTTGCCGGTGCACTTAAGGGCGCTGTATTTGCAGCAAATGTATATGAAAAGGCTGGATTTAAGTGCGTCCCTGATGCCACAGAGGAAAGATATGACATTATTCAGGCAGTTGAGTTAAAATCAGAGGAAGGTCTTATAGCTTTCTGTAAGGGTATTCAGGCAGCAGCACCAGTTGACAGCTTTGTAACACCTGAGCCTTGGGCAATGCCAGGTTATGATTCAGATGTCATTATGGCAGCAGGTGCATTTGTACAGGGGTCATCAATAGAACTTAGTGCGGATGGTCCTGTAAAAGAACCATATGCTGTATATTTCCAGGGTGGTCTTACATGGTACCACGCTAAGCTTGGAATTATGATGAGTATGCAGAAAATGTATGAAAAAGGGCTTCTTAAGATTTAGTAATTGTGTTATACTACATTAGTCAGTTTTTTAATAATATTATAATATATTGAATAGTTAATATTGTATTCTTATAAAAAGTTGATAAAATGTTAGCGTATTATTAATATTAATACGCAAGAATGGAGGAATATGAGTAGTATTTCCAAGTACAAGAATGGCTGGTTTCTTATACTGTTCATTCTTATAGGTATTGTGCTGGGTGGGCTTATAGCTGAGATAACATCGGGCATACCAGCACTTAGCTGGCTTTCATATGGCCAGTCATTTGGGGCGGGACTTATGGAGAGTCCTGTTATTCTTAATCTGGGATTTATTGTTCTTACATTTTCAATTCAGATTAAGATAACAATTGCCAGTATTATTGGCGTTATACTCGCAATTGTTATATATAAATTTATTTAGGGTAAATCTTATCTAAGATTTTATGAATGACAATTTAATATGTGACAAAGATTGTATTAAAGACTTAAGACCATACGAGAAATGTATAGCACTTGGTGAACAGTCGCTTACTGATACAGAGCTTATCGCAGCGATAATAAAGACTGGTGTATCAGGAAAGCCTGCGGGAGAGCTTGCAAAGGATATTCTTGACAAGTCCCATAACAAAGGATTGTTAGGACTATTTGATATGTCTATTGATGAACTTATGGATATCAAGGGAATAGGGCTTGCGAAGGCGGCACAGTTAAAGTGTATCTGTGAGTTGTCAAGAAGACTTGCCAAGCAGTCAGCAGGGAAAAGACTGGATTTTTCATCGCCATATGCTATTGCTGAGTATTATATGCAGGATATGAGACATTTAACCAAAGAACGTCTTGTTCTTGTAATGCTTGACAGCAGGCTTAATCTTCTTAAGGACAGTGTTATATCAATCGGAACGGTGAACAGCTCACTTGTTTCAGTTAAAGAGGTGTTTAGTGAGGCTTGTAAGAACAAAGCGGTAAGCATAGTTCTTATTCACAACCACCCAAGCGGTGATCCAGCACCAAGTCCGCAGGATATAAGTGTTAGAGAGCAGATAAGAAAGGCGGGGCTTATTCTTGGAATACATCTGATAGATCATATAATTATTGGAGATAATAATTTCACAAGTCTTAATGAATGTGGTTATTTGAGACAATAGAATTGTTGCTACAGGAAAGGAAGAAAATATGTCTAACGTATATGGAATTGATATTGGTACAAGTAATTTTAAAATGTGCTGTAAAGAAAAGATACAATATTAAATGAGAAGAACATTATAGCCATTGCTAATAAGAAAGACCTTTTAGCATTTGGTGATGAAGCATATGAAATGTATGAGAAAGCACCAGAGAATATTGATGTTTCGTTCCCGGTTAAGTTTGGTGTGATTGCAGATATTGAGAATATGCAGACTTTGCTTCTTAATTTCTTTAATAAGGTTAATGGAGATAAGAAGAATACAGGCAATAATGATTTCTATATTGCAGTTCCTACTGATGTTACTGAAGTAGAAAAGAGAGCATTTTATGAACTTGTTGCTGATTCAAAAGTTAAAGCCAAGAATATATATATCGTTGATAAGCCAGTTGCAGATGCAATTGGTGCAGGTCTTGATGTAACTAAGTCAAGAGGTATTATGATGGTTAATATCGGTGCAGAGACAACAGAAATCTCTGTATTGTCATTAGGTGGTATTGTAATAAGCAAGTCAATCAAGATTGGTGGTAATAAGCTTGATGACTGCATTATCAATAATGTTAAAAAGGTATACAATCTTGTAATAGGAAGCAAGACAGCAGAAAGCTTAAAGAAGGAACTTGGAAGTGCGGTAAAGGTTGAAGAAACATTTGCACTCGGCTTTGGACGTAATGTACTTTCAGGACTTCCTGTAAGCGTAGATGTATCATCAGATGTTGTCTATAATGCAATTGTTGATGCACTTCACTCAATTATGGATGCAATCAAAGTTATACTTGAGAGAACTCCACCAGAACTTGCAGCTGATATTATTAAGAATGGTGTATATGTATCAGGTGGTACATCACAGATTAACAATCTTGAACAGTTTATAAAGCAGGAGACTAATCTTAATGTTAATATCGTAGACCAGCCTTCTGAAAGTGTTGTAAGAGGTCTTATAGGAGTAGTAAATAACCCACAGTTTTCTAAGGTTGCATATACTCCACAAGATAAAAATTATGATTAAGGACAGGTAATATGAGAAAAAAATTATCTTCATATATGACATCAAGATACATTCTTATTGCAGTGACGGTTGTATGTATAATATTTGTTTCAACAAGCTTCTTTACAGATAGTCTTGTAGCACCTTTAAGAAATGCTGTTTCTATGGTTGTTGTTCCGTTGCAGAAGGGAATGAATAATCTTGGACTTTGGACCTATGATAAAGTTACTACTTTACAGGAAATCTCAGTTGTATTAGACGAGAATAATGAGTTAAAGAACCAGATAGATAATCTGACAGAAGAGAACAACCAGTTAAGACAGGATTCCTATGAACTTACACGTCTTAGAGAGCTATATAAGCTTGACGAGAAGTATCCGGGCTATACTAAAGTAGGTGCAAGAGTTATCGGTGTTACAACAGATAACTGGTCTAAGGCATTTAAAGTAGATAAAGGCCTTTGATGACGGAATTAAGAAAGATATGAATGTTATTGCAAGTGGTGGTCTTGTTGGAATAGTTGCTGAGGTAGGAAAGAATTATTCCTTAGTCAAGACAATTATTGAAGATAATAATTCAGTAAGTGGAATGTTAATAGATACTAATGATACCTGTATAGTTGAGGGAGATATTGAGCTTTCTGACAGTGGTCTTGTACATCTTAACCATATTAAGGCTGATATAACAGTAAGAAATGGTGATAAGATAGTTACTTCCAATATCAGCGACAAATATCTTCAGGGAATTCTTATAGGATATGCAAAGGATGTAACAGCGGACTCTAATAATCTGACACAGTCAGGTTATCTTGTCCCAGCAGTTGATTTTAATAATCTTCAAGAGGTACTTATTATAACGGAAATGAAAAATCAGTGATTTAAAGCAGGAGTGTTATGAAAAGGAAAGTTGCAGAAATAATTTTAATATTATTATTTTATCTGATACAGGTTACATTTGGCAATGCTATCGGAATAGGTGGCATTACACCTAATCTGCTTATAATACTGCCGGTGCTGTTTGGCTTTTTTAAAGGCAGGAATGAAGGAATGTTAGTAGGCTTCTTATCAGGTGTTATGTATGATCTTTTTCTTTTCTTCACTGTTTGGATTTTCAGCATTGGTTTTTGTATACATAGGATATTTTTCGGGAATATTTTATAAAGAATATGAGAAGGTTGAAGTCCTTATTCCATTGGCAATGATAATGGCATCTGATTTTGTTTTTGAATTTTTATCATATATAGGCAATTTCTTATTACACAACAGGCTGAATGTAGACTTCTTTTTAAGAAGATTTATTATGCCGGAGGTTGTGTATACATTAGTTGTAGCATTGGTATTGTATTATCCTTTGATGAAGTTCGATTCAATATTAGATATTCAATGGAAGAAAAGGAAAAAAGGTATATTAGATGAAGGAAGTATTTGAGTATATATTAAGTCTTTTCAAATCAAGAATTTTTCCACTTATATTGGTATTTGCCATATTGGTAGGCGTGCTTATTAACAGGCTGTTTGGATTGCAGATAATCAATGGAGAGTCTTATGTAAAAGATTTATCAAGTTCTATACAGAAAGATATGAGCGTTGCGGCGACAAGAGGAAGAATATTCGACAAGAATGGTGTGCTTCTTGCTTATAATGACCTTGCATATGCCGTAAGAATAAGTGACAGCGGTAAATATAACAATAACGCAGAGAAGAATGAAAAGCTTAATGCTTCAATAGATAAGACACTTGATATTATTGAGGCAAAGGGAGATACATATTCTAATGATTTTCCTATTGTATATGAAGACGGACAGTATGTATTCAATATAAAGGATAATGAACTTTTAAGATTTTTAAGGGATATATATGGCAAACGTTCAATAAGTGAGCTTAGTGATGAAGAAAGAAATGTAACAGCACAGGAGCTTTTCAGACAGTTATGTGAAAAGTATGAGGTTGTTGTTGCGTCTGATAGTTCAAAAAATCAGGCAACGGTTCTTTCATCAACAGTTAGTTTCCTTAAATCACAGGGGTATATGGTAGAAGCAGCAGGTTTTTCTGTTGACCATGCACTTATGATTGTTAATTTAAGAAGATATATGTCTGCTAATTCATATAACAGATACATTTCTTTTACAATTGCCAATGAGGTATCAGATGAAACTGTTGCGGCAATACTTGAGAGTTCAGATGATCTGACAGGTGTTACAGTAGAAGAACAATATATAAGAAGATATGTGGACAGTGTATATTGCTCACAGATATTAGGATACACAGGTACAGTATCTACAAGCGAGTTAGAAACACTTGGAGATAAGTACGACAGTAACGATACTGTGGGTAAGAGTGGCATTGAGAAGAGTATGGAATCAGTGCTTTCAGGTACTAAGGGTGAACGACAGGTTTATGTAGATACAGTAGGACGAATTACAGAGGTACTTGGTGAGACAGACCCGGAGACTGGCAATGATGTGTACCTTACAATCGATATTAATCTTCAGAAAAATCTATATAATGCAATTGAGGACAGACTTGTACAGATACTTCTTACTTATATGACAAGTGGTGATACCAAGTATTCATATACTTCTAACGGAAGTGTAGATACGGTATACATTCTTGCTAAAGAAGTATATTTTGCACTTATTGATAACAATATTGTGTCAATAAAGCATATCGCTGAGCAGAGTACAGACACGGAGGCACAGGTTTATTCAGCTTTTCTTTCAAAACAGGACAGTACAATGGACTGGATACGAAGTGAGTTAGCTGACGGTGATACACCTTATGGAAAGCTAAACGAAGAACAGCAGCTTTATATATGGTATGTGTATACAAGCCTTAAAGACAGAGGGGTATTTAATACATCTAATGTCGATACAACAGATGATGTATATAAGGACTGGACACAGGCAGATGGAACAAGTCTTAAAGAACTTCTGACACACGGAATAGCTAAGAATTGGATTAATCTTAATGTTTTCTCTACTGAACAGTACACAAGTTTACAAGAATCATATGATGCACTTCTTGATTATATTGATGGATATTTAAGGGAAGATACTTCATTTTATAAGAAAATGTATAAATATATGATTAATTCTGGTTCTATATCAGGAAGACAGGTATGTATGCTTTTGTATGAACAGGGAGTGCTTGATATGAATTCTGAGAATTCAAGATATTCAGCATTAGCAGCAGGAAGCCTTGGAGCATATGATTTTATGACATATGCGATATCTAATAAAATAATAACTCCTGCCCAGCTTGCATTAGAACCTTGTTCAGCATCTGCTGTTGTAACAAATCCTAAGAATGGTGATATCATAGCAATGGTATCTTATCCAAGCTATGATAATAACAAGCTGTCAGGAAGCGTTGATGCCAAGTATTTCAACAGTCTTATTAATGATAAGGCAAGTCCTATGTTAAACAGGGCAACACAGTCATTTACTGCACCCGGTTCAACATACAAGCCATGCACAACTATAGCAGGTATGGATACAGGTATAATATCATCTGGAACTACATTTTATTGTTCTGGTTCATTTGATAAAGTAACACCATCACCAAAATGCTGGAGATTATCAGGACATGGTGGCGAAGTGGCTGCAACAGCGATAAGAGATTCCTGTAATGTATTCTTCTATAATGTAGGTTATAATCTTGCGTGCAGTAAGAATGGCAATTATAACAGTACTTACGGAACAACTATATTACAGAAATACTCAGACCTTTTGGGTTTATCGACTAAAGCAGGTGTTGAAATTGAGGAAAGTGAGCCAATGGCTTCTAATACTAACTCAGTTGCTTCAGCTATCGGTCAGGGTAACCACAAATACAGTACATTAAACCTTGCAAGATATGTAACAACTATAGCTACATCAGGAACCTGCTATAATCTTACACTAGTAGATAAGATTACAGATTCTGATGGTAATCTTATTGAAGATAATCACGCTGATGTTGATCATCAGGTTGAACTAAGCAGTAATATATGGAGTACAGTACACGAGGGTATGATGCTCGCAGGTAATTCATATTCAACAATAGCCAAGCTTGGTTTAAAGATTGCAGCTAAGTCAGGTACTGCACAGGAAAATACTAACGAACCATACCATTCATTACTTGTAACATATTCTCCATACGATGATCCGCAGATATGTGTATCAGTATGTATCCAGCACGGATACTCATCAACAACATCTATGGATTTGACAGCAGATGTGTATAAGATATATTATGGAATGGAATAGTTATAAATAATATTAAATAAGGGGTGAAGATAGTTGGATAACTCAGTAGTAATCAAGGGAAGTAAGAATGGAATTACTGTTAAACTCGATGATAATCTTGGATTTGACGAGCTCAAAGACAGAATAAGAACCAAATTTGCGGCGTCAGCCAAATTCTTTGAAAAAGCCAATCTTGCATTATCACTTGAAGGAAGAAATCTTACTGACAACGAGGAGCAGGAAATTCTTGATATTATATCTGAGGAGTCGGATATTAACATTGTGTGTCTGATGGAACACAACAAGGATAAAGATGAAGTGTACGCAAGAGCAATCGCCAAGGTTGCCGGAGATGGCATATTGCCAGATGTACCATATGATAATACAAATGAAGAGGTTATGCACAGCCGTGTATTTTCCAGTGCCAGCATAGATGATGTATCGACAGATAATACACTTACACAGCCATTATGCCAGTTCTATAAAGGAACATTAAGATCAGGACAAGTTCTTGAAACAGAGAGTAGTGTAGTAATACTTGGAGATGTTAATCCGGGTGGCAAGGTTATAGCGTGTGGCAATGTTATCGTATTAGGAAGCTTAAGAGGCAATATATATGCAGGTGCCAATGGCAATGAGAATGCATTTGTTGTTGCTCTTGATATGGATCCTATGCAGATTAAGATTGCAGATGTTATAGCCAGAAGTTCAGATGCTCCTGTTGTTATAAAGAAGAGATTAAAGAGTAAGGTCAAAGGCGTACAGCCTAAGATAGCATATGTATTTGAAGGCAATATATATGTTGAAGATTTTGCACAGGATGTACTTGAAGATATTCATTTATAAATTTGAATGTGTAAACAGGTTTATTTTAGAATAAATGTTCATAAATTCAAAAAAAGTCTTGATTTAATGAGCAAAATTACGCATAATTATTTTATTGTGTATTTATTTACTTAGTATATTAATTTTGGAGGAAATAAAATGAGTGAAGTTATTGTTGTTACGTCAGGAAAAGGCGGCGTAGGTAAGACTACAACTACAGCTAATATAGGTACTGGTCTTGCTAAGCTTGGAAAAAAGGTTGTTATGATTGATACAGATACAGGCCTTAGAAACCTTGATGTAGTACTTGGACTTGAGAATAGAATTGTATACAATCTTGTAGATGTTGTAGAGGGTAACTGTCGTTTAAAGCAGGCTATGATTACAGATAAGAGATGTCCTTATCTGTATCTTCTTCCAACAGCACAGACAAGGGATAAGTCAGCTATTTCACCTGAACAGATGATTAAGCTTGTAGATGAGATTAAAGCAGATCCAGAGAACTTTGATTACATATTACTTGATTGCCCAGCCGGTATTGAGCAGGGCTTCCAGAATGCCATAGTTGCAGCTGACAGAGCTTTAGTTGTAACTACTCCAGAAGTCTCAGCTATCCGTGATGCTGACAGAATTGTAGGTTTATTAGATGATAATGGCTTAAAAGACCGCGAGGATTTAATTGTCAACAGAATAAGAATGGATATGGTCAACAGAGGTGAGATGATGTCAATCGCAGATGTCAACGACATTTTACAGCTCAATGTAATAGGTGCTGTTCCAGATGATGAGAATATTGTAGTTGCTACTAACAAGGGTCAGCCTTTAGTAGGTGACAGCAGTATGGCTGGACAGGCATATATGAATATATGTCATAGAATTCTCGGTGAAGATGTACCTTTCCTTGATCTTAATGGCAAGGGTGGATTCTTTAAGAAGTTATCATCACTCTTTAAGGGTGATAAAAGAACTAAGACCAATTCAGCCTTAAGTATATGAGCCATATATGGCAGAATGGAAGAAGATATGAGTTTACTTGATTTATTTAAGAAGAAGGGTTCTGGTGATGTAGCAAAAGACAGACTTAAGCTTTTGCTCGTATCTGACAGGGCTAATTGCTCTCCTGAAGTTATGGAAATGATAAAAAATGACATAATTAAAGTTATTTCAAAATACATGGTAATAGATGCAGAAGGACTTGATATCCAGATAACATCTACAGAATCAGAAGGTGATAATGGTTCTGTACCTGCAATCTATGCTAATATTCCAATTAAGGATATGAGAAATAGTGACAAATAATCACGTGTAATCAAATAAGGATTATTGTGGTGGAGAATTTATGTTTAAAAAATATAAACTAAGATCGTATAATTTCAGGCTTATTGCTTTGATAACAATTACCTGTATATATGCGTTAATGGTTGTAAATAGCGCTAATTCAAGTTATACCATAAAAGCAGGGTGCTGGTATGGCTGCAGCATATTTAATGATGATTTTTATATCATTTGTTGATTACAAATTTATAACTAAATATTACTGGCTTTGGTATGCAATAGGCAATATACTGCTTGTTCTTGTACTTCTTATAGGTAAATCAAGCCACGGTGCGAAAAGATGGCTTGGCATAGGTACATCTTTTCAGATACAGCCTTCAGAGTTTATGAAGCTTATTATAGCCATATTCTTAGCTAAGGTAATATCTATGTATAAGGACAGGCTTAATACGTGGAAGTTTCTTGTCATAATTGCACTTGTACTTTTAGTTCCTATACTGCTTATAGTTAAAGAACCAGATTTATCTACCACTGTTATGGTTGTTCTTATAGTAGTTACTATTATATTCTGTGCAGGGATAAGTTATAAGATAATTGGTATGGTGCTGCTTGTTGTAGTTCCACTTATAGCAGCATTTCTTGTATACATTATTGCTACACCGGATCCTATATTTATGGAACAATATCAGAGAAATCGTATTGTCGATTTCATATACGGAAGTGATTCTACTGATGGAACGGTAAGTGCTGGTGTATATCAGCAGAATTATGCGGTTCAGGCAATAGGTTCAGGACAGTTATCAGGTAAAGGCCTTAATAATGAAGATCCATCTTCACTTAAGAATGCCGGATATATAGCAGAAGCGCAGAATGACTTTATATTTGCGGTTATAGGTGAAGAACTTGGATTTGTAGGCTGCTTAATTACAATTTTTTTGTTGTTTACTATCGTAATAGAGTGTATAATTACAGCAGTAAGGGCTAAGGACTTAGAAGGGCGGCTGATATGCTGCGGTGTAGCGGCGTATATAGCATTCCAGACGTTTATTAATATAGGCGTTGTTACAAAGCTTCTGCCTAATACAGGTTTGCCACTTCCATTTTTTAGTTGTGGCGTAACATCACTTGTTAATTTATTTGCGGCAATGGGAATTGTGTTGAATATCAATCTGCAAAGAAATGTCGACAGAGATGATGAGATATTTGCAGATGATTTCCGTGGATAATAGATAAGTATTAAAGATATTGGCTGTAACAAGCCATAGCATTAAAATGAAATATTGATAAAATAACAGCATAAGATAGGGGGGTTCTTATGAACATTGGTTTAATAGCACATAATTCAAAGAAGAAATTAATGCAGAATTTCTGTATTGCATACAAAGGAATTCTAAACAAGAATCAGTTATTTGCGACGGGTACAACAGGAAGACTTGTAGAAGAAGTTACTAATCTTTCTATACACAAGTTCCTTGCAGGACATCTTGGTGGTGACCAGCAGCTTTGTGCCCAGATTGAGCATAATCAGCTTGATCTTGTCATTTTCCTAAGAGATGTGGAATCACCAAATCTTCATGAACCAGATTCTAATAATATATGTATGCTGTGTGATATGTATAATATTCCATTAGCAACTAATCTTGCCACAGCAGAATTATTGATTAAGTCGCTGGAAAGAGGCGATATGGAATGGAGAGAAATATATCAATAATCAGTGAGAATTATTAAAATATAAGCTGCCGTTTGAACAAGAACGGTAGCTTTTGATGTATTATTAATGATTAAGGGAGGAGTTATGCCAGGTAATAAAGTAGTCAGGTATAAAAGAAGACCACGGGCTGTGGCATTTATATTTGCCCTTGTACTTATTTATATAATATGTTTTTTTGTGTTGTATACAACCAAAGCAAAGGTTCAGACATATGAAGTTAACGTAGGTTCATTAACGAATAATGCTGTATTTACAGCGTTAGCAGTAAGAGAGGAAAGTGTATACAATTCGCCTTATTCTGGCAATGTCAATTATTACCAGCGGGAAGGGACGAGAGTTAAGAAGGGCGATACCATTTATACTGTCGATGAAACCGGCAGGGTATCAGAGATACTTTCTTCATATAACAAATTAGGTGAGAATTCACTTTCAGAGAAGAATTTATCAGATATTAAGACGACACTCAATAATTATAAGACTGATTATGATGGAAGTGATTTTACATATGTATATGACCTGAAATCAGACCTTAATGTGACTGTATTACAGTCTATTAATGAAAATGTTGTTGCTAACCTTGATTCTATTGTAGAGAATACAGGAAGCCAGAACCTTTTCCAGACAGTAACAGCTGAAAGCAATGGTATTGTTGTATATGCGGTTGACGGATACGAACAGATTAATGACAACAATGTAACAACTAATGATTTCAATAAAGATAACTATAATAAGAATAATTTAAAAGGTGAATCACTTATTGTATCAGGTAATCCTGCTTATAAGATAGTTACAAGTGAAGACTGGTATATGCTTATCAGGTTATCTAAAGATGATATTGATGAGTATGGGCTGGCTTCTAAGAAAAGCCTTAATATTAAGATTAAGAAAGATAATATGACAGTAAAATGTGGTTTTTCTATTATAGAGAAGAGCGATGGCTATTATGGAAAGTTATCACTAGACAGCTATATGATAAGATATGCACAGGAAAGATTTCTTGATATTGAGCTTGTTACAACTGGTAAGAGTGGTATGAAGATACCTGTGTCAGCAGTTACAGAAAATGAATTCTACGAAATTCCAAGGTCTTACCTTACAAAAGGTGGTAACAGCAGTAATCAGGGATTTATATGTGAGAAATATGATAATGGTAATCTTATAACTACATTTGTTGAAGCAGATATAGACAAGCTTACTGATGATTATGTGTATGTAAGCAAGTCAGACTGGGAATCAGGAATTGCGGTTGTAATGCCAGACTCTGCATCAAGGTATGTTATCGGGGCAACGAAGAAGTTAAAAGGTGTATATTGTGTTAATACCGGATATACAATATTCTGTCCGGTTGAGATTATTGATGAGAATAATGAATATTATATTGTCAAGCAAAATCTTACACACGGAATATCAGTGTATGACCGAATTATATTAGACGCATTGAAATACCAGCCAAATGAAATGATATATTAATCAGAATGGAGAATTGCTATGTTGGATAATCATAATGAAATGCTAAAATCTAATTATGAAGCTGTTAAGAAGAATATTAAAGCAGCTTGCGAGAGGAGCAGACGTGATAAGAGTGAAGTGTGCCTTATTGCAGTAAGCAAGACTAAGCCACAGGAAGATATAATGCAGATATATGAATGTGGTGAACACCAGTTTGGAGAGAATTATGTTCAGGAAATGGTAGATAAAGTTGATGCGCTTCCTAAAGATATAGTATGGCATATGATAGGACATTTACAGCGTAATAAAGTTAAATATGTTGTTGGCAGGGCTTCTATGATTCATTCGGTTGATTCATTAAAATTAGCAGAGGCTATTAATCAGGAGGCTGTAAAAAAGGGATTGTAGCTGATATTTTAATTGAAGTAAATGTTGCAGGCGAACTTAATAAATTTGGTTTTAAACCAGAAGAAGTTGAAGCGTTTGTTAGAGCAATTAGTGGATTTAGTGGAATTAGAGTCCGTGGATTGATGACAAGTGCTCCATATGTAGAAAATCCCGAAGATAATAGGTGTTATTTCAGACAATTAAAGCAATTATGTGTTGACATTAATGCTAAAAACATTGATAATATCAATATGGATGTGCTTTCAATGGGTATGACTAATGATTATGTTATAGCTGTTGAAGAAGGTGCTACTCATATAAGAGTTGGTACTGCTATATTCGGACATAGAGATTATGGTAATGCGTAAGATAAAGACATATGTGTGTTGATACAGAAGGATAAGATTTTTAGTTACTATAATTAATGTAATATTATAATATATTAGGGAGAGATGTTATGAGTTTTGTTGATGGATTTTTGAATCTTTTCAAGGTTCAGGATGATGAATTTGATGATGATTACGATTACGATGAAGAGTTTGATGATGACGAAGATGATGATAAGCCTTCAGCAAGAAAGAAGCTTTTTTTCAGGTTCTAAGAAGTCAGATGATGAAGATACATCAACTTCATTTACAATGAGCGACAAGCCTAAGAACTCAAGAGGAAAGGTTGTTCCAATTAAGCAGACAGCGAGAGGTCTTGAAGTAGTTGTTATCAGACCAGAGTCTATGGAAGATGCAAGTGAGATAACAGATACGCTTTTAAGTGGTAAGGCTGTTGTACTTAATCTTGAAGGAATTCACGTTGAGATTGCACAGAGAATAATTGATTACTCAGCAGGCTCATGTTATTCGATAAGAGGTAATTTACAGAAGATTACCAATTACATATTCCTTGTTACACCTCCTAATGTGGATATTTCAGGAGATATTCCTGAGATAGCAGCTGGTGGCATTGATCTTACATCATTTAAGAATGATACAAAGTTCTAGATAATTTATATTACTGCCACTCTTGTTTGCAAGGAGTGGCAGTTTAGTTATTACTAAGATTGGATTGGAGAATATTATGTCTAAGTGTATTAATGTTAAATACGAAGGAAAGCCTTTATATAATATTGTTATTGAACAGAGCTTTGATAAGTTAGCAGAAGAATTTGATAAGTTAGGAGTTACAGGAAGAAAACTCTGTATTGTGTCTGACAGCAATGTTGCACCTTTATATGCGAAGCATATAGAAGAACAGTTATTAAAGACTGGCAATAAGGTATTTACATTTGTATTTGAAGCTGGCGAGGCTAACAAGAATCTTGATACAGTTGAAGATGTATATGAGTTTCTTATTAAGAACCATTTTGATAGAAAAGATATGCTTGTAGCACTTGGTGGTGGTGTTGTTGGAGATTTAACTGGATTTACAGCAGCTACATATCTTAGAGGAATAAGCTTTATACAGGTTCCCACATCTCTTCTTGCACAGGTTGATTCAAGTATTGGTGGAAAGACAGGTGTTGATTTCAGAGCATACAAGAATATGGTAGGAGCATTTTACCAGCCTAAGCTTGTATATATGAATATATCAGTGCTTAAGAGCCTCTCAGACAGATTATTCAATTCTGGTTTTGGTGAAATAATAAGCACGGCCTTATTAAAGATGCCGCATATTATGAATGGTTAAGAGATAATATCAGTAATATTAAGAGCAGAAATTCAGATGCCTTAGAGCAGATGATATATGTAAGCTGCAATATAAAGAGAGAAGTTGTAGAAAAAGATCCTAAAGAAAAGGCGACAGGGCACTTCTTAATTATGGACATACATTAGGACACGCAATAGAGAAGCTTATGGATTTCAAACTCTATCACGGCGAGTGTGTTACACTTGGAATGATTGCCGCATTAAGAATATCAGTCAACAGAGGCGATATTGATGAGAAGGCATATAATGATGCAATAGATATGTTCAAGTTATATGATTTCCCTCTTAATGTAACAGGAATTACAGCAGAAGATGTTGTCAAAGTGTCAAAGAGCGATAAGAAAATGGATGCAGGCAAGATTAAATTCATTCTTTTTAAAAGAAATCGGTAATGCTTATATTGACTATGATGTAACAGATGAGGAGATGCTTGCAGCATTAAAGATGTTATTTTATGTAATAGGTAATTTCAATAAAAACACCATATTACATAAAAATACTATGTGACGATGATACACACTTGCACGAAGCTCTGGTTTAACGCTAACGACCGTGTTGGCGTGTGAATGTGCAAAGCACATTCTGTTTTATAAAGAGAACATAATAATTGGAGAATAGAATATATGTCAGATACAGATATTATCAACACAGCACAACAGGATTTTAACTGCATTAGTAAGAAAAGACGAATATTAAGCCTTGTCTTATATATTGTTATAACAGCAGTGCTTACGCAGATAGACCAGATAACTAAGTATATAGCTGAACAAAGGTTGTACAATAAGCCGGATTTTGTAATTATTAAAGATGTTCTTCATCTTACATATCTTAGAAATAACGGAAGTGCATTTGGAATGTTTAGCGGGAAAATTAATGCCTTTCTGGTGCTTACAGTAATTATGATATGTTTAATTACATACGTAGTTCTTAAGATGCCATTAATCATAAAATATACACCTGTATACATAACCTGTATATTACTTGCTTCTGGAGCTATAGGAAACTTTATAGACAGGGTGAGATTGGGATATGTGCGTGATTTTATATATTTCAAAATAATTAATTTTCCAGTATTTAATATAGCAGATTGTTATGTTACAGTGTCAGTTATTATATTTATAATACTTATTCTTTTTGTATATAAGAATGAAGATGATTTTGCGTTCTTATCTTTAAAGAAATAAGCAGGGCAATATATTAATTATATGAATCTTGGATTATTATTAGAATTGAGGAATAGAATGCAGAATACTATGGTTGACGAAATAATAAATACGGATAAAGAAAATTTGCTGGAAGATACTACATTTATTGTAGATATTGATGATAAGAATACACGAATTGACAAGTATCTTTCTGATGAACTGGCAGATGTATCGCGTTCAAGAATACAGAAGCTGCTTGATGAGGGATGATTACTGTCAATAATAACAAAGTCAAATCCAATTATAAGGTTGCGGCTGATGATATTATAAATGTACATATTCCTGAGCTTGTAGTTCCTGAAATTGTTCCTGAGGATATTCCGCTTGATATAGTGTATGAAGATGACGACATAATAGTTATTAATAAGCCAAAAGGTATGGTTGTACATCCAGCTGCAGGGCACTATAGTGGAACTGATGTATCATTGCCGTGATAATCTATCGGGAATTAATGGTGTATTAAGACCGGGAATGCCCTGATGTATCATTGCCCGTGATAATCTATGCACAGCAGTTAAGTGTTCATTCTATTACAAGAAAATATTGCCATAGTACATAATCAATTTAATAACACTGAGGGTGTTGTAGATGTCCGACTTCGCAATCCATCAGACAGAAAGAAGATGGCAGTTGATAAAAAGAATGGTAAAAATGTAACGCATTATAGGGTATTAGAACAATTTGGCAAATTACATTGAATGTCAGTTAGAAACCGGACGGACACATCAGATAAGAGTTCTAGGACATCCGCTGCTTGGAGATGATGTATATGGAAGGCAAATCTCCATTTAATCTGTGGACAGTATGTGGAATATAGTGTGCCAGAATATTTTCAAAAGGTTATTAGCCGGTTAAGGAACAGTTAAGTCATATTATACAGAAGCAGATAACAGTATATAATTATTTATATAGTAAATATCAAGTATTGTCTGGGCACTTCAATATGACAGATATCAGGATTTATAGCAGGTAGTAGGATTATGAGAAGGAAAGAGTTTATTGATACTATATTAAATGGTATTTCGGATACATTTGATATATATCATAATTATTGGTTTAACAATAGAAAATTTGTCATATACGCATATAATTACAAGAACAGGGATAAGTTCTCGACAACTGATTCTGCAAAATTATGGGATATGAAATGTTTTGAGCATTTATTCTTTATTAACAGTGATTCACTTGATGAAGAACAGTTAAAGGATCTTGTTAAGTTCACGATTGAGCAGATAGAACCGCATTTTGTCCGTAATGATAACAAACTTCCTTGTAAAAATCATATGTATTCGTATATTTCATTTATAATTATTACAAGAAATAAGCCTGATGATAATGTAAAGCTTATGATAGAGAAGACTAACATTGTAAAGAAATATATGTTTGGAGCAAGAGGGTACAGTAATATCCGCCTGGTCTGTGTTACCCCAAGCCAGTTCAGCGTTATTTCCAACCGATATGGCAAAGAAATATCCGATTATCTTAAGAAGATGATGTCCAGCGGTTATTAATAAATATGAAGACAAAAATATTGTGTAAAATGAATGAATTTTGCATAAAATAGCTGGATTTTATATACAATTTAATGTATAATACAACTAAATCAAAGAGCTGTTTGAAATATTTAGGTAACCGGGAGGTAATGTATTATGGATGAAAGAACAGTAATTACAATAGGTCGTGAATTTGGTAGTGGCGGACACGAGATAGGAATGAAGCTTGCTGAGAAGTTAGGAATTAAATGTTATGATAAGGAACTTCTTCAGGTTGCTGCAAAGGAAAGTGGATTGTGTGAGGAGTTATTTGCCTCTCAGGACGAGAAGCCTACTAACAGTTTCCTTTATTCTCTTGTTATGGATACATATTCACTGGGTTATTCTAATTCATATGTTGATATGCCTATTAATCACAAGGTTTTCCTTGCACAGTTTGATGCAATAAAGAAGCTTGCAGCTAAAGAGTCTTGTGTGATTGTTGGACGTTGTGCCGATTATGCACTTGAAGATAATCCATATGCAGTAAGTGTATTTGTCAAGGCAAGTCTTGATGAAAGAATTAAGAGAATTAAGAAGTTATATGAACTAAATGATTCTAAGGCTGCTGATCTTATACAGAAGACAGATAAGAAGAGAGCAAGCTACTACAATTATTATTCAAGTAAGAAGTGGGGCGAAGCTAAGAGCTATGATTTATGTATAGATAGTGGTCTTGTAGGAATTGATGGAGCTATTGAGCTTATATTAAAGTTCATAGAACTTAAAGAGAAAAATCAGAATAATGGTTAATTGATATGGAAATTCGTGGTTATAAGCGCATAAAGAAGAAAGATATTAAAAGATGGTTCAAAGGCAGTAATTTAATAGTATATGTTTTAATTTTACTGTTGCTTTTATTGATATTGTTGTTTGCATTTAAGACGATAGTCAGTATGCATAATGATAATGTATCATCAGATAGTGATGAGTCTGCAGATACAACAGAGGAAGATACCGGTTCAACAACAGAGGAGTCTGCATATATAGCAAAGAACCAGTCGTATAAGATTAGAATTAATGTCAGCAGGAACATTGCTATTATATACAGTATAAATTCTAATAATGGGTTCGATAATGTTGTGAAGGCTTTTTATGTATCTGTTAACAGTAATATTAATACTGGTGACACATTTATATCAGAGAAGGCTGAGTGGCGTAAGCTTGATATTACTGGATATGGTCATTATAGTACAAGACTTAATAATTCAGAATATATATGTTCATCTGCATATTTTACCAAGACAGTTGGTAATATGAATATAGATGAATATAATAAAATGGGAACAAGTGCTTCAAGCGGTTCAATCTATATGACACCTGCCGATGCCAAATGGATATATAATAACTGCGGTGTTAATACACAGGTGCAGATAGAGAATGATTTCGATATCCCTTCTTCAGTTAATATAACAGAATTTAAAAAATATAACTATGTTGATAAACTCGAAGAATAAATATGAGTATCATATAATTTGTCTTAATATAAAGATGAATTATATGATACTTTTTTTAGTGACAATTTTGACTAAAGGTCATAATTTGTGATATACTTTATAAGTTATTATAAAAATTACATAAATTAACAAAAATTAACAAAGGGAGAAAATTATGTCACAGATTATTATTATGGCAACGATAATTATATATCTTGCCGCAGTTGTGTACATTGGTGTTCTATGTTCAAAGAAGAACAACGCTGTTGATGATTTTTATCTTGGTGGACGAAAGTTAGGACCATTTGTTACAGCTATGAGTGCAGAAGCGTCTGATATGAGTAGCTGGCTTTTAATGGGACTGCCAGGACTTGCTTATCTTACAGGTGTTGCGGATGCAGCGTGGACAGCTATAGGTCTTGCAATAGGAACATATGTGAACTGGCTGATTGTAGCTAAAAGAATACGTAAATATACACAAGCATATGATTCATTTACAATTCCTGATTTCTTTTCAAAGAGATTTGGAGATGAAAAGAGAATATTAACATTAATAGCTGCTATAGTTATTGTAGTATTCTTTATTCCATATACAGCTTCAGGATTTGCCGCCTGTGGTAAGCTGTTTTCAAGTCTTTTGGATTTAATTATTTAGCAGCAATGATAATAAGTGCAATTGTTATTGTTGCATATTGTACATTAGGTGGATTTCTTGCCGCTAGTATGACAGATTTAATTCAAAGTATAGTTATGACAATAGCACTGGTTGTAGTTGTTGTATATGGTGTTAATGTTGCAGGTGGCTTTGATATGGTTATGGAAAATTCCAAAGCACTTCCAGGATATCTTGGATTATTTGATACATATTCAGCAGCAACTAATTCAGCAGAGCCTTACAGTCTGCTTAAAATTGCCTCTATGTTAGCGTGGGGACTTGGATACTTTGGTATGCCACATGTATTATTGAGATTTATGGCTATAGAGGATGAAGAAAAGCTTAAATTATCAAGAAGAGTTGCTTCTATATGGGTAGTTATTTCTTTATCTGTAGCTGTATTTATTGGTATTGTTGGTCTTAGTATGACTAAGGCAGGTGCTATTGAAACACTTACAGGAAGTAACTCTGAGACGATAATTGTAAAAATAGCACATTTATTATCTACACACGGAGTTGCCACAGCCATAATTGCTGGTGTTATATTAGCAGGAATTCTTGCAGCGACAATGTCTACAGCAGATTCACAGTTACTAGCAGCAGCTTCAAGTATTTCACAGAATATACTTACAGATGTATTCCATATTAAAATGTCTAAAAATTCATCTATGAATGTAGCTAGAATTACAGTTGTAATTATATCTGTAATTTCAATTATTCTCGCATCAAATCCGGACAGTTCTGTATTTGAAATTGTATCATTTGCGTGGGCTGGATTTGGAGCTACATTTGGACCTGTTGTATTATGTGCATTATTCTGGAAAAAGCTAATAAATATGGAATTACTGCTGGAATGATATCTGGTGGAATTATGATATTCGTATGGAAATATGGAATATCTAAGCTTGGAGGAATATTCTCAATATATGAATTGCTTCCAGCATTCATTGTTGCATTACTTGTTATAGTTATTGTAAGTTATGCAACAGGCGGTCCATCAAAGGAAGTTATTGAAAAGTTTGAAGAAGTTAAAATAAGTAATTAGATATAATAAATACAATATAACGCCGATAAACTGAGATTTATCGGCGTTATATGTTTAACTTATACTGCTCTTTTTATAGATTTTTATAGATAATAAAAGCTATTGTTAATTACTGTAGGCATTATACATTATACAACAATAAATATAACAATAGCTTTGAATTATTTATTGATTATTTAGCAACAAGCCTTCCCTGATATAGCTTTTTCTGGAGCATATTAATATGGAATTCTTTCTGGTATTTCTTTATCTTGTTAGTTTCATTCTCGGTTATAATAGATAAAGCCAGTCCCTGATTGCCGTTACGTCCACATCGTCCAACACGGTGTATGTATTCTTTTTGATTCTTCAGGCAGATTTACATTAATAACAACATCAATATCATCAATCTGAAGTCCTCTTGCAGCTATATCTGTGGCCAGTAATAACTGGAGCTTTCCTGAGCGGAATTTATCAAGTGTATTACGCTTGGTTGTTGCATCTGCATTGCTTGAAAGGTAACCCACATTATAATTATGATATAAGAGCTTTTGGAGTGATTCTTCAAGGTCATATTTGGTGTTAATAAAGATTATTGCCTTGGAAGGTTTAACCGCCTTAATAAGCTTTCTAAGAGTTTCTATGCGTTCACGTCTGTCTGTTATAACATAGTTATGTTTTATTGTTGAAGGAATTACACTTTCAGAAGCTTTGATAGAATTAATATCAATGTCTATAGGTTTAAATGTAAGGCTGTTAGCTTCTTTGCGTGTCTTCTTATCTATGCTTGCAGAAAAAAAGAAGAACTTGAGTATACTTCATAAGTGACTTTCTTATCGAATGAACGTGTTCAATATAAGTCTTTCCAAGAAGCTTGTCAGCTTCATCTAATACGAGTGACTTTACTTCGTGTACCTTAATCTTCTTCATATTGATAAGCTGACATATTCTTGCAGGTGTTCCAATAAGAATTGAAGGCTTAGACTTAAGATTATCAATCTGTCTGTTAATATTACCCTCTCCAGTTACAAACATAGATGTATATGGACAACCCTCATATGAGAATAACTGTTCAGCCTGATGGTTTACCTGGGAAGCAAGTTCACCATTAGGAACAAGGATTATAGCCTGAATATTCTTTGAATGAGTAGGCTTATGTCCATTATAGGTGTTCTTATTATTCACAGTGCTTCCAGCGTTGTTATTCTTAGAGCTAATATCAGCATTGTTATTCTTGAAACTATTATTATTGCCTGTTATATGTGAAATTATAGGGCAAAAGATAAGCTAAAGTCTTACCTGTTCCAGTTCCTGAGCATACAATTACATCTTTATTGTTAGATATATGCTTATAAGTCTTAGCCTGTACATCTGTCATATCTGTTATGCCGGACTGAGAAAGTATTGAAACAACATTAGTATCAATATTATCTATATCTTTAAATAACATATTTATATATCTCCATTCTGTATAGTATTATAATATATTATTCTGTCAGATTAGATGTTAAAAGTCTAATTGTGTTCAGATGAATAATAATATAATAACAGATGATTACCAGTAATGTCATAGTATCAGATGCATAATATTAT
>VOFH01003444.1_pt1 | contig 31089 bp, 56 predicted proteins | sample 5384091 | NCBI WGS metagenome assembly VOFH01 (sample SAMN12384727, study PRJNA508395) | human gut metagenome | isolation source: healthy gut G | host: Homo sapiens
CATCGTACAGATATTGGTGAGCAGCTTCCGCCTCTGCCAGCAATACGTAACTAATGCAATTACGCAGGTGTATTAGCTAAGTGCAAAATTTCTGTTACCAGATTGTAAATAAGCATAACACGAAATCCACCGATCACTGATACTAACTCAAAATTTCTCATTAAAATAATATCACGGACACTTCCTGCGGAAGCTTGTTCTTGATTTCATTGCAAATGCTCCGAACAAAAGCCCTCCAATCAGAGGAAGTACAACGGGTCATGCACTTCCAGGACCTGCTTCATAGTTTTAATAATGTTGTAAAATAAAGCTAATAATAAAATTCCTGCAATCACAATGATCATTCCTGAGATTTCTTTGCCGGATAAACTCTTCAAGCGAATATCCCTGTTTTAAAACAATTACACCTGTTCCTACTCCAAGAACAAATCAATCGTTGAAATGTGCATTCAAGTCACCTGCTGAAGCATACGATTACCATGCACGCAGTGGACGTCCTAAAAATACAAGTGCTCCGATTGTGAAAGTACCTAATATAAAACGTGTCATTGTAGCTGAACCGGCTGTCGCACAATATTCCTTTGTAGCCAGTGAAATTATCAATGATCCAAGTATAATTCAACTATCTCGGTCTCGCATACTGTACAGCTGCTGCCTGATGCATTCCAAGCGCACCTGCTGTATGTCTGGATAAAACATGCAACACAGATTGCCATGTTTGCCGGTTTCCAAAATATGCCAGACATGCTGCAACTAATCCACAAAAGCACTCCGGCTAATGCCATTTTCTTCTTTGAACCTGCAAAATTCTTACTGAACTCCATTTCTCACTCCTCGGACAATTACTGCCCGAATCGCCAATTTCTACTTCTTCCTTTATTGTTGAAATGAAAACTAACTTAACACCCCCTGCTCTGCATTTTGTAGGGATTCATAAAATCAGTGGAGCGCAGTGTCCTCCCCGCTCTTGTAGAAATACCATACGACATCAAGTTTCATCTACTTACTTACTCTGCCGAATCATAATCATACAAATTAAATGAGACAATCGGACATCTCTCTCTTTTAGAAAAATCTCCATATATGGTCCTCCCGGGATTTCCTTGATACCATCATAAAACTGCCAGGCTCTCTGCAATGCAATCTCTCTAATTGCATCAATCCCTTTTCTTCCACATGCTTAACGCTGCGTGGTCTGCGATCATGGCCCATTTAAAGTTCCTGCCTCCAGTGCTGTCGGCATCTGTTCCGGATGATTGTGATTGTAAGTATCAGCCCGCTCACCTCGTTTTCAGTGGTCTGATCGCCCATGCCATCCCTCACATAATTCCGCCAGTTCCTTGCGGACCATACAAACTCTTATGCCCGTGCAACAAGCACATCAATCCCCATCTTCTGTGTACATCTATTGGAAGCCACCTGCTGTTTGAGATGCATCTACGATAAATAACAGTTTATGCGCTTTCGCAATCTTCCCGATTCGTTCAATATCATTGAGATTTCCGTAAAGATTCGAACCATGCGTGCAAATAATTGCTTTTGTCTCTTGCCTCACCGCCGCTTCCAGCATATCATATGAAATATTACCAGCCCTCGTCAGCCGGCAAATCGTTAATGTCTGCTCCAGCCTGCTGTCGTTCATATAATGGTCTGAGAACTGAATTATGTTCCATCACCGTTGTAATCACATGATCCCAGGATTGATCAGCCCTTGGATCGCACAAATGTTCAGACTTTCGTTGCATTGCTTGTAAAGGCAATCTGCTTTTTGGATTCTCTGCATGAAACATTCTTCCAAGCCGCTCCCTCGTATCATAGATAACTCTCTGCTGCATCCAACGCCGCCTCCGTACTTCCCTCTTCCTGCATTACCAAGATGATTCATTGCCTGTACGATTGCTTCTGCCACTTCCGGTGGCTTAGGCAGTGTGGTTGCTGCATTGTCCATATAAATCGTATGTTTTTCCATTGTTTATCCTCTTGTTTTTCTCTAAAAAATATTATACTACCTAAAATTTTTTAGTCTAATTGAAACCTTATAATAAATGAAAGAACTTATGATTTTTCTATAAGTTCTTTTCGCATTTTCGATACTATTTTTTTAGATATATCCACTTTTCGTCTGCTTCCCTCACCGTACTGATTCCGAAGCCTCGTTCCAGACCATTGCTTTCTAAATGCATTCATAATATCATCTGCATACTCGGTGCCACACTAATCAGCAGACCCTCCTGAAGTCTTTTGCGGGTCATAGAGAAGATCAATATCTGTCTCTGTTGCATCACCTGTATCTACCATATGACCGGAATATTCCCTATTCTTATAGGAACCTGCCGGCACGAGTCCCATCTGTGCAAGCTCACGGCTCCGTCAATATATGCTACATCATCCACATAAATGTCAAACTCCCCACCTCACTTGCCGATGCCATCTCTGCACAATGTCCCAGCAAACCAAAACCGGTTACATCCGTACAGGCTGATATTGATACTTTTCAATCACTTCTTTTGCCTTTTATTTTAAAGAAGACATCACTTTAATTGCTTCCTGCATCGAATTTTCCGAAGCCATCTCTGCTTTCACTGCTGTGTTTACTACTCCGCTTCCGATTGGCTTGGTCAAAAATCAATGCATCCCCTGGTCTGCAACCATAATTTTTAAACATTTTTTCGGATGCACAAACCCAGAAACACAATCCATACTTCGGTTCATTATCCTGAACAGAATGTCCTCCTACAAGAACAGCTCCCGCTTCTTTTACCTTATCTGCACCACCTCTTAATATGTCTGCAAGGATAGACGGATCAAGGCAATTTGGAAATCCAACAACATTCAAAGCAATCTTTGGCTCCGCCCATTGCGTAGACATCCACTAAAGTGAGTTTGCTGCTGCGATCTGTCCAAACATATGGATCATCTACTACCGGTGTAAAAATCCACCGTCTGTATCATTGCGATTTCATCTGTAATTTTATAAATTGACATCATCCGATGTCTCAATTCCTACCACAGAGATTCTCATCCTGAATTTTGGTAGTTTACCCAGAACCTGAGCAAGGGTCTCAGGACCGATTTTAGCCGCTCATCGGCGGTATTTGTCATCTGAGTGAGTCTAATCTCATCTCTCGTTTTCCATTCCATTTGATCATTCATTTCATTTCTATCTGTATGATTTTAACAGATTCCCACCCTCACCTTATGGACCTTTTGTCTGCATTATTCATCGTTCTACAATACTATGCATATTTGTCACAGTTCAACCTGGAGTTTTTTCTTTCAGTCCATAACTAGTCAAGACAAGTTCACATGTCATAATCTCAACACCCTGTGCTTCAAGGGTTTTCAAATCTTCAACAGTTAGAACCTTCCGTTGGCCGTTTTTGCACCACCATTATAAAATAAAATTGTCTTTGGAAGTTTCTTCTAGCTGTGTCGTTACCATCTAAATCCTTCAAAACAAAAACTTTGCCAAGATCTTCTTTCCCTTCACCCATATGATCTGCCACCAATCCCCAACCTTTCTTTATTTCTTCTGCTGTCGGGTAGCCATGTGACCGGTGCGGCTTCTTCCAGCCTCCTTCGCAACTGTGCCGCTAAGCTGAATTGTAACCTTAAATTCTTTTCAGCCTAATTTTCGAATGTTACTGTTCCCCCTGAACTCTGTGCCATCTTTGTCACATTCTGAACTGCAATATGTTTATCAACCAATACTTCAATTGTCTCTGCACCGATTTACTTTCTGCATTGCTTTTTGTTTTTATAACTGAATTGAGCATGCATCACCATTGCATACTGTAATCATATCCATTTTCTCCCTTCTTTTGGCGGATACGTGTAGAATCGAACCACCCAAGACGTTCCACGCCTCACACTGGTTTGAAGACCAGGGGAACACGCAACTGCCCAGCCGCACCGAATTAAGCAATTCGTTCGACTTGAATATATCCGAATGCACTATCTCTTGGTAATACTGTTTTCTGTAAAAATTCACAGTTACTGTTCACAGTACCGCATTCTATTCTAATTCACTTTTTTAAATGTTTCGCTATTTTCATCATCTTTTCACCTTAACTGCGAGGATATTCTTTATTATACAACATACAATTTTCGAACCCTCTTTTTTTCTCCCAGCGGATATGCCAGAACATTCTCCCATTTCAAATCCTCCGCTGCCGCGAGCTTTGAAATGATTGTTACACCAATCCCTTTTTTACAGATTGTTTTATCCTCCGTATTTTCCATATTTGCAACTACGTTTAGTTTTCGAATGTCAATCCCTTCCCGCTTTAATTGCTTTTCTGCCTCTTTTTCTTGTTCCGGAACCTTGCTCCCTCATTATAATCGGAACTCGTTTCCAGCCACTCTATCCCAGTTTCTGTCTCCTTTATCTGACGATGTATTTTTCGTTGTTGGCATGACAGCTGATCAATTCATCATCAAAAAAAGGAACATATTCACAAGATCTCACCCTTCTAATATCGTTCCAGCAAATCCAATATCCACCTGTGCAGCTTGAGAAACAGCCTTATCACCCCGGCACTGTCCGACTCAGCAATTCAAACTGTTCTTTCGGATGCATACTACTGTAACGGCTTAATATGTCGGCAAGAGATACTGTGCCGGAATCGTGGAAGCAACAATCTTAATACACGTATTAGAAGCTACATCACTGTCAAAAGCCTCATATATCAATTGTTCCAGATTCAACATCTGTCTTGCATAGTGATATAACTTTTCACCATCTGTAAGACCTACTTCTCTTGTACATAAAAGCAATTTGATATTCAATTCTTCTCCAATGCAGGCTGTGTGCGCCTGACTGTTGGCTGTGTCAGATACAGCTCTCGCGCTGCTTTTGAGAAGCTGCGCTTTTTCGCCACATTCACAAACGCCTCTAACTGTTTTAAATTCATTTTGCTTCTTATCCTTTTCCTTTATCTTTTTTCTGTCATTGATTCAAATCCACCCAACTGTTCAGCACATTTTGTATACAATCGACAATGTAAGAATCTTTTCTTCCCTATTGTCCGCATATCCATAGCCCAGACACCGTTTATCCATTCTCCCGATAATCGGTGTCGCCAAAGCTCGCATTCTCTTTCCATCTCTTGATGCCGAAACATATTTTGAACGTATTGCAACTGCTGTGGAAATCTTTTTCAACGGGAAGCGCCCCCCTCCACCAATCTGTGACTCACAAGCTTCTAACACGATCTGAGCAGGAAGCTTTTGCTGTTCTAACAGGATTTCAACTTTTTGTGCACGCTGCCTCACAGTATCCGGCATCTCAGATATGTCTTTAAGACAGGTATCTTCTGCATCGCTCTCTCTTCTGATAATATTCCTCCAGCGTCATCTCCAATGCAGCTGTAGTAATTTATCCACGCGCAATGCACGTGTCAGGGGCCTCTTCATCTTATCGATATAACATTTTCTGCCGACTATGATTCCTGCCCGGCGGACCGCCCAACAACTTATCTCCACTAAAACAAACAACATCTGCTGCCGCAGATTGCCTCCTGTACCATCGGCTCATGAGAAATACCATACCTGCTTAAATCAATCAATGCTCCACTTCCAAGATCTTCAATTATCGGAATCTCATGCTCTTTTTGCAATTACTTTTCAACTCTGGTACCGCAACAGATTCCATAAAGCCGACAATCTGATAATTGCTTTGTATGGACCTTTGAGAATAGCCTTTGTCTCTTCCGTGATTGCTTTCTCATAATCTGACAGATGTGTTTTGTTTCGTCCCGACCTCAGCCAAAACCGCACCCGCTTTGCTCCATGTCCCACATCCGGTATGCGGAACTTTCCGCCAATCTCCACCAGTTCTCCTCGCGACACGATCACCTCGCCTGATTTTGCAAAGCGTACTCAGACACAAAGAACTGCTGCCGCATTATTGGCCCACAACAAGGGCTGCCCTCTGCACCTGTCAGACGGCAAAAGCAAGGATTCAAAATGTGCATTCCTCTCTCCCCGTTCTCCTCGCTGCAAATAACTGGAAAGATTATGAAGTAATAGACTGCTCCTGTGGCGAAAAGTTAGAGCGCTGGGGTGATTACACACTGGTACGCCCGGACCCGCAGGTCATCTGGGATACCCCAAAAAAAGAAAAAGGCTGGAAGCATATGAACGGTCACTACCACCGCAGCAAAAAAGGCGGCGGTGAATGGGAATTTTTCGATCTCCCGGAGCAGTGGGTATCCATTACGGTTCCCTGACATTCCAGCTGAAACCATTCAGTTTCAAACACACTGGGCTTTTTCCGGAGCAGGCAACAAACTGGGACTGGTTTTCCGATAAGATCCGTTCGGCAAAACGCCCGGTCAAAGTCTTAAATCTGTTCGCCCAATCGTTATTTCCTCCGCCTGTTACCCACATATCAAGGAAGGAAACCGGATCATTGTAATCAGAAATCCATCCGTTACGTGCGATAGAGTAATCACCTGTTTTTACGTGTCTGAAGGAATGTATGCCCACTCCTGGTTGTTCAGTGTAACTGTTACGCCCAAGTTCCTTGCTCCCACATATTCTGAAGTGCTTCAGCAACTGCTTTGTGAGCATCACTGGTGTTGTACAGGTATTCTACAACCGGGAATCCTTCACCGTTCGGGTAACCAGCCTCTGCAAGGAGCTGTCTTGCTTTCTCGCAGTTTGCTTCATAAGCATCCTTAGTCGGATCATAGTAATCGCCACCAACTTTACGGAAGTCAGATCCTTCCTCAGCATCAGAGATACCGCTTGGTACATATGCACCTAGCCTCAACCTGTCCGGACTGAGTTACTTTATCAACAATGTAGTTACGGTCAACAGCCAGTGTGAATGCCTCACGTACTTTCGGATTGTCAAACGGAGCTTTCTGTGTCTGGAAACATACATAATATGTTCCAAGGTAGTCTACGATCTTCATATCGCCGGAAGCGATCAGGTCCGGAAGTTCTGCCTGCGGAGCTTCCTGAATGTAATCAAGTTCGCCGGATTTGAAACCGGAAAGCATAGCGTTTGTATCATCCATCAGTTTGAAAGTCATGGTATCCGGTCCAAGGTTTCTCATAATCATAATAGTTCTCATCTTTTTGCCATTACGATCTGTGAGTTATGTGTCCACTCTGTCAGTTTGTATGGACCATTGGAGATGTATGTAGAAGGATCAAATGTCCACTGATCTCCATTTGCCTCGATGATGTCCTGACGTACAGGCATCATAGCCGGAATGCACACAGCTCTTCAAAATATGGAAGATCTGTTGTTAAAGTTACTTCAAATGTCTTGTCATCAACTGCTTTTTACAGCTAACTCAGAAGGATCTTTCTCACCAGCCATAATCTCATTTGCATTTACAACACAATCAAGCATGTAGTTGTAGTCTGCTGCTGTTTCCGGATTTACCAGACGTTTCCAGGAGTACTCAAAAGTCACCTGCTGTTACATCTTTTCCGTCAGACCATTTGATGCCGTCACGAAGGTGGAAGGTGTATGTTACAGTTCCATCATCATTTGCTGTTTTGTCATAGCTCTCAGCCTGACCGTAAGAACCAGTTTTGCACTGTCGCATGTTCCGTCAGAACCCTTCAACTTCTTCTCCGGTGCTTCCCATTTCATCAGACCTTCGAATAAATGGGCCATGACAGCCACCATCTACGGAGGAGTTCAGTGCCGGATCCATTGTCATCGGTTCAGATGCAGAAGTTTACAGTAATGTTGAATCCATCACCACTGTTGGTTGCTGTCTGCTCTGCATCTCAGATGTTTTGTTGTTGTCTTTAGATGCTGTTGTTGTTTCCACAACCTGCAAGCATGGAAAAAGTAAATGCTGCAACTAATACAACTGATAAAATCTTTTTTTCATAGTACTCTCCTTTTTTTTTTTATTGATAAACAGGACTATCTGCATTATTTCAATTGCTCCCACCAAAAAGTGAGAGCTGTCTCAAACTTAAGACAACGGCAGTATTCTACTGGCAGATGGCAGGCCACCCAGTGGCCTTTTCATATTCCTTGAATTTCGGAACGCATTCTTTACATTTATCCATTGCATATGGACAACGGGTATGGAACCGGCATCCGCTTGGCGGATTCATCGGAGACGGAATGTCTCCTCGAGCACGATTCGCTGTCTGCTTCTGCTTACCTGCGGATCCGGAACCGGAACTGCGGAGAGCAGCGTCTTGTGTATATGGATGCAGTGGATGACGGTTCAGTTCATAACTTTCCGCAAGTTCCACCATAGTTCCCAGATACATCACACCGATACGGTGGGAAATATGTCTTACAACGGACAGATCGTGTGCGATGAACAGATAGGTCAGTCCCATCTCTTCCTGCATATCTTCCAGCATATTTACTACCTGTGACTGAATGGAAACATCCAGTGCGGAAATCGGCTCATCACATACGATAAATTCAGGATTTACAGCCAGTGCACGGGCAATACCGACACGCTGCTGCTGTCCACCGGAAAACTCGTGCGGATAACGGTTTGCATGCTCTGTATTCAATCCTACTCTGCCAAGCAGCTCTTTGATACGATCCGTACGGTCCTGCTTATTCGGAAAAAGCTTATGAATATCAAGTGCCTCTCCAATAATCTCTCCGACTGTCATACGCGGATCCAGACTGGCTGAAGGATCCTGGAAAATAATCTGCATTTTCCGTCTGTATGGAAGCATATTCGCCTGTTTGACTTCGGGACTTTTACATGATGTAACTGTCCATTCTTCATCTTCTCTGCCATGGATCCTGTCCCTCAAAAATTGTTTCACCATCGTAAACAATTTTTCCGGAAGTCGGCTCGTGCAGCTGAAATCGTACGGCCCAGATGTGGTTTTCCACATCCGACTCTCTACGAGACCAAGTGTCTCACCGCGGTTGATAAAGATAGAAATATCTTCTACCGCCTGTACGCCAGGTCCTTTTAATCCTTTAACCGGGAAATATTTTTTCAGGTGTTCAACCTGAACGAGTACATCATTCTTCTCACTCATGGCTGTCTACCTCCGTTTTTCAATATTGCTGTCTCAGTATTACCTTTTTTGCTTTGCATCAGACAATCCTGTACACGCAGCCAACATGCTGCATGATGGTTTTCTCCCATCTCTACATATGGCGGCATCTTCTGCAGACAGATCTTCATGGCATGTTCACAACGTGGTGCAAACGGACATCCTTCCGGCGGATTCAGCATATCGACCGGTGAACCCTCGATGGGATCAGACGATCATAGCTTTCCTGCATCTACACGCGGCATAGAACGAAGCAGACCTTTTGTATACGGATGACCCGGTGCATAGAAAATATCATCTACCGGACCCTGCTCTACCATCTTACCTGCATACATAACCGATACCTTGTCACAGATTTCAGCCACAACACCTAGGTTATGTGTGATAAAAATAATCCCATCTGATTGGTCTTCTGAAGTTTCTTCATCAGTTCCAGAATCTGTGCCTGAATCGGACGTCAAGGGCAGTTGTCGAGTTTCATCTGCAATCAAAGTTTCGGATGACAGATCAGACCCATAGCGATCATGACACGCTGACGCATACCTCCGGAAAGTTCATGAGGATACTGTTTCATACGTTTTTCCACGTTATTGATTCCTACTTCCTCAAGCATCTCCATCGCACGTTTCTGTGCTTCTTACTGATATTTTTATCATGGGCTTTCAGTGCCTCCACCAGCTGATTACCGATGGTGTATACCGGATTCAGACAGGTCATCGGGTTCTGGAAGATCATGGCTACTTCATTTCCACGGAAGTTTACCATCTCCGCCGGTCTTCGCCAGGACATATCCTGACCCTCGAAAGTGATAGAACCACCGATTACTTTTCCTGGATTCTGTAACAGGCCGATGATCGAATATGCTTCACACTCTTTACCGGATCCGGACTCTCCTACAACACCCATAACTTCATTATAATTCACATCGTATGATGCCGTTTACTGCTTTTACTTCTCCTGCCGGAGTGAAGAAAGAGACCTGGAGATCTCTGACTTCCAACAGCTTGTCAGCTTTTTATTCTGTTCCATTGTGTCTCTCCCTTTCTTATTTTTTCAGCTTCGGATCTAATGCATCACGAAGACCGTCACCAAACAGATTCAGGGACAGGATCATAACACTCAGGATCACTGCCGGGATGAACAGTCGGTACGGATAGGTTTTCCAGTCCGCTCAGTGCTTCGGAACACATGGATCCCAGACTGGTCAGTGGTGCAGATACACCCACACCCAGAAAAGATAAGAAAGATTCCAGGAAGATTGCTGACGGAATCTGCAGGAATGTTGTGGTAACAATCTGTCCGATACAGTTTGGAAGCAGATGCTTACCGATGATACGTCCGCCCTTTGCACCCAGTGCTCTCGCAGCGGTTACATATTCCTGCTGTTTTAACTGCAGGATCTGTCCACGGATGATACGGCTCATGGTTACCCAGTACAGAAGACCAAAAGCGATAAACATGGAGATCAGGTTCGGTCAAGGAGTGTTACCAGTTTCTGGAACACGCCGTCTCCGGAGTTCTGGAACTGTTCCAGTGCCGGTTTTAAGGTTGCGGATAACAGCAGGATGATTAGCATCTCGGGATGGGTAAATAATCTCTACGATTCGCTGCATCACGTTGTCCACCATACCACCGCAGTAACCGGATATGGAACCGTACAGTGCACCGATGATCGAGTACCAAAATCGCCGCACAGATACCTACGATGATGGATACACGGGAACCAACCATAACGCGGACCATGATATCACGGCCCTGATCATCCGTACCGAACACGTGGGAATACCTTTTCCCCTGCTGCCTTGCGCTCCAGTTCTTTGTTGAGTATCCAAATATGCTGTGTTTGATACCCAGTACTTTGGCAGCTTCTTCTTCTGTCACTGCCTCTTCGTCAGCAGACTGCTGAGATACGGTTGCTTTCGCACGGATCTTTTGCTTCATCTACACGGCTTAAGGTCTCACCTTTGGCTTCTGCTTCCCTGCCGTGCCTGTTCTACTGCTTCATCCGGAGTCAGGTTTCCTGCACCGTTATGTTCTTCCATATAAGCATTGATCTTTTCCTGTTCTTTCAGGCTGTAATGCCAAGGATGTAAGATTCGGAACCACGGATCTGCTGTTTTGTAAAGTATAAGGGAACGACAGACGGTCCACGAAAGCAAAAACAGAAAGCAGGATGATGATCACCATTGCCACCATCGCAACTGTATTTTTACGAAGACGTCTCCATGCATCTTTCCAGTAAGATACGCTTCTGCGGTCCTGAATAAAGTTTTCTTTTCCTCTGATGTTGCCCGGATCAAATGCATCTGCCGGCAGATCGTTCCACTGCAGAATATCCTCGATATTTGGCTGAAGTGAGCCGGTTTGTTAAATCTTTTCTTATCGGACATAACCTTAATTTCCTCCTTCACCAGATTAATTCGCGGATCTACCAGTTTGTAACACAGGTCTACCACCAGGTTCATGACGATGATAAATGCTGCCAGGAAAATAGTTGTTCCCATAATTAACGGATAGTCACGATTCTGAATTGCCTGTACAAAATATCTTCCCAGTCCCGGAATAGAGAATACGGTCTCTACGACAAGACCACCACACAGGGTAAATGCGATCTGCGGTCCCAGGTAAGTAATAACGGAATCAACGCATTTACGAAGTGCATGTTTGAAAATGATCTTGCTGTTTTCAGTCCCTTTGCTCTGGCTGTCTTGATGTATTCTGATTAATAGAATCCAACATGGCAGTTCTGGTCTGTCTGGACAAATAGCACATCGGATAGAAGCCTAACGCTGCACAGGGCAGTACATAACTTGCCGGTGTTCCGTCAAAAAGTGCCGGAAATACTTTCCTCCTTCGATACCGCCACAGAGTGTATGTAACAGTAAGGTTGCCACTACAAATCCCGGCATGGAGATACCGATGGTACACAGCACACGCAGAAAGCTGTCCACCCAGGTTCCTCTTTAAAGCTGCGAGACATCCCAGCGGAACACCCACGATCACCGCCCACAGCAGTGCAAGGCTGCCGACTTTTGCGGAAACCGGAAACATCTCTTTGATGATTTCGATAACCGGACGGTTTTTCTGCATCTTAATGGAAGTGCCGAAATCTCCCTGTGCAAAGGTTTTTCAGATATTTACCAAGCTGAATATACTTTGGCTGATCCAGTCCGTATTTTGCATTCAGTGCCTGGATGGTTGCCTCGGATGGCGTCTTTTCTGATAACCACGGATTACCCGGAATCGCATTCATCAGAAAGAACGTAATACAGGCAACAAGCAACAGCGTAACAAATGCCATACAGACTCTTCGTACTGTGTATTTTGTCATTTTCTACACCTTTCCTCTCTTTTCATCTCTCCTGTCGATTGTAAATTGTCGACAATATTTGATATTATACCCACTTTAACGTGGTAATGTCAAGAAAAATCCGCAATTTGTTTTTATTTTTCGCACACATGTGTGTGTACAGCGGACACTTATTGATAAATGTCCCCATTAGAGGAATCCCTTTTTATCCGCTTTTTTGAATCGTTTCAATTCTATAACTGCTATTTTATGCCAGTTTGTTTTCTCTTTATGTTACCGTTTCTTCTTTCTATCTTTATTTTTTCTGGTTGACCTTTTTCTTAGGGTGTTTACAATGAAAAACGTATTTCATATTTTTTTAATCAGGAGGAACATCACATGAGTTCTCATATGGATTTTATCAAAAAGAACAGCTGTATGCACTGACTGCGATTCCAAGCCCTTCCGGCTTTACAAAGAAAGCGACAGATTATCTGTTATCCGAACTGACCGCTCTTGGTCTTTACTCCGGAGCGTTCCAGAAAGGGAAATGTTTTTGTCACACTGGGAGAATCGGATCTCCGCTCGTGCTGGCTGCCCATGTAGATACGCTGGGCGCTATAGTGCGCTCCATCAAAGAGAACGGACGTCTTCGCCCGACAGCCCTTGGCGGGCATCAGTGGTCCACCGCAAACGGGGAAAACTGTACGATCCACACCCGCGACGGCAAATTGTATACCGGCGTTGTCCTGAACACAGAACCATCCGCCCATGTTGCAGATCAGAAAGTGGAGCAGATCGAGAAGCATATGGAGATTCTGCTGGATGAGAATGTGGATTCCAGAAGGCACGCTCGCGCTCGGCATCCAGATAGGTGATATCATCGCCATGGATCCGCGCACGGTAGTCACCGAAAGCGGCTACATCAAGAGCCGTTTCCTGGACGACAAACTCTCCGCAGCGATCCTGCTCGGACTCGCACATGCTGTCAAAGAAGACGGACTGAAACTGAACCTAAAGTCTCTTTATTATTTACCGTCTACGAAGAAGTCGGACACGGTGGAAGTTTCGTAGCAGAAGACACCGAAGAAATGATTTCCGTTGATATGGGCTGTGTCGGTGCCGACCTTGGCTGTACCGAGCGGATGGTATCCATCTGCGCCAAAGATTCCGGCGGACCTACAATTATGACCTGGTAACGGCTCTTTCCACGATTGCAAAAGAACAGGGACTTGATTATGCCATCGACGTCTCATCCGCATTACGGATCCGATGTGGAAGCAACCCTTCGCGCCGGCTACGACATCCGTCACGGCCTGATCGGTCTGGGTGTCTATGCGTCTCATAATTATGAACGCCTCATATGGATGGGGTGGAATACGTTTGAGCTGCTGAAAACTTATGTGACACAGTAATACAACATCTATGCCAGCACGGATTTTGACTCGTTGCTCGGTCTTAACCCAAAAAGAAAGATACAGAAAATCTCTTTTTAAGAATTTTTTTGTATCTTTCTTTTTATCTTTCAACAATTGGCAGTGGAGCAATTTTGTTCTGGCTGTTCTGGTTCTCTCCGTTCTTTTCTGCCTCCGCAGCTTCCGCTTCTTTCTGCGCTGCCTCTTTCTTCGCCAGTTCCGGTATCCAGATTGACATTTTCCACACTCTTGAAAATATTGCCTCCACAAACGGGTTCGTCTTTTTAAGCTCTGCAATCAGCTTTTGATTTCCATACGCTTTGACTGATTTTCTTCATTGTTGCAGGTGGTACAGGTATCGGTAAATTTACATGCACACTGGATAAAATGCAGGTCGTTATAATCTCTCCAAGCCTTAATGCTGTCCTCGCGGATCAGATACATCGGGCGGATTAGTTCCATTCCTTCAAAGTTTGTACTGTGAAGTTTTGGCATCATAGTCTGTACCTGTGCACTATAAAGCATTCCCATAAGGATCGTCTCAATGACATCGTCATAATGATGTCCCAGAGCGATTTTGTTACAGCCAAGTTCCTGTGCATAATTATAGAGATGACCTCTTCTCATTCTCGCACACAGATAACACGGAGATGATCCACATGGAAGACTGCCTCGAAAATATCAGATTCGTAAATCGTGATCGGCATTCAGTTTTTTGCATTTTCCTCAATGACCTTTGCGGTTTTCCGGGCTGTATCCCGGATCCATCACCAGGAATTTCACATCAAAAGAAAATTTATTATGCAGCTTTAAGCTCCTGGAACAGCTTTGCCATCAGCATTGAATCTTTTCCCCGGAGATACAGACAGCGATACAGTCTCCCCTTTGACCAGTTCGTATTGATTAATAGCTTTTGTGAATTTACACCAGATCGATTTTCTGAACTTTTTACGGATACTTTTTCCACATCGGCACTGATATCTTTCTCCTGGTCTTCCCGCATCAGATCCATCAGCCATGCGATATAACCGCCCTTCAAGGCTGACTGCGTCAATTCCTTTTTCCGATCAGTCCCTCTACTACTTCCTGGCTGTATTTTCCTCTGCTGCAGCAGATCACCATCTGGAAGATGAAGAACAATACAATGATCAGGATAACCGCCATTACGGCTCCTGCCATCTGCATTGGATACTTGGTTGTATACTGTCCCTGTAATGTCGAAAGAGCAGGACCAAGTGTCATCTTATCCATAGACGTATTAACGATCAATGGCCACATGAAATCATTCCATGCAAATTTCGCTGTAAAGATTACCAGCGATACGATACCTGCTTTTGTAAGTGGAAGCATGATCCTTCGAAAGATCTGGAAACGGTTACAACCGTCCAGCAACGCCGCTTCTTCCAGTTCCTTCGGCAATGACATAAAGAACTGTCTCAGAAGAAATGTTCCAAATGCACTGAATAAGTTTGGCAGGAACAATGCCGGTATCGTGTCCAGAAGTCCAAGACTCTGAACAATCCGGTACTGCGGGATCAGGAATATCTGACCCGGTACCATAAGTACAGATAACACCAGTACAAAGATCGCATTCTTAAACGGGAATTCGATTCTTGCAAATGCATAAGCTGCCATAGAGCAGAACAGCACCTGTACAACAGTTGTTACCACAGTTGATATAATTGTGTTCAAATATACTCTTCCAAACGGAAGTGCTGTTACGATAGATGAATACGCATCTGTCAGAAACTTCTTCGGGAAAATGGTCGGCGGTATCTGCATGGCCTCTCCGACTGTCTTAAAAGAAGTCAGGATCATCCACACAAACGGAAATACCGTGATCGTAATTCCAAGGAGAAGTAAGATATGTACAATTATTTTTCTTGAATTTTACTCTTCATTTTTCTTCTCCTCCTCTCTTAATCATAATTTACCCATTTTTCTGACCGATCATCTGGATCACTGTTACCAGCATGATTACTGCAAAGATCAGAATTGAAATTGCTGCTGCATAGCCTTTGTATCCATAATCAAATGCCTGACGGTAGAATAACATAACAACCGTCTGCGTATTTGCATATGCCGGATTCGTTTTTCCGATCATCATATAAATGACATCGAATACCTGGAATCCACTGATGATGGATGTGATCATCACGAAGAAGATCGTTGGTGTCAGAAGAGGAATCGTTACCTTAAAAAATAACTGAATTGGTCCTGCTCCGTCAATCTGTGCTGCTTCGTAATAAGATTTTGAAATTCCCTGCATACCTGCAAGCAGGATGATCATGTTATATCCAACCGACATCCAGAGACCTACGATCATAACACTATATAATGCAATTTTCGGATCTGTCAGCCAGCCGATACCTTTTCCACCCAGTGCACGGATCGCACTGTTTAAGATACCCATTTTCTCGTTGTAGATCCATTTCCATACCATGGCAACAGCTGCTGCCATGGTTACGGATGGTAAGAAATACAATGTACGGTAGAGAGAGGTACCTTTAATCTTGGAGTTCAGAAGAGCTGCGATCAGGATTGATAAGAACAATCCAACCGGAACCGTAACCACAACGTACTTCAATGTATTTCCGAATGTTCTCAATACTTCGCCATCATGGAATAATTTCTGGTAATTTGCCAGACCGCAAAAAGTTGCGACATTAAATTTACTTACTTCATTAAAACTAAACCAGATATTCTGGATAAATGGCCAGATATAGAACACCAGAAGGCCGAGGGTAACCGGCGCAATAAATATATACGCCGCAATCCAATCCTTCTTCTCTCTCTTACTCGCCCGTTTTTTCACTACGCCTGTTTTTGATTTACCTTCAGCCATATCTTTTCACCTGTTTCTTACTATTATTCCTGAAGTAACTTGTCTGCCTGTTTTGTCAGACCCTTGCAGACATCTGAAAGTGATTTCTCTCCATTATATGCTTTCTGAAGTTCTGTTGCTTCCAGATCATACAGTTCTGCTGCTTTCGCACATACCGGAAGTGGATATGCTTCATCAGCGTGATTGGTATAAGCTGCAAGATTGTACTGTGAATTAGCTTCTGCAAAGCATTTCTGTGCATCTGTTCTTGCAGAGATTACAACACCTGTTTTTCCCTGGATTTCCTGAGCTTCTTTACTTCCAAGCCAGATAGCGAAATCTTCTGCTGCTTCTTTGTTCTTGCTTCCTTCAAACACTGCATATCCGAGTCCATTGATGCAGTTGTCTTCTTTTCCGTTGAATGTCGGAATCTCTACGCAATCAACCTTATCTTTGATTGCGTCATTGCTTGCATACTCTGGAACCATGTATGATCCGGCAAAGTTCATTGCAAGCTGTCCACCCTCGAACATCGCATCTGCTGTTGTCTCTGAAAGAGCTGATGCACTTGGAGATAATCCTTCATTGTACATATCGATCCAGCACTGAATACCTTCCTGTGTCTTAGGATCATCATATCCTGTAGACTTCTTATCATCACTTAAGATATATCCGCCATTTGCATAGACGGTCTGATAATACCATGTCTGGAAATCAACCGGGCAGGCAAACGGATATACACCGTCTCCAAGTTTTCCGCTGTCTTTTAATGCCTTAGCAGTTGCAACCAGGTCATCATAACTCATATCATCTGTAGGGTATGGAACTCCGCACTTGTCAAAGATTTCTTTGTTATACCACATTGCATTAGTATCAAAATCTTTCGGCACAGCATAGTTCTTCTTATCACGGACATAGTTATTAACCAGTGTCTCAGAATAGCTGTCCTTGATATCTGAGTCTTTGATCTTATCTGTCAGATCATCCAGGATTCTCATGATGCAGCATCTCGCATTTTGCCACCTGTTTAGTGTAATTTGTCACTGCCTTGCTACGTTCGATTTCTTCTTTTCGACCTTGAAAGTGTTACGTTATCGTCAAAAGCTCCGTCGATTCGGATAAGCCAGTGTCAATGGTCAGATAGGTGCACTGCCATTTAAATAGAGCGTACAGCATATAATCTTCCGCTTCACTTACTTTATCCATCATCCATGGCTGAATCACACAGTCATGTATACCAGATTATATAATTTGGTATTCTAACTCCTTCTTTCGGTGGGCCCTGGTTTTTTCTATCATAAAATCATACGGTGCGTAATGACAGAAACCAGACTCGACTGCCCAATGCTTACTTCTTCCGAACTTGGCAGGATACCCTGGGAGAGCAGATACTCGTAAAGCATCTTCCTCTGAATTTTTCATAACATTCTCTCCGTGTCATGCGATGTTCCATCATCACATTCATCTCCTTCGTTACAGGTGAATACATCCAGATAAGCACCATCCAGCCGGATTCCGTGTTTTTTGATCTCGGTAAATTGCGCCTTCATATAATACGGTGCCTGTGTTGCACACAGATATGACTGTAACCTCCTGCCCATCTCTGGTGCTGGAATACTTCCATCCGGTAATCTGCAGGCATAATTTTCATCAAAACTTGGAGCAGCTTTATAAAAATTTGTGTATTGATCATGGATACCAAATATATAACCACATTCGTGCATGGTATCTGCCAGTTCTTTCATATCTTCCCAGCCACCGGCCCTTTACACGCCGGCAGGTAATCAGGATGTTGGTTGTCATATCCCCGGCTGTGCCCAGCCATCCAGATGAAGATATTTTCCACTCCCCTGCTCATGAAGTTTCGATTTCTTTTGTACGTTGTGCAAAAAGTTGTCAGGATGATTGTTCTTTCCGGATTCTCTGATCAAAGAAATCGGAGTTGTGTTGCACCTGGGTTTTGATTCCCTCTGTGAACGAAAGCACATCCGATCAGATCGTTGACGGAAGGATTTCTTTGCCGCTTTTTTTCCAGCGTTCTTAATCTTCCTGTTCGTTTACATAAGACCGATATTCTTACACAAATCATTGTAATCACAGTCATCCAGAAAGTATATCGCATCACCTGATAATCCATCTTTCCGAGACTCGGTTCAAAAGTATACGCCGACGTGGGTGTATGGACCGCCTGCGGATGTTCGGCATAGTATCCTGCATTCCACGGTAGTAGATTGCGATATACCCCTGTCTGTCTTTTACCAGACCATGTACGCATATATCCGCCTGCTGTTTCAAAGAATCCTGCAAACGGAATCGCAGACAACGGTATCTCCCAGTCATTCGAATCAGAATACCCTGCTGATGTGTCAGCAGCGTATACCAGCTGTCTTTTTCTTCAAAAAAGCCATCTGACCTGGCCAGAGTACTTTTTTCAACCTGAAGCCCTTCTTCTTTTAACGGAACCCATTCGAAATATACCTGTTCCGTGGTATCTTCCATCCAGATCAGTGTCTCAAAAGCATACGGATAAGTCACGTCTTTTCAAATCCTCAAAACAGCTTCGATTCCGGGATGCCGACACCCATAGTATAGGTTTCTATGGGTGATGGTTACGCATCCAGAAAAGAAAAAGCTTCCTTTCTTTACACAGTTTTCCGGCTGAAAGCCATCCGCCCATTCCCAGCGGGTCTGATCCTTTCTACCGTCACCGCCAGAGTCTCCTGACAGAAACAGACTTTCGTATTTCTCTTTCAATTATCATCATAGGTGTTTGCCTCTTTTATTTTTTCCTTTGTTCAACTGTTCGTCCTTGTCCCTCAGACAGTTGTTTTTGTTTTATTCATTATAACCAAGTTTTTTTTTTTGAGTTGTCTTATTGTGTACTCTTATTGTCTGCTTGGTATGCTTTTTAGCGTTTTATCATGATAAAGCGCTTATTTTGCACGAAATCAGGCCGATCCTTTTGTTGTGGATTACCCTGTCCTCTGGCGCCTCGCGTGCTACACCATGAATGAAAAAACCTGGGGAGTGGCATCCAAATTCTATGTTTTCTCATAAAAAGATATTGTTTCCTATGTAATGAGTTATGGTACATCGGAAATGATATCTTTTTGTTTAGAAAAGATTGTAGAACAGATGTGTCATCCGTTATACTAAAAGTAACGGTAAAGATCGTTAGCGGCTTGGGCCTGTAGCCCGTGAGCTAAATTGATTTCCGGTACTCTCATTTGCACCACCATCTGTCCAGCCATTTCTGGCGAAAGGACGTACAGTAAACTGACAAAAGACAGAGTACCGTGCCGTAAATAAGATCCGGAGGTATTGATATGGATAAAATTTACGACATTTGTTGTGGTATTGATGTACACAAAAAACTGATTGTTGCCTGTCTGAACCATAAACGCAAGAAAGAACTCCGGGAATTCGGTGCGACCACCCGGGAACTGATGGAACTGGCAGAATGGCTGCAAAAAATGAATGTGAGATCGTTGCGATGGAAAGCACTTGTTCTTACTGGAAACCATTGTATAACATCATGGAATCCTATGGTCTTCATGCGATTGTAGTGAATCCGGCACATATGAAAGCCGTACCAGGACGAAAGACAGATGTAAAGGATGCAGAATGGATTGCAGAACTGCTCCAGCACGGATTACTTCAGCCGAGTTATATCCCGAGTAAGGATCAGAGAGAACTGCGTGAACTGGTACAGTATCGGAAAAGTCTCGTTGGAGAACGTACGCGGGAACTGAACCGATTGCAGAAGATGCTGAAGGAGCCAATATCAAGCTGTCAGAACGGTGACAAATATCAATGGGAAAAGTGCCAGAAAGATCCTGGAATACATCCTGTCAGGAAATGAGATTGATGAGAAAAAATATGATGAGATGTATGAAGAAAAACTGATCGCCCATAACCTGAAAGCATCGAAAGAACAGATCCTTGATGATCTGAAGGGATTCATGAGTCCTTTGCAGAGAAGGATGTTAAAGGAGCTGCTTCAGCATCTGGATGAATTAAACGTTCATATCGAAAACCTGAACGATGAGATTGACAACTTTATGAAACCAGAGGAAAAACAGGCATCCCAGGTGATCCAGGATGTTACAGGAATTGGTAACACCAGTGCACAGACAATCGTAGCTGTCATCGGAACAGATATGGAAAGATTCCCCAGTGACCGTCATATTTCATCATGGGCAGGCTTATGTCCGGGAGATAATATAAGTGCAAAGAAACGGAAAAGGTGGAAAGATCCGGAAAGGAAATGCATTGCTGAAATCCACGCTGGTATTATGTGCACATGCAGCGGTAAGACATAAAAGTTCCTATTTCCATGCCCAGTTCAAACGGATCAGTACCCCCCGAGGAAAGAAACGGGCATATGTAGCAGTGGCACATTCGATCTTAATAGCGATCTATCATATCCTGAAAGACGGTGTGAAATATCAGGATCTTGGAGCAGAATACTACAATCAGTTTAACGCAGAGCGGAAGATCCATGCATACTTAAAGAAGTTGAAAGCATTAGGATGGGAACCACCAAAAGAGGCAGTTCCCGCATAAGTGTAAAATGAATAAATCATTCTTAAAAGATGATAGGGATAGTTTGCGCTTTTTGGAAGCCAGAATGTCACCACCAGGAGGCCAGCCAGTACCAGAAGTAAAATTTTTACCAGCAGCAACGGCAACAGCGCCATCAACCGAACAGCAGATCATTTCCCCAGGTCACCATCACAAATCCCAGAACACCCCCAGAACACAGAAGCACCCAGGCAGATATAACCGTCCAAATTCCTTTTCCCGGAATAATCCCACCATCGCTGATGAAATAACCGTTCGATCAGATGACCCCCGATCCATTCCACCACCGTCGCATAAATTGCGGAAAATAAAAACAACCAGATACCACGCAATTCTCCCAGCCCCTACCGTTAAAAAGTACCGTCGTGATACCATACATCACGCAGAACGGACCTAATCACCAGACCACGATTTACAAATTTTTCTGTTTGATATCTGCCGCTGCAGTCTCCAGCACCCATCCAGAAAAGATGCGGCAAAAAACAGCAGTAACAGTTCATACCACGCCAAATTTCCATCGCTTTCTCCTTTAACTTCTCTGATTTTTTCTTTCTTTGATAAATAATAACTACTCTATTTCTCTTCATCTGCCTACCTTTTTCTGAAAGATTTTATAAATTTTTAAACTCTATTGACAAACCCTTCGTTTTCCAATAGAATACGACTGTCTTACATGACATCCAAAACCTGTGTGGATTTTTCTTTTTGGATGTATCCTTCTGGAAAGGATATTTTGATGCCGCCACATAACCCTTCTGCCCTGCAGATGCGGTTATGTGGCTTTTTTATTTTCATGATTTCAGAGGTAAAAGGTACCATCCGGATCGATATTTTCAAGGAGGATATTTTATGGAACAAACTTTACATGAAAGAGAAACCTATATCCTGCCAGCTATTGCTTTTTATCCATGGCAGCACTTCCGGATGGTATTGTCAATGATGGTCAATTCGCTGTACAACATTATCGACAGTTATTTTGTGGCAAAGATCAATGAAAATGCGATGACCGCGCTCTCTGGTCTTCCCGGTTCAGAATCTGATCACTGCCGTAGGTGTCGGTTTCGGCATCGGCATCAACGCGACGATTGCCTATTTTCTGGGCGCACAGAAACAGGAAGAAGCGGATACCAGCCACGCTGGCATTGCCTGTTCGTTTCTTCACGGTGTAATTTTAACCATTGAACGATTACCATCATGCCGGCATTTCTTTTCCATGTCCACGAAAGAACAGGAAATTCTCTCCATGGGAATCACCTACTCCCGGATCACGTTTGGTTTTTTCTGTTATTATATCTCTGGGGGTTGCTTATGAAAAAGATTTTTCCAGTCTGTCGGACGGATGAAGAGACCACAATGTTCTGTATGATGAGTGGATGTATTCTGAACATTATTCTGGATCCGATCATGATTTTCGGACTCTTAGGAGTTCCCGGATGGGAATCCCGGGGTGCCGCATGGGCGACGTCGGTCTTGGACAGCTGCTTACGCTGGCAGCGTATCTGCTTTTCGCATGGATCCGTCTCTGCCGGTAAGTGATTTTCTGAAATCTCTGAAATTTGATCTCATACTGTTAAAAGATCTATGCTGTGGGAATTCCGGCAACCTTAAATATGGCACTGTCTTCCCTGCTGATTTCTTCCCTGAACGCGATCCTCGCAGTTTACGGACAGATGTATGTGATGATCCTTGTGTCTATTACAAGCTCCAAACCTTCCTGTATCTTCCTGGCAAACGGATTATCCAGGAATGCGTCCGCTGATTGGATACAATTACGGTGCCGGGCGAACAAAAGCGCGTACACAAACTGTATTCCTATACCGTTATATCTTTCTGCCGGAATCATGCTTACAGGCACCCTGCTCTGCATGTTTATTCCGGGCACTTTTCTCGGACTCTTTACTACAAACCCACAGACGATCACAGCCGGAAGTACAGCACTTCGAATCATCAGTCTCGATTTATCGTATCTTCCGTATCCATCACTTCCAGTGGAGCACTGAAGGTCTTGGAAAAGGCATACCGTCGCTGATGATCTCCCTCTGCTATGCGATCCTGATTTGCCACTGGCATTTCTTCTGAGCCGCCTGATTGGTCCGTCCTATGTGGGTACGCATTCTGGATCTGTGAGGCAATTACTGCTGGAATTTCCTATGCGATTTACCGGCAATCCAGTATCTGACGATCATAAAATCTGATTCACCTGCTCACAGTCAGTGCTGTCATAATAAAGATTTGTTTTTGGCTTACCGCTCAAATGAAGCCCCTCGACACTGGAAAATTTTTCTCCATTGTCGGGGGCTTTTTATCTTTCTTCAGATCTGTATATGTATTTATTTCTTCTATATTAATATGCGTACTATATGCTTATAATGTTTCACTCATGCTTCCGGTACGATATCCCATCAGATCCAGCGTTACATAAGTAAATCCGTACACTTTCAGTGTTTTTGCAATTTTTTCCCGGTTTTCCCTTCCATCATTTTACCAAACTCGAAGGATCAATCTCGATTCGCGCCATCATACCGTGGATGCGGACACGTACCGATGAAATCCCATGTCCAGAAGCAGCTGTTCTGCCTTATCTACCATGCCAAGTTTTTTCTTCTGTGATCATCTCTCCGTATACAAAGCGGGAAGACAGGCAGGCGAAAGACTGTTTCTCCCAAGTCGGCAGATGCAAGTAACGGGACAGTGCACGAATGTCTGCTTTTTGTCAGATCACAGTGACGTAACGGACTTTTGATTCCAAGCTCGGCGACTGCCTGCAGTCCCGACGGTAATCTCCGTTATCATCCAGATTGGAACCTTCCACGATGGCTTTTCATACCGTTATCAGCGGCGATCTTCTGAATCTTTTTTCAAACAGCCCTTTTTACACAGGAGATAGCAGCGGTTCTTCGGATTCTGGGCAACCTCGATAATTCAATTCCTCAGATCTGCAGATCACATGCTTGATTCCTTCTTTTTTCACAGAATGCACCGCTTCTTTTAACTCTTTGGGGAAAGAGCAGGACTGGGCAGTCACTGCCATCACCTTATCACCCAGCATTAAAAATCACCTTCGGTGATGGCATTTTTGGCTTGTACGTCTCGGGATTTTGACATATTCATGTCAAAACACCTCGCGGGACAGTGGCTACTGAATAGTTACTTTATTCTATTTTTCACGGTTGTCAGATCTTTCACGACTTCTCCTGCAATGATCAATCCTGCTACCGATGGCACATATGCCACACTGCCCGGAATGTCTCGTCGTTCCGTACATTTGTGTGCGGCTCCCGGCGGGCAGATGCAGTTTGTTCTGCAACTGATGGACATATCCTCAATCGGACGTTTCTGGCAGTTCTTCTGAGTAAACAACCTTTAATTTTTCTGACTTTCTTCTTCAGTTCTCGGCGCATAACCTTTTTGGCCAACGGACATACCTTGGTTTTATAAATGTCAGCCAATTTGAACTGGCTGGCATCCAGCTTATTGCCGGCCCCATGCTGCTGATGATCGGAGTCGCCTTTTTCCTGGCATTTCATTACCAGTTCAATTTTTGCAGTCACGGTGTCTACTGCATCTACCACATAATCATACTCACTTCAAATGGAAATTCATCTGCATTTTCCGGAAGAAAAAGCACTTATGGATATGCACATCCACATTCGGATTGATCTCCAGCATCCGTTCTTTCATCACATCCGTTTTATATTTCCAACGGTTTTTCCTGGTAGCAATAATCTGACGGTTCAGATTGGTGAGGCATACCTTGTCATCATCGATCAGATCAAAGGTCCGACACCGCTTCGCACCAGTGCCTCACAGACATATCCGCCGACACCGCCGATACCAAAAAACAGCCACTCTTGAATTCTTCAGCTTTTCCATGGCTTCTTCACCCAGCAGCAGCTGTGTTCTTGAAAACTGATTTAACATATCATTCTCCCTGTTCTCGTTCTCAGAACCGGTTTCCGCCGGACCGATTCCTGTGTAAATATAATTATAACCGGGCAGTAGTACTCCCGGTCACAATTACATCCTGTCCAGCTGTCTGTTGTCTCTTTTCTCAGTCTCTTCTGCAACTGAAACCGGATATTGCTATCATATTATTAATTACATACTATGTCAATATGTTTTTTCTTGCAAAATCCTGCTTCCATCCTGTGATTTTAATATTTTTATTTACTCTGCCATTGCTTTTTTGATAGCACCAAGCAGTTCGTCATAGGTCTCATAAGCCGGAATATGGGGATACTCTGCTTTGATCTTATCCGTGCTTCGGAATAAGAAGCCTGCTTTGCTTGCCTGTATCATTCCCAGATCGTTATAGGAATCTCCACTGGCAATCGTCTCAAATCCGATAGACTGCAGTGCCTTTACAGTGGTCAGTTTTGTCTGTTCCACACGCATCTTATATCCTGTGATTTCTCCGTTCCTGGAAACCTCCAGACTGTTGCAGAATAATGTGGGACGTCCCAGTTTTTCCATCAGTGGACTGGCAAATTCTGCAAAGGTATCACTGATCAGGATAACCTGGCTGAAACTTCTTAATTCATCTAAGAATTCTTTTGCGCCCGGAAGTGGCTGAATCTTTTCGATGGTTTCCTGAATCTCTTTCAACCCAAGCCCATGCTCCTTCAGTACACCCAGTCTCCATTTCATCAGCTTATCATAATCCGGTTTCGTCTCTGGTTGTTTTCTTCAGTTCCGAAATTCCACTCTCCTCGGCAAATGCCACCCAGATCTCCGGAACCAGCACACCTTCCACATCCAGACACGTAATATACATAACACTATTCCTCCTCTAACACTTTTTCACTTTAACACGTTGCATTTATCTTATCACATAATTCTCTATTTTTCTACCCTGTCAGTGATTCTTTTCTGGTTTTAAATCACCGATCAGATGACTGTTTTTCAGAGTTTCTTTTCAGATCTGTCAGTTCAAATCGGATATTTTTCCTTCTTTTCGCTTTTTTCCTGTGTCACCTTCCGTACTTCCTCCTGAATATCACAAAAACAATCCAGAAGCAAAGGCTGAAACACACCGCATTCTCCGGTCAGGATCATCTCCATCGCTTTCTCATGAGAATATGCTTTTTTATAGACTCCGGGCTCGTCAATGCATCGTAGACATCTACAATAGAAACCACCTGAGCTGCAATCGGAATCTCTTCCCCTTCAGTCCGTCCGGTATCCGCTTCCGTCATACCGTTCATGGTGCCAGCGGCAGATCTCACAGGCAATCTGCACCAGCCGTTCTTCTTTATATATTTCCATCCGTTCCAGCATGGATGCCCCTATCATCGTATGCATTTTCATCAGTTCAAATTCTTCCGGTGTCAGTTTACCCGGCTTGTTCAGGATTTTCTCATCGATCCCGATTTTCCCGATATCATGAAGAGCAGAAGCAACTGTGATCAGATACTGATCCGTCCAGGTCAGATGATACTTGTCGGTTTTTTTGTACCAGACGTTCCAGGAGCATACCGGACAGTTTGTTGATATGTTCCATGCAGTCCACTTTCTCCATTTCGAAACTCTACGATCTTACTCAGAATACTCACCATGATCCTATTGTTTTTCTCTTTCTCATAAACCTGATCTGTTACCAGCGTGATCAGTCTTCTTTGTTTTGCATACAGCTTGATCGTATTGAATACTCTCTGATAGACAACCTTTCCATCGAATGGACGGCTGATATAATCTGATACTCCCATTTCGTAAGCCCGTCGTATACTCTTTTCGAGTCTTCACTGGAAATCATGATAACGGAACATCTTCGATCCAGTGATTTTTGTTCATATCATGCAAAACCTGAAATCCATTCATGCCAGGCATTACAATATCCAGAAGAATCAACGATATCTCAGTTCCATACTTTTGCAAAAGACGCAGACAGTCTTCTCCGTTTTCTGCTTCAATGATCTGATAATCTTCTTTCCAGAATCGACGCAAGGATCTCACGGTTTATCTCAGAATCATCTACGATCATGATCAGCTGTTTTGTCCGCTTTATCTCTTCTTCCAGATGAATCATTCCATCCGCATCAATTGATTTTCTTTCGGTCACCACCATATTCTTCTGGATTTTCGCCTGATACATCAGCCGGTCTGCTTTTCGTACTGCCTCTTCCATAACTTCTTCCCGGACTGTCACGCCTCCGATACTGACAGAAAGACGCATTCTGGAAAAACGGGAATATCCGCGTCCCTGATCTGCTTCTGAATATATTCCAGTTTTTTCAGAAAAACTTCATCGGAAACATCCGGCATAACCAGAAGAAATTCATCCCTCCATAGCGTACCAGACTGTCTGTTTTCCGTGTGGACTGACGGATCGCTTTCACCACTGTCTGTAGCACCACATCTCCTGCTCCATGTCCATATGTATCATTCCACAGTTTAAAATCATCCAGATCTATAACTGCCACACCGGCAGAAGTTTCTTTTTCCTTTCAGTCGTTCCTCATAATATCTTCGATTGTAAGAACCTGTCAGAGCATCAATGTAAAGGTCCTGGTTATATCCGTCCAGTTTTCGAACCAGTTTTTCACATCCCTCTGCGTCCAGAAGGAATTCTTCGTTCAGTTTTTTCACCAGTTCCATTACATATGCTTTTCCATCTATTTCCATATAGCAGGCAGTTACCTGATAAATATCTTCTCCCACAAACTCCAGTTTAGTCCCCTGGTTCTTTTCCCTGAGTACTCTTGCAGATATACAGTTCTTACATTGCCTGTTTTTCTTCCAGAATGAATAGCAGGCCACTTTCTCAGGATCAACTTCTTCCTCCCTGCCCTCTTCCATCATTTGGATCGTTTCTTCTTCGATGAGCCGCACCACATCAAAATCCTGCGATACTCTTCCATCTCCTGTTCCACCTGCTCCATCGTCATGGTTATCTTTTGTTCTGTCATCTTTTACTGCCCTCTAATGTAACTATTGTTTCTCTTGTTCTCTCTGCTCATCGCTGATCTTTTTGCGCAACTGAATTACAAGTTCATAAACTTCCGGTCTCTTTTTCTTCAGATGTTCATCCAACAGATGACGCCTTTTCCCGGAAACGCTCTGCAAGTTGGATGTTCTCTTGCGATACGGTCATGCACTTCCTGACGGTGTTTTTCCAGTCGGATTGCCAGGTTTTTTCATCTTTTCCGGAAATATTGACAATTTCTTTGAGATGCTCTTCCAGATGTTCCAGCCACTCATCCTGATCCAGATCCTCCATATGAGACCATCGGCCATGAAGCAGATATTCCACATCATAAGTTTTCTTCAACTGTTCAATCTGACACCCGATCTGTCGTTCGATCTCCTCTTCTGCCTGACTTCCAAACGCCCAGACAAATTCCTGCACCCTGTTGTCAGCACGTTTTCTAGACGCACTGCGCTGTTCATTATCCACACCGCCCTCTAAGGGATATGGACGGGTAATCCCCATATCTTTCAAAGCAATATGTGTCGTTCTTCGCACACAGCCTTCCTTCGAATTAAACATCCAAGTCCCAGCTGACGCATCTGTTCATTCAATCCTGCAATATGTTCTGTGATATAAAAACTTATATTTTTCTCTTTCAGTGACTCATATAAAGTTTTAACCGTCTGCTGCCGTGATATCCAGACTTCCAATTCCACTGGCATCAAAAATCACTGCTTTGTATCTTCCCGCACATTATCCTCGATGTCCTGCTTTAGCAATACCTGTATGTTGGCAAAAACAGGTTGCTGCTGAACCGGTAGATTAACACTCCTCCAACCGCATGGATCTGATGCTTTCTTTCAGATCGCGGAAATGCCGGTGCCCCGGCTGAATTCCCAGAAAACAGCGCGCCGGCTTTGGTGCGGATAATCATCTCGGAAAAGGAGAGGATGATGCCGATCAGTACGCCGTTAATCGTTCCAAGTAACAGCACCCCAAAAATGCACCCCAGCAAAAATAAAACATTCCGTGCGGCTGACTTTCCACAGTTTTACCGCCAGTTCAAATTCTGTTGCTCCCAGAAGTGCGGAAATTACGATCGCCGTCAATACCGGAACTGGCAGATATCCAATAAATCCTGTTCCAAATAACAGTAATAGGATCATAGATAATCCTGCAACAATACCTCATTAACTGTGTTTTTCCCTGATATTGTTCTCCCATCGCCGTTCTTGAAACAGATCCGTTGATCGGACAGCATCCAGTCAATGCTGCCACAAGATTTCCAACTGCAAATGCTAGTAATTCTTGATTATCATTGATACGATATCCATTTTTCTGTGCAAAAACGGGATTGCTCCAAACTCCGGAACTGTCCATGTGGGAAGCCCCGGTTTCACTGCTGCAAGCGTCTGAATACCAAGATCTTCCAGGGGAAAAAACGCCGTACCGATCGCACCTGCTGCCATCAGAAACACTGCCATCGGAAATTTTGGAATCAGCTTTTGACACCAGAAGAATCACCAGTGTACCAACACCCAAAAGCAAAGGATGGCAGATGAAAAATTGTCCGACTCTCCCAGATATGATGCACCAGTCCGGGGTTCTCCGACGACCGGCTTTACCACATCAGAATAATTTAGGCACCTGCATCAGAATGATCGTGGTACAGATTCCACTGATAAATCCGCCCATCACCGGTGCTGAAATATAATTGACCAGTTTTCCCGCCCGACACAGATAAAGACCAAAAAGCCAGACAGCAACAAAAATGCAAGCACCTAACTGCCGCAATTGCTTCCTCGATCCCCTTCAATCCCCAGACTTACCGGGGTGCCGATCCTACCGGTGCCGCCGGGCAGCATCTACACCGAAAACAAACTGCGGGGAAGTAGAAAATAAGGCAAACAGTACTATCGGAAAACTGAGCCGTACAGTCCATACACCGCCGGAAGCCCGATCTGCGCATATCCCATGGATATTGGAATCGACACTGCCATGATCACCAGACCGCCAGAAGATCTTTCGACAGATTTTTCAAGCAATACGTAATAGGCCCGCTCTCCGTTTGCCAGTTTACAAAAAAATACAATTGTCGTCTTTCATTTTTTTTCCTCTAAAAAATACAAATACAGTCAAAGGCATGCGAAGCGTTTTTAAATTTCTTTTCCTTTGTCATCTCACCGTCGCAAACGCTCTGGAGATCATCCGTCCCAGCGTAATGATTGACTGCAGAGAACATCTCTATGGTGCAACCCGTCAATCTTCTTCCTGACCGTAATGAATCACCAATTCTCCGTTTCAATTGCTACATACAATGGCTTTTGATTCCTTCGATAATAAAGGAATAGCTGGCATAAAATCCTCAGTGGGCCTAAAATGACTTTCCAGTTTGCTACAAAACGGGTGTATCCAGCATCATATCCAAGGTTTTTCCAAGCATATCTTTGAACATCGATGCCAATTCCTCAATATCCTCTTTCTTTCTTCACATAAGTATCATCCGATACATGCTTCGAGAATAACTCTCACTTCTCCTGTGGTGTCAGATTCAATACTGCGTCACAGAACACTCTGCTTTACCTGCCTGATTACTGGTCGGAAGATTTTGATCTTCTGGGGAAATGGTCAAGTACAGGTTTTTCCACTTTCTTTTCAATGATCAGCGTATAATCTTTATTCTGCTTGAATTCCACTGGATCCTCTACATATCCGCATAACCCTGCATGGTAATCCCAGAATCTCCCATGCATTCATCAGAGTCAGTTCTCCCTCGCGCTCTCCATAGGTTGTGGACATAACAATCTAAGCTGCATAAGGTATGGCTGATTTTTTCTTATCACCATATAACCAGCAGGCATCCAGAAACTGCTGCATATAACCACCGATTCCCAACCACTCAATCGTTGGCAAGAATAATTCCGTCTGCCTCTTTGAACGTCAGCGGAAGGTTTTAATTCATTCGCATATACTCTCATATATATTGAATCGTTCGATGTTTACCAAGTTCCCGTAAAACATCTTTACATCTTTTTAATACATACAGAGCAATGGCAAC
>VOFH01002798.1_pt1 | contig 31058 bp, 53 predicted proteins | sample 5384091 | NCBI WGS metagenome assembly VOFH01 (sample SAMN12384727, study PRJNA508395) | human gut metagenome | isolation source: healthy gut G | host: Homo sapiens
TACATCTGTGCTGCAGCTTTCGAGGCCCTCCGGTTTTAAGCAATGCTCGATTTGCTGCGCTTGTCGATGGGTTCGATACAAAATGGCGATATCACCAAACCCTTACGACGCCTGGCGGGCGCCTTGTCTATGCGCTTCCAGCATTCCGATGCCGCCTACCAATCGGTTGATATGTTTGGCAATACAAGTGCTTGGTCAAATTCATCCTTAGCTCGCAAGACTTACCCGGCCCATCGGAGGGCAGTTGGCATGCAGGTAGCCGCGCTTTCGCGGTATTACGATGGGCAGGGCACTAAAAGAATTTCTGGCGCGGAGCGATAGTTTCGGATAAATGTACGGAATGTAGGGCAGGGTGGTCGCTGGCAAAGCGTGCAAGCACTGTGCACTGGAACCGCGGAAGCCATAAATGGATTGGTCCGGATCGCCGATGACAAACAGGGAAGCACTTTTCTCCCCCAAGCCTGGATCAGCCGATATTGTAGGTCGTTGATGTCTTGAAATTCATCCACAGCAGATGATGAAACATGCGCAGCGCAGCCTTGTCGCGTTTATGAGCGCCGGTAAAGCCTTGCAGCGTCAAAGCAGCAGATCATCATAATCCGCCAAGCCATAAAGCCTGCATTTGTTCTGTGTAGCGATAATAGATATCATCGGTTAGGGCGTATCCGAGGCCGCCGGCAGCCCGTTTTTTGCGGCGGAAACCGCTTCAAAAACCGATGTACATTGTGACCGCCAGAGACTGAAGGCATTCTGCCATTACGGCCTGCTGCATGCTTTGCTCTGCCAGCTGAAGGGAACCTCCATTTTGTCAATAACTCATGACAAAGCGCGTGGAAGGTACCAATATGCACGGCTCGTGCATTGGCGTTTGGCAGCGATTCTGATAAACGCTGCCGCATTTCCTTTGCCGCCTTGTTGGTAAACGTTACGGCTGTAATTTGTGAAGGATGCACCCCCGGCATGCTTGATCAAATGGAGGATGCGGCAGATCAGCGTGCGGGTTTGCCCGTACCCGGCCCGGCAGAGACGGCTATGGCACGGTCTTTCGCTGACCGCTTCCCACTGCGCCTTGTTTAGTCCATAGTGCGGATCTGGCAGCGCGCTTTTTGCGTGCCTTTGTCCGGCATTTCGAGGGAATGAGCCGCTTTTTTTGCTGTTTTACGGGGCTTTTTGGGGCCGCTTTAGCAACGCCGCCCGGCAGAAAACTCATTTGGCCGCTGTATTTGGCAATTCTCAGCTGTCAAGATCTTGACCTTGGCCATACTCGCCGTCATAGCCCGGCTGCATTTCCACAGAACCGCTGCGCAACCGGCGGATGCTCTCCGCCACCAACGGCCCGGCAGCCTGCTCGATGTCCTCCGGGGGCACTTGGCGTAGGATAGAAAGCTACGGCCCCAAGGCAGAAAGGGCAGCCTGATAGGCGCGTTGTACCTTTTACGCTGTTCGGCCCTACGCCCAAGGTAGAAGCGATGACCTCTGGCAGGGGGGATTAGGCTTTCATAATGCCGGGCGGTTTTCGGGCGGCTTCCTTCCGGGCGATCCGCCAATTCATCAACGCGATGCAGCACGCCGACGGTAATCTTCTGCCCGCAGACGGGGGCATACGCCGCCAAACTCGTTGGTTTCCTGCGGCGATAGGCATACTTTTGCATATGCGATGGCCATCCAAATGGTATTTTGCCCTCTTCCGGGAAAAATTCCAGCGTACCGCCGAACCCTGCCGTATCAGGATGGGCCAGCGCCTGACGCATATCCGCATAAGAGGCCGCAGTCAAAGATATTTGCCTCACGGGCCAGGTTGGTGGGGAATGCGCATCGGAATTGGATACCAGGGTATAACCATCCAAAGCAGAAAGCCGCCAGTTCATCGCAGGATCGGAGGATAGGCCGGTTTCCAGCGCGTGGATGTGCGGCGTCAGATCCTCAAAGCATTCCTCGATGGTATCAAAGCCGGAATATGCGCCAAAAAAGGGAAAAGTGCGGCGTCCAGATATGCGCCGGAATGAATACGACCTCTGGACAACACTCCAATGCAATCTCTAAAAAGGTCGCGGCTGTCCAAACCCAAGATGGGCCTTCCATCAGAATGGAGGTTGCCGATGCGTTCCAAACGCTTGAAAATGCCTCGGCCTGCGATAGGCCTGGCATCAAGAGCACGTTGTGCACCTTGCGCACCTTTGCCGTGTTTTTATAGATGGAGCTGATTTGCAAGATAACACAAACCGCGGCTCCGTGGTATGGGGCACATGCCAATCGTCAGGCATAGCCAGCTCGGGACGCAGACGGTAAAGGCCGGGCTCCGCTTCGATCAGCGCGTCGGCCAGCTCAGTCCGCCAGCCGGGATGGGTAAAGTCGCCGGTACCGATCACGCCCAGTCCTTTGCGCCGGCCCCATAGCGCCAGCATTTTGGCACAAGCTGCCGGCTGGTAGCCCGTGCATAATGGGAATGAATGTGCAGGTCCGCCAAAAACATGAAATTGCCCTCTACGGTCGTTTTGTTCATTGTACCATAGGAGCAAGAGGAAAAGCCAAGAAAAATCGCCCATTGCAGAATGTGAAAAATACGCTATAATTAGATTGTCGACAATCTACAATTCATCTAGAAAGCGAGGAGTACGATGCTGGATTTAATCATCAAAAACGGATGGGTCGTCAACGCTACCCATTCCCAGCAAATGGACATTGCCGTAAAGGACGGCAAGATCGTGGCAATGGGCCAGGCGTCCCTGTTTCCGGAGGCGGAAAAGACAGTAGACGCAGCCGGGCTTTGGGTGCTGCCGGGGATGATCGATACCCATGTGCACATGAACAAGCGCTTTGGGGCTAGCCCTTCGCAGGATAACTATTACACAACGGCATTGCCGCTGCCTATGTGGCGGAACGACCGCCATCGTGGATTTCGGCTTTCCATATGGCGATGAAACGCCGGCACAGGCCATGGAACGAAAGCTGGAAGAGATCAAAGGGCAAAGCGTTATCGATTATTCCTTTCATTCCAATCTCACCAAGGCCAACGAGGAAAACTATGGGCAGATCCGTGAATTGATCCAGCAGGGCTTTCCATCCGTAAAGATGTTTACCATTTTCAATTACGGGCGGATGCTGGAAAAGCCGGCATCTACGAGGTGCTCCGCATCATAGCCAAGGAAAACGGCCTTTCGATGGTCCATACGGAAAGCGCAGACTTGATCGACCGCTATATCGCGGATACAGTGGCCAAAGGGCATACGCTTCCCATCGATCTTGCCAAGACGCGTCCGCCGATTACAGAGCTGGAAGCGTTGTATGCGCTCATTGCCATGGTGGAGGATACAGGCGCACCGACGATCGTGGCGCATCTGACGGCTTCCGGTGCGGCACCTGCCATTGCAAAGGCAAAACAGACCATGCCGCTGTTTATTGAGTGCTGTACACATTACCTTACGCTGGATGAAAGCGTGTACCGGCGCCCAGACGCGTGCCGTTATACCTGCGTGCCGCCGATGCGCGATTTGGAAAACCAGGCAAAGCTTTTTGGAGATGGTAAACCATGGCCTGATCGACCTGATCCGAACAGCGACCATACCGATTTTTCCAGCGAGCAGAAAGATAGCCATAAAGACAATTTTACCAAGATCCCCAACGGCCTGCCCGGCATTGAAAACGCGTGGCATTGTTAACGTTGTTCAGCGAAGAGTCAGCAAAAGGGCGCACGCCCCAACCGCTGTGGAGATTGCCTCGGCCAAGGCGGCCAAGCTCATGGGCGCCTACCCGGAAAAAGGTGTGATCCAGGTGGGCAGCGATGCAGATTTTGCGATACTGGACCCAAGGCCAAATACCATCCATGCCAAAGACCATCATATGCAGACGGATTATGCGCCGTTTGAGGGGATGGAGATGACGGTAAGGTAGTGCATACGGTATCGCGCGGGAAATTTGTCATTGAAAATGGCGTTTATACCAACACCCAGCACCGTGGCCGGCTATTCAAGCGCACGGGGCCCATTTTGTAAAATAGAAAAGGACGATCATGGAACAACGTACTGTGAAAAAAGTGGCCTATCACTTGCCGTAGGTCTATACGCTGCTAAAGCAGGATATCCTCTCTGGCAAGATTGCTGCGGGCATGCGCATCAATGAATACAATTTGGCCAAGGAGTTTGGCGTCAGCCGCAGCCCGGTACGCGAAGCGGTACGCATGTTGGAACGCGATGGCCTGTTGGTGCCTTGCAGCAACGGCACAATGGTAAACCCCCTCTGGAAGGCGAGGCCATCTGCGAAATTTATCAGGCCCGTCTGGTTTTGGAATCCTATGCTGCCCGAGACAGCGTAGGACGCATGGGCGAAGCGGAGCTAAACGCGCTGGAGCAGTGTATTCAGCATTGCAAACAGGCGCATAGAAAAGGGGATATGCAGCGTGTGGTACAGGAAAATACCCGGTTTCATGAGATGGTGGTATCCTACTGCCAAAATGCGCTGATCCGTGACATGATCGCCCGCCAGCGCGATCTTTTCGCTGCTGGCCCGCCGCAGGAATTTGAAACCTACCATAAAGGAGGATCGTTATCTTGCGGAGCACAGCGAGATCTTACAAGCCATACGCAGCGAAGACGCCGACCTGGTAGAATGCCGCATGCGCAGGCATATCGGCCATGACCTGGATTTTTACAAAACGCATCTAAATGCAGAGCACGGAAAGGAATAACCATGGAAATCATTGCAACGCTGCCGGTTAGCCCGGCGCAAAGGGAAATATTTGCTGAGATTGCCCCTCATGCACACTTCACCTATACAGACAAAGCACACATCACTCAGGAACAGGTAAAAAAGCAGAGGTAATCTTAGGCAATCTTCCGGCCAGCCTATTGAAGAGCGCGGAAAAAGCTTCGATGGCTTCAGCTGAATTCCGCAGGCGCGGAGAGCTATAAAAAGCCAGGCGTGCTGCCGGAAGGCGTAAAGCTTACCAATGCTTCGGGCGCATACGGCTTGGCCATTTCAGAGCATATGGTGGCCATGGTGCTGTGCCAAATGAAAAAGCTGCCTAGTTATCTGGCGCATCAGGCGCAGGGCACATGGCAGGACGAAGGCCCCTGTCGGCTCTGTGGTGGGCAGCAAAAACGCTGGTAGTCGGTATGGGGGATATTGGCGGAGAATTTGCCAAGCGTATGCATGCGCTTGGCAGCCAGGTCGTGGGCATCCGTCGCAGCCAAGCCCAAAAACCGGCATACGTAGAGCGCCTTTGCCAGATGGATGCGTTGGAGACCCTGCTGCCGGAGATGGATATTGTGGCCATCTGCCTACCGGGAACAGAGCAGACCAAGCACCTGTTCGATGAAGCCAAGCTGAGGAGTATGAAGCAGGGCGCTTTGCTCGTCAACGTAGGCCGGGGCAATATCGTGGATACCAATGCCCTGTGCCGCGTATTGGAAAGCGGGCATTTATCTGGCGCCTGCCTGGATGTGGTGGAGCCGGAGCCTTTGCCGGCAAAAACATCCGCTTTGGCATGCGCCGGGCGCTATGATTACGCCTCATGTGGCAGGGGGGTATCATCACCGATTACGCTGGCGCGCATCCTTGGCATTTGCCAACGCAACCTAAGAGCATACCTATCCGGCGATGCGCTGGAAAACTTAGTGGATTTTAACACAGGGTATCGGACGACACAGCCTTGATTTTGTCCATATCTTACAAGCATAGTGGCTCATTCTTTATACTAAGAAAAAGAATGAGGGGAGGAAGGACGACACAATGCGTTTTATTTGTCCGTTGCTGGTGGTCAAGGATATGGAGCGGTCCAAAGCTTTTTACCAAACCGTTTTGCATAGACGTGTGCTGGCGGACTGGGGCGCCAACGTAACCATGGAAGGCCCGTTTGCTTTACAGACGGAGGAAAGCTGGCTGGCTTTCACCGGCTTACAAGCGGAGCAGATCCGCTACGGAGGCTGCCAATCGGACTCTACTTTGAGTCGGAGGATCTGACGGCTTTTTGGAACGCCTGCGGTTTTATGGAGAGGGAAGTTACGTTCATTCGGCAAAGCAAATGCCATGGGGGCAGCGAGTCATTCGGTTTTATGATCCGGATGATCATATCATCGAGGTGGGAGCCGATGCATGCGGTTGTTAAGCGCATGCAGGCACGCGGCTTTCTTTAGAGGAAATTGCGGCACGCACCATGACGCCGCCGGAGGTATTAAAGCAATACGCGGAAGAAAACGCTTACATCAAAGAGGGGAACCATTGGTGTTGTAAACATTCAAAGGACGGATTCCGTCCTTTTTTCCTTCTTACATTTTTTTCGTAGAGGGGAACCATTGCGTTGTAAACCTCCTCAAACAGGGGCATTAGCTTTTGATACGCTGCGTGGTTTTCCGCAATGGGCTTTGTTACGCTTGTTACCTTCATGAATTTATGCACGGCAGACTCATCCTCATATAGCCCAAGGGCCATCCCGCCCAGCACAGCGCGGCGCCCACAGTAGCCGCTTCGTCCATATATTCGTAAGTGATTAACTCTACGTTCATGATGTCAGCAAAAATCTGCTTGACGATTTCGCTTTTGCCCAGGCCGCCTACGATGGGCATACGGTCTACGACATAACCTCTGTCCCGCGCCTCTTGCAGAATCAAATTGATATTCAGCCCGATCCCTCGATGACGCTGCGCATAATATCCTGGCGGGTGGTCGTCAGCGTGATGCCGACAAACGAGCCTTTGGCGCGCGGATTGTTGCGCGGCTCGCGTTCGCCAGCCAGATAGGGATGGAACATCACCCCATGAGAGCCGATGGGCGCCTCAGCCAGCTCTTCGTCAATGATATCATATGCGCTGCGCCCTTCGCTTTTGGCCAAAATTGTTCATATTGGCAAATGGTATCGCGCAGCCAGCGGAAGGAAGAGCCGGAAGAGGCGGTTTGGCCGCCTGTCGTGGTATCGCCCGGCTTACGCTTGAAGACAATGCCGGCAGAGGTGCCGCCATTCATATAGCAGTCGCCCGGTTCGGAGATGCCTGCGCCAATAGAGTGTACAGGCCGAATCATGCGAGCCTACGACCAGCTTGGTGCCCACAGCCAGCCCGGCATTGGTCGGCAAACTCCTCCGTTACCTCGCCAGCGATGGTGGTGCGGTCGCAAAGTTTGGGCAGAATTTCGTGTGATGCCGGCAGCTTTCTAATATTTCATCCGCATAGTCGGAATGATCCGCTGTTACCATGGCCGTGCCCTTACTGACGGAATAGCGGCAGGCCACGCCCGTCATCCGCATCACGATATAGTTGGAAACGCAGGGAAGCACCATCGCGGTCTTGGCAAAGATTTCCGGCTGGTTTTCTTGATCCAAAGCAGCTTTGGCAGCGTGCGGTCTGTCTGCATCACATGGTTGGCTCGGTCGGCCGTGTACTTGGCCGGGATCTTTTTCGTGATCTCCTCCGCCTGTTTGTAGGCCGCGTATCCGCCAGATCATAGCCCAGGTAGCGGCTTGCCGTCTTTATCTACACAAAGACAGTTGGGATAGGTGCCGTCAAAGCTGACACACAGCACATCCTCTTTGGGAATGCCTTGCATCAGCGTCTTGGTCGTTTGGCAAAAGGCCGCCCACCAGTCCTCGGATCCTGCTCAACCCAGCTTTGATTGGTATAATAGGTGGATATTCGGCTGTTGCGGTCTTTACAAATTTGCCCTCTGTGGTAAACAGAGACGCCTTATTTGCGCTGGTGCCGAAATCGTGGGCAATGATATATTTTGCCATGAAAAAACCTCCACACACTAAAAATTATCAATAAGCGGCCCGCTTGTATGCTGTTTGGCTGCGCTAAAGTGTATGAGCCAAAGACGGGCCATAGAAATCGTACATAAATACGGCGGAGAAAAGGAACGTTCAAATTTTATTATTATACCATACCACCCATGTGTTTTGGGCACTTTTTGTTATCGATTTATTAAAATTGTCGAAAGTTCAGGGAAAAAAAGAAGAGGAAAAACATCAAAAATTATTTCCTGATATACCTCGACAGATGAGGTATATTCGTGTATAGTATATAGACAGGAAGAAGGTGATTGCATGCCCATCGCTTCGGATGCGCTTCGCGGCTATACGGAGGCCATCATCCTGCGTCGGCTGATGGATAAAGGATAGCTATGGCTATGAGATCAACAAGACGATACAGGAAAAGACCAAAGGGCAGTATGAATTAAAGGAAGCAACGCTGTATACGGCCTTTCGGCGGCTGGAACAGGCGGGCTATATCCTTTCCTATTGGGGTGATGAAAAAAAACAGGAGCCAGACGCAGGTACTATGCCATCACAAAGGAAGGGCAGGCATATTACAAGCAGTGCCTGGCACAATGGAGCGATACCAAAGCTCTAATAGAACAGCTGATCTTTTTTAAGGAGGAAACGAAATCATGGTAAACAAGATCCGCGCCTATATCGATCATGAATTTGCGGGTGTGCCGGAAAGCAAAGAAGGTAAACGAGCTTAAAGAGGAGCTGACCGCAAATCTCATTGAAAAATACAACGAGCAGCTTTACATGGCAAATCGGAAGAAGAAGCATACAATGCCGTAATCACGGGGCTGGGCGATCTTTCCGAGCTGGTGGATAGCGTACGTCCGCACAGCATGCAGGGCCCCAGTGAACAGGAACGAAAGAAGAGCGCGCTGCTTACTGCAGCGGCTGTTATGATGTATATTTTAAGCCCGGTGATGATCATCCTTTTTGAGAGCATCGGGCTGGAGATCTTGGGTCTCGTGTTGTTTTTCGGATGCATCGCAGGCGCTACCGGCATGCTGATCTATAACCACATGACACGGCCGGTTTATGAAAAACAGGATGAAAAATATCGTAGAGGATTTTCAAGGAGTGGCGCACGAAGACCAATCACCAGAAAAAGCGTTCCAGGCGTTTCACAGCGCATATTGGTCTCTGGTCGTCGTAGCCTATTTTCTCTTTAGCTTTTGTGCGGAAGCTGGGGGTATTCCTGGATCCTATTTATCGCCGCGGCGGCGGTAGAAAATATCATAAAGGGCATCATACAGATGAAGGAGGATAGAAAATGAGTTACCGAAGCGGAAGACGGCGGGTCATCGCCTGGAGCATTATTTTGGCGCTGGCCCTTTGCGCACTGATCTGGGGGCTTGGCCAATGGTCCTGGTTTCACTGGGGCGTTTCCAACAGAAACAACTTCACAACTGTAAAGCAACAGGGGATGGGTGACGGCGTATCACAGATCCGGATAGACTGGGGCCTGGGCGATATCATCCTTACACAAAGCGAAGATAGCTCCCTCCATATTTTACAAAAGGCAGAAGAGCATGAGGACATGATCTACTTTTCTACACAGCAAACAGGGGATACGCTGGAGATTTCCTCGGAAAAAAGCGTCCGCTGGTGGGATTTTTTCCTAGGAAACGCACGTTTGTCAGATCTGGAAATACAGATTCCCAAGGGATATCAGGGAGCGCTTTCCATCGATACGCAGAGCGGTACAATCAAAGTGGAGGGTGTAAAGGCCGATGCGTTGGCCCTGGCCATAGACAGCGGCGCTGGAGATATTGAGTTTTCCGGTACAGTACAGAGCCTACAGCTCACGAGCACCAGTGGCGACATTGAGGTAAAAGGCGGCATCGTATTAGAGCAGATGAGCCTGCAAACCAGTAGCGGAGATATAGCGCTTGGCCAAGGAGAGATCGGGCAGCTGACAGCCCAATCGACCAGCGGGGATATGGAGATTGCGCAGCTATCAGCGCAGCAAGCGAAGATTGCTACCACCTCTGGCGATATTGCATTTTCCGGTACGGCTACGCATCTACAAGCAAATAGCACCAGCGGGGGAAATAGGGTGGGCCTCAATGCACAGCCGGAATCCTTGTCCTTTACGACAACATCGGGGGATATTGAGCTTCATCTGCCGGAAAACAGCGTATTTACCCTTGCCTTTGATACCGGCAGCGGAGATCTGAGGAACGATTTTGCGGGCAAAATACCGGCCAGGCGGCTCCTGGCTATACCATTCAGACGAGCAGCGGGACTGCCACATTGAAAATGAGAAATAGAGGAAACGATTTCGTTTCATTTTATATTGGCCTCAAAAAAGGAGAACGAAACGGAAATTTGCGCGAAAGTGGGGAGGCAAAGCCGAACAACGCTGTCAATGAACACCATAGCCGCTATACTCCAGCTATGCCAATGTATAGGAGGAGGTAAACAATGCTGCATAAAAAAAGGACAAGCCTGTTTGCAGCGCTGCTGTTGCTAATGCTGTGCCTAGCAGGCTGCGGCAGCACGGACAATCAAGCGTATGTGGGAAAATGGAACATGACGGGCAGGAAGGCCAACGGCGTTACAGTCACCCAGGAGGAGATTCAGCAGATGATGCCATCGATGAACCTTTCCGTTGAGTTTAAGGCGGACAATACCTGCGAAATGGTAGTCAAGGGCCAAGCGTATAGTGGAACCTATGAGGTAACGGAGGAAGGCGTTATCATTCGGGACGACGTTTCCGAACAAGCGATGACAAGACAGGGAGATCAGCTGGTGTTGCCCAGGGGGAATGTGGAAATCTACTGACCAAAGAAGGGTAATGTTTCCAACAAAAGAAAACGGCCGAGCTAACACAGTAAGTGGGCTCGGTCGTTTTATCCATAGAAATGCCTCGTTTGGACAAATCAGGCCGATATTCTCTATTTGTGAAAGAAAGCGGTCGCTGGGCTGCTTTTTGTGCCAGCTCCTCCCAGTATAAATGCCTGATGGGCGGCGTGGGCTGCCAGAATAGATCCGCTCCAGCGCTACTACCAGCATCCGATGCACAAACCAGCGTGGATTCAACGGCTTTTTTCGCTTTGGGTATCCTCTAAGATCAACGGAGATGATACGATGTCAAAGTTAAATTGATACATATCCTCCAGCATTTTGTTTTGGGTGGTATGTGCAATGGTGCCGTGAAATTCATCATCCAGCTGAATCAGCTTGCGGATATTTCCCGGCTCATACTCGGTATAAGATCCAGCGCGTTTTTTTCCAAGTTCTGTGAGAGAGCAGACAGATCCTGCTCGGTAATATGCAGAAAAGCGCAGCGCAGGATGCTGAATTCCATCTGTTCACGAAAGGCCAACACCTCCTGCCAGGTGGTGCCTTCCAGCAGCATTTTGAATTTCCATGGCGTATGTGTAATATCTTGGGCGGGCGATATAGGTACCGTCTCGCGGCACCCGGATGATGGTCATGATTCTAAGATCTTGATGGCTTCTCGCACAGAGGTGTGGCTAACGCCAGCAGTGCGCAAAGTTCAGTTTCAGTAGGAATTCGGTCGCCTGGACAAAGTTCTTGCGCGCAGATCCTCTGTTCTATATAAGAAACCACTTTTGTACCGTAGAGGCAGATGATACCGATATTTCTTCTGGATCGACATATCCATGCTCCTCCTGTTCTTAAAAACAGTTCATATATGGAAGAATACTTATCTTACCATTGTAGGGAAAAACGGACAACCTTGTTTTTGTCCGCGAACAAAAACCATGTATGATGTGGATAGGCGTTTAGAAATATCAGGTTGCCAAAGCTGCTTGTTTTGCATTATAATATTTGCTAGGCGGAATGGCGGAATCGGCAGACGAAAACCTGGTTGGCAACAGCGTGTCTGTCCGCTTCCGGCACCAGTACCTTCAAAGCCCCTATCTACGGGGTTTTTTTCACAACCTCGTATTCCTTTCTACAAAAACACAGAGCGATTTGAAGAGTTCTCTGTGCAGTTCTCTCCTTGTAATCTTCCTGTTTCTCCGCAAATTATTTTTTTGCTTTGACGAAGAAAGTACCATTATGATAAATAGGAATAATGCCTGAATATACTGGATTTTAGATTTAGCAGATTTTTTGTAAAGTCAGTTTCGATCATGTTGAACGTTCTAATAGAAGATTGAATAATGCACAAAAGCGATTTAAAATCCGGGTTGGCAACAGCGTGCGGGTTCAAGTCCCGCTTGGCGCCATGTCGGAACGAGTTATCGCTCGTTCCGATTTTTTATTTAGAAAATCAGCTGTCCGCGCCACTGTTCCTCCCTCTTCCGCAAAAGGCTTCGTTCGGTTGTAACGCCGTCGCGACGGCTCTCTTCGCTACCAACTTTTGTGGGTTCGAGTCTATTTCAAAACTTTTCGCAGACATCTTTTTGCTATCTCTTTAATGTCGTATGAGCCTTTTGTTCGCCACAATTTACCTGAAAACTGTACAGGCTACCGTTCCCGAAAATGTACTGGATATGCGTTTTGTCAACGCTTCACGTTGAGCAAAGCGGCCTTTGCTCTTGATTCATTTTATAAACGGAGGAAAGTGCGTGCCCTTTCTCCGCCTTCTTTGATAAGCCGCTCTCACGTTGCCTATGTTTGCAAACGCGCTTTTAGCATCTTGCCAACTCACTTCTAGAACGGTTTGCAACTTATGCGCTGGGTAAATCCCGATTGGGGCATGAACTCACTTTATACGATGGTGGAGGGATGGCGAAAATTCAAAGAGTATGGGCCGTATATTATAGCGCAACAGGCTGTACAGCGCAGGCCGTAGAAACGCTGGCTAAGGCGTTGGCGATACGCTGCGGGTTCCTTGGCAAAAGATGAGTTACCACTCCGGGATCAAAGAAATACCGCGGTACTTTGCCCCGGAGGAGATCGTGGTCTTTGGCATGCCTGTGTATGCAGGAAGGCTGCCAAATAAACTGCCGCCCTTGTACAGGAGGGGTTTTGCGGCGGGCGTGCGCTGGCCGTACCAATTGTAACATTTGGAAACCGCAGCTTTGACGATGCGCTCAAAGAATTGTGCGCGAGACATTGCAAACCAATGATTTTCATACCGTGGCTGCCGCTGCAATCGTAGCGCAGCATGCCTTTGTTACAGCTCTGGGCTGGGACGGTGACCAGAATGATGCGGATTCAAAAAAGAATTCGTGTCTTTGCACATGCCCTGCCATAGACATTGAAAAGATGCCCAAAGCCCACGCGGCCGATTTCGGCCGGGGCGCTCACCCATCGGCCCCTATTACACGCCGCTGGGTGTGGATGGAAAACCCGCTAAGTTTCTAAAGGCCAAGCCCAAAACGAACCAAGCGCGTTGCCTTGGCTGTGGGCTGTGCGCTGTGCCCGATGGGGAGCTATCAGCCGGCAGGACCCCGCCGTGGTAAAGGGCGTTTGCATCAAGTGCCAGGCGTGTATCACTTTCGGTGTCCGCAGCGGGCGAAATACTTTGACGATGAAGCATTTTATCGCATAAGGCGCAGCTGGAGCAGACGCAGGCACAGCGCAAAGAATCTTGCTTTTTCCCTCTTGCAAAAGAGAAAGGCATAGAGGAAGAAACTAGTTGAAAATTCAATCTTGTCTTTTGAAAGCAAATCACTATAATGGTCATGTGGGCTGCCGCCAAGGGAGGAAAATGGGGAGAATGGGAGAGGGAAGCTCTTATTTTTCGCCCGGCAAGTTTGGCAGACGGTAAGGGAAAGCTTCCATGAAAAAGAACGTATGAGATGGATATGTGCAACGGCCCGCTGTTTAGCAAAAATTCTGCTGTTTGCACTTCCGCTGATGTGCTCTGGCATTTTGCAGCTGTTGTTCAACGCAGCGGACATCATCGTTGTTGGCCGGTATACTGGCAGCGATGTCTTTGGCGGCCGTAGGCTCTACGACCTCTTTGATCAATCTTTTGGTCAATCTGTTCATCGGTATTCCGTAGGCGCCAACGTTATGATCGCCCGCAGCTATGGGGCGGGGATGCCGACGGTGTGCATAAAGGGGTACATACGGCCATATTGTCTCGCGGCGGTTTCCGGCCTGGCGATGATCTTCATCGGCATTTTTGCTGTCGCGGCCTATGTTGAATGGATGGGAACGCCGGCCAATATCATCGACCAGGCAACCCTGTATATCCGCATCTTTTTTCCTGGGCATGCCGGCCCTTCTGTTATACAATTTCGGAGCGGCTATTTTGCGTGCGGTGGGCGATACTAGGCGGCCGCTGTATTTTCTTATCATCGCAGGGGTCGTCAACGTTCTTTTCAATTTGTTTTTCGTGATTGTATTCCATATGGGGGTGGCGGGCGTTGCGATCGCAACGGTCATATCCCAGTATATCTCTGCGACGCTGATTCTGATTTGCCTTACGAACAACGAAGGCGTATGCCGTTTGATGCCAAAAGAGCTGCGCATCCATAAAGAGCAGTTGGCGGAAATACTGCGCATTGGCTTGCCTGCGGGCTTGCAAGGGGTTATCTTTAACATTTCCAATGTATTGATCCAGTCCTCTGTCAATAGCTTTTGGCTCGGTGGTTGTGGCGGGCAATACGGCGGGCCAGCAACATTGAAGGATTTGTCTATACCTCGATGAACGCCGTCTATCAGACTTCGCTGAGCTTTACCAGCAAAACATGGGCGCGCATAATTATAAGCGTATCGATAAGGTGCTCTTAGAGTGCTTGGCGCTGGTCTCTGCCATAGGGCTTATCATGGGCATCGGCGCTTATCTATTGGGGCATCTTCTTTCGATCTATACCACCGAAGCAGAAGTGGTGGCCTTTGGGCTGCAGCGCATGGTCCTGGTCTGTGTGCCGTATTTTTGTGCGGCATCATGGATGTATTGGCGGGCAGTATTCGCGGGCTTGGGTATTCCATCCTGCCGATGGTGGTGTCGCTTACCGGGCGTGCTTGTTCCGGATCGTTTGGATCTATACCATTTTCCAATGGCAGCATACTCAATTTAGCCTATATATTTCGTATCCTATTTCGTGGTTCTTGACGCTCGGTGCACACCTTATCTGCTATTTTATTGTACGGAAAAAAGGTATTTAGGCAAGCGCCGCTTGCAGAGCAGGCCGAGCAAACATCCCATGCATAAACACAGCAAAGGCCCTTTCCAGCGAAAGGGCTTTTTGTACATGTTTACGGAATAGAAGGGCCGCCAAAGTTATGACATGATTTGCGTGTATAATTGCCTACACAATCGCATCGCGGCATACACTGTACAGGCCGGCGATCCGAAATGAAAAGGAAGGGATAGAGCATGAAACCGTTGAAGGTGGCCATTGGATTTGCCACAGGCCGGAAAGGATTTCAAGATGTGCTGAAATCCTATGTTTACCATTTGAAGGAATCCGAGCTGCTAAGACGGCAGGATATAGAGCTGCACCTATTTGTGGCGTATGACCTTGGATATAACCACACCACCGTGGAAGATTATACGCAGCTGAGCCATCAGTAGCAAACGCGTTTGAAACGTGCACGTTTTTGGGAAAGGACGATATTTTGCATATGGCCGGGCCCTTTGCGATAAGGGAGTGATTGAAAAAGAAGAAGTGCCATTTGCTTTGGCAATGGGTATGCGGCCCAGCGCAATGCGGTGCTGTACAGCGCCATGACACAAAAATGGATCGCTGTTGTTTTTGGATGACGATGAATATCCCCTTGCGGTTACGGAATCCAAAACTATCTGGTTGGAGCAATCAGCACGTTTTGGAATCGCACATTGAATACCTGCGCAATGCGGATATGACAAACGGCTATCATTGTGGGTATATTTCGCCCATTCCGTATTTGGAATTTGACCATATCCTTTCAGAACAGGATTTTAGGGCTTTTATTCTGGCGCTGAGCAATGATATTGCTCAACTGGGACAGCATCAAAGCCATCATGCAGGCGAAAGACGGCATTACCTATGCGGATAAACCATCTTGATGGAACAACAGGCCGCCGCAGCAGAACGAGTGCCGCAGTGCGAAATTCATCACGGGCGGCAACGGGCATCAATTTAACCGTACCGGGCGCGTGCAGGTATTTACAATCCGCCGGGCGCACGGGGCGAGGATACCTTCTTAAGCACGAAGCAACGGATGTAAACGTAAAATACATCCCAACCCTATACATTCCATGATGGCTTCGGCCAGTACGGTCGCCTGCTCGACGGCGTGCTGCCCAATAAGCTGCAGCCGCGAACGCCAGCTCGGAAGAGGTCGTTACCCGTTTTATAGGGCCTGTGGGGATGGGGTGCGCTATAAGCCTATACCACATATTTGACGCAGCGCGCAGCGTTTGACGGGTAATGCAGGATATGCAGGCGCAGCTAACAGCTGTGGTGCCCAAAATTTTGCAGCTATTTCAACCGCCGAGTTTGCAGACGTTTTGCGTGAGTTTGAGGCGTACCGGATGAAGGTGCATCTTCATGAAAAGAGTTTGCGAGCTGTAAGCGCATTTGGGAGAAGATAAAACCTCTCTGAGATAAAGACAGCGCCGGCTTTGCCCGGCGTTGTATTTTTTCCAGCTACAAAAAAATACTAGCGTGTCCAGTGCTTTTTCGGCAACACTTAACAGTGCTGTGAAACATGAAAAAGAGTAGAGATCTGCCTGTACTGGCAGGGAAAAACAGAATCATTGGGCAGATGAGATGGCCCAGGCGTTTGAAAAAGGGAAGGACAAAACCTATGCGCGCTGCGGCAAACAGATGCGATTGCAGCGACCCCTGGCGCAAAAGGACGATGGAGCCGGCGTTTAGAAATTGGCGCGCGCCTTTTGTGCGCAAAGAGCAGCCCACGCTGGTATTTCTCGCTGGTGCAAAAGCAGCTCCCTCAGCGCTGTCGATGGAGGAGCAGTCTTTTGTGGCGGAATTTGCAGAGGCGTTGGCAAAGCAGCAGGGCATGAATGCGGAAAAACGATATCTATGTACGCCGTTTGGCACACCGTATGCAGGCTTGCATGGTAGACGGAAGCCTGCATTTGGAAGGCTTTGCCCGGTTTCGTTTGGCAGACCTACGTAGAAGATGGCAAAAGTGCATCGAGCGCGTTGTGTCGATGGCGGTGCTCAGGTACGATTGGGCACAGCAGTTAGATGCTTGGCGTATTCAGATCAGCCAGAGCACAAGCCGGTGCAGATTGGTGCGCGTACATAAAAAATTTGAAAGGGCAGTTTGTGTTGGAAATACAGGGCTACCAAGGCGAACCGCCCGGCTTGCCAGAAGAGCAGCCGGCCGAAGAGGCGCTTTTGAGCATGCTCTTATCTTGGGCGCCGGAATGCATTGAAATTCAGCTTGGGGAAAACCGGCAAGAAAGCTGTATGAGATCATAGAGCAGGTATTCGGCCCGCGCGTAAGATACGGTGGTGCCAGCATTGACAAACCGCCCCGCCATGCTATAATGAAAGAAAAATAGTTTGGCTGACCGGAAACATGCCGTCTATGGAAAACGCCAGAGGCGGGGGCGTGGCTGAAACCCCTGCTGCGAAAGAACAAAGACGGATACCATTCCGCGACAAACGCGTGCCGGCGTCATCCGGTAAACCAAGCGGCAGGCTGTATTCAGCTTGCAACAAAGGGTGGAACCGCGGGTGATTATGCTCGTCCCTTTTGGGGCGGGCTTTTGTAGCGAAAAAGGGAAGGCCAAGATACAGAGGACGAAAAGCGATGAAGGTAATTTTGCCGGACAACAGTGAACGGGTATTTGAAGGCGTCAACGCTATGGACCTGGCAAAGTCCATCGGGAAAAAAAGCTGGCAAAGGCGGCGGTGGCGGCCGAGGTAAACGGAGATCGTACAGCTGGACACAGCCGCTGGAAGAGGGGACCGCGTACGCATCCTGACCTTTGACGACGAAGAGGGCAAAGAGGTCGTCCGCCATACCGCCAGCCACGTCATGGCGCAGGCTGTATTGCATGTGTTGCGCGATAAAAACGTAAAGTTTGCCATCGGCCCGGCCATTAAAAACGGGTTTTACTATGATTTTGATTTGATGGCAGCATTACCACCGAGGATTTTCCTGCCATTGAAAAGGAAATGAAAAAGATCGTCGAGGCGGACTATCCCATCGTGCGCAGTACCATGCCGCGCGAAAAGGCGCTGGCTTGGGCAGAGGAGCAAAACAGCCGTACAAAGAAGAATTGATTCGCGATCTGCCGGAGGATGCGGAAATTTCTTTTCTATACCCAGGGCGATTTTACCGACCTTTGCGCGGGGCCGCACTTGGCCTCTACCGGCCGTCTGCGCCACGTCAAGCTGATGAGCGTAGCGGGCGCCTACTGGCGCGGCGATGAGAAACGCCAGATGCTACAGCGCGTGTATGCTACCGCTTTTGATGACAAAAAGGAACTGGACGATTATATCTTCCGCATGGAAGAGGCGAAAAAACGCGACCATAGAAAGCTGGGCAAGGAACTGGATCTGTTCAGCGTACAGGAGGAAGGGCCGGGATTCCCGTTCTTCCATCCAAAGGCATGGTGCTGAAAAAATCAGCTCATCGATTTTTGGCGCAAAGAGCATATCAAACGCGGATATGAGGAGATCAGCACGCCCATGATCCTTTCCAGCCAGCTGTGGAAAAACCAGCGGGCATTGGGATCATTACCGCGAAAAACATGTATACCGTTGCCATCGATGACCAGGAATTTGCCATCAAGCCGATGAATTGCCCCGGCGGCATGCTGATGTTCAAGCGCAAACGGTACAGCTACCGCGACCTACCGGTCAGAATGGCGGAATTGGGCACTGTACACCGCCACGAATTGTCCGGCGCGCTGCATGGGTTGATGCGCGTGCGCTGCTTTACACAGGATGATGCGCATATCTTTATGACGATGGATCAGATCACAGACGAGATCATCGCTGTTCTGGATCTGACGGAATATTTCTACAGTGTATTTGGCTTTAAGTTCCATGTAGAGGTTTCTACCAGGCCCGAGGACAGCATGGGCACCGACGAGCAATGGGAAACAGCCACCAACGCCCTCATCGGCGCCTTCAAGAAAAAGGGATGGCCCTTTACCATCAACGAGGGCGACGGCGCTTTTTATGGGCCAAAGATCGACGTGCATCTGGAGGACTGCATTGGGCGCACCTGGCAATGCGGCACAGTACAGCTAGATTTCCAGATGCCGGAGCGCTTTGACTTAACCTATGACGGGGCAGACGGCGAAAAGCATCGCCCGGTGATGATCCACCGCGTGGTGCTGGGTAGCATTGAACGCTTTATCGGCGTATTGACGGAACACTTCGGCGGCGCGTTCCCGCTTTGGCTGGCACCGGTACAGGTAAAGGTCATGACCATTACGGATCGCGTAGACGATTTTGCGCAAAGGCCGCAGAGCAGCTGCGCCAAGCTGGGCTGCGCGTTGAGCTGGATGCGAGAAACGAGAAGATCGGCTATAAGATCCGCCAGGCCCGCAACGAGCGTATTCCGTATATGCTGGTCATCGGTGATAGAGAGGCGGAGGCCGGGCAAGTAGCGGTGCGTAAGCGCGGCGAAGGAGAGATGGGCGATATGGCGCTGGAGGATTTCCTGGCCATGGCGCAGGCGCAGGTGGAAAGCAAAGGAGATTTTCTAAAAATCGCTTGACGAACTTGGCCGGGATATGGTATAGTCATTCGGTAAGTAGGAGCTGCCCGCTTCTCACCTGCCGGTTTGGCTGTCAGGTTTTAAGGCACAATCGTCTTTTTTGCATAGCGGGTAGGTTTCTGCCCGCTATTTTATTTTTTTTGCCGGAGGTGGCTAAGATCAGCAACATCGATTATCAGATCAACGAGGCAATCCGCGATAAAGAGGTGCGCCTGGTAGACGAAAACGGGGAACAGTTAGGCATTGTGAAAACGATGTCGCTCAGCGTATGGCGGAAGAACGCGAGCTAGACCTGGTCAAGATCGCGCCGCAGGCCGTTCCGCCCGTATGCAAGCTGATGGATTATTCCAAATATCGCTTTGAAATGCAAAAACGGGAAAAGGAACAGCGCAAAACCAAAAGACCATTCAGCTCAAAGAGGTGCGCTTGTCCGCTACCATCGATGTGCATGATATGCAGGTGAAGGCCAAAAACGCGACAAAGTTCCTAAAAGATGGGGATAAGGTGAAGGTGTCTATCCGTTTTAGGGGGCGCCAGATGACCTATGCAAACCAAGGCAAAGATGTGATGGACAAATTCTATGAAATGGTGAAGGATTTTTCCACTTTGGAGCGAAAGCCATTGCTGGAGGGCCGCAATATGATCATGATCTTGGCCCCCGCAAACAACTGAGAGGAGGGTTAGGCTATGCCCAAGATGAAAAACACACCGCGGCGCTGCCAAACGGTTCGGTTTGACGGGAAGCGGAAAGGTACGCAGACACAAGGCTTTATAAGAGCCACTTGCTCAATTCTAAGAGCAGAAAACGCAAACGCAATCTGCGCAAAGGCACATTGATTGCAGCAGTAGAACAGAAGAAAATCAAGAGGCTGATTCCTTATAAGTAAGCCTTGTGAAAGGAGAAATACGCGATGGCAAGAGTGAAAAAGAGCTGTCAACGCTGTGAAAAGCGTCGTAAAATATTAAAGCTCGCCAAAGGCTATTTTGGCACAAAAAGAGCAACTACCGGATCGCCAAGCAGGCTGTCATCAAATCCCTGGCTTACAGCTACAAAGGCCGTAAGCTGAAAAAACGTGATTTCCGCCGCCTGTGGATCACCCGCATCAATGCTGCGGCACGTTTGAACGACCTCAGCTATTCCCGTTTTATCAACGGGCTGAAAAAGCTGGCGTGGAAATGAACCGCAAAGTGCTGGCTGATTTGGCTGTACGCGACGCCGCGGCGTTCACCGCCCTGTGTGATGTTGCGAAAAAGCGCTGAATGCGTAATGTTATAAAGCGCCCTTGCTTGGTCAAGGGCGTTTTTTCTTGCGGAGGGGAAGCGTAGAATGGAAAAGCTTTGCTGCCGGCTACACATGAGCGCGTTAAATTCTTCAAAGCGCTCCAAGATCATAAGGCACGAAGCCAAACTGGGCTGTATTTGTTGGAAGGTGCGCGTCTTGTACGCGACGCGATGCTGTCTGCCGCGCCCATTGCGCTATTGATGGTGCGCGCAGGCGACGAGGGGAAATACCGACGTCATTGAGTACGTCCAGCTTTCCGGCGGGCAGGTTTTTGCGGGCGACGACCGGGCGTTGGAGCGCGCCTGCTCTACCAAGACGCCACAAGGCGTCTGCGCTGCGGTGCTGATGCCAAAGGATCTGCGCCGTGTGTCCGGCCGGTATATCCTGGCGCTGGATCATGTCAAGGATCCGGGCAATATGGGTACCATCTTAAGGACGGCCCAGGCATTTGGCGCTTCCTGCGCAGTTTTAAGCGAGGGATGCTGCGATCCCTTTGCCCCCAAATGCGTGCGCAGCGCCATGGGCGCGCATTTTAAGCTCCATATTGCCTTTGCAGAAGATCTGCCGGCGCTGTTGTTTAATTATAAAGTAAATCGCGGATATACTGTCATTGGCGGACATCTGAATGGCCATAGCACTATGCCGGAGCTCAATAAAACCGTATCTGCGTCATCGGCGGGGAAGCCAACGGGATGGAGGAGGCCACGGCTTTGGCCTGTTCGGCCCTCTACCGCATCCCCATGCCGGGCAAGGCGGAAAGCCTGAATGCAGCGGTAGCAGCGGGGGGATCCTTATGTTTCAGCTTTTTTTCCTAAGCGTGCTTTACGCTCATGGCAAACCAAGGTATACTATATGTAACTTAGGAATTGCGATGGGAGGAATCAGCATGGATTTAGGTCCGGGGTAAAACCGCCATTGTAACAGGCGGCGCCAAGGGCATCGGGTCCGGATGCAGCGAAGTATTGGCCCAAGAGGGATGCAACGTCGTAGTGGTCAGCCGTTCGATGAACGTCTGGTGCAGACTTTGCGGACGGCCTGGCGGAAAAATATGGGGTCAAAACGCTAGCCGTATTGGCGGATGTCAGTAAATCCAAAAACATTGATGGCGTGTTTGACCGTGCCATCAGAGCCTTTGGCCAGGTGGATATCCTAATCAACAATGCGGGCGGCGGCGCGGCGCAAAAGCCCTTTGATGAATTGACGGATGAGGAATGGGCCTATGCGCTGGATAGCAACCTAAACTCTGCGTTTATGATGAGCCGGAGATTCATCCGTGAATGCCGTGCGCACAAGCGCGGGGGGCATATTGTCAATGTGCTGGCAAAGGCCGCCATCATGACAAACAGCCGTAACAATACCTCCTATATCGCTGCCAAGGGTGGGATGACTACGATGACCCCGCGGTTTGGCCAACGAGGTCATAGACGATGGCATCTATGTCAACGGCATTGTGCCGGGTATGTGGCAACGAGCGTATACCAGCCGGGCAGCGAAGCGCATGAATACAAAAAGCAGTTTTTGCGCGTAGGTGGGCCACGCCGCGTGATATGGGCACAGTGGCGGCATTTTTATGTTCGCCATCTGCCTGCCAGGTCGTAGGCGCCATCGTGGATTGTTCCGGCGGCACGATGCTGTAAAAAATATGGTTGTGTTTCTGCCCAAATTATGATATAATGCCAACCAATCATAGAGGCAGCGATGAGGGAGAAAAGTAGCATTGTCCCTGGGCCAAAGAGAGGAAACGCCACCGGCTGTAAGCGTTTCCGGCCAAAGACAATGGGAAGTTCACTCCTGAGCTTTCTGCTGAACGGTTCAGTAGGCAGAACGGGTCGGCCCGATACAGCCGAGTGTGAGCAAGGGGCTTATCGCTCCTTGGAATTGCTGGTGGTCCGCGAACATGGGCCCTGCAAAGCCTTTTTATATGCAATTATTATTTTGAACTTCAAAGGAAATGGGAGGAAACAGAGCATGAAAGAGCAACTGAACACATTGCGCAGTCTGCGATGGAAGCCTTGCAAAAGGTGCAGAATTCCGCAGAGCTGGAGCAGCTGAAGGTGAAAGTGCTGGGCCGTAAGGGAGAATTGACGCAGCAAATGCGCCTTTTGGGCAAAATGAGCCCGGAAGAGCGCCCGGCCTTTTGGCCAGATGGTCAATGCCGTAAGGGAGAAGTTGACTGCGGCCATGGAAAAGATGGAGGCGGACTTAAAAAGAAAAGGAAAAAACGCCATCCGCTTTGCCAAAGAGGCAGTGGACGTAACGGCGCCGGGTACGCAGCTGCCCAGGGTTCCTATCATCCGCTGTCGCTGGTGTTACAGGATATACGGGATACCTTCTTGGAAATGGGCTTTTCCATCAGCGAAGGACCGGAAATCGAGCTGGATCATTACAATTTTGAGCTGTTGAATATCCCCTAAGCGACCATCCGGCTCGCGATGAACAGGATACTTTTTATATCGACGACAACATCGTTCTTCGTACGCATACAAGCCCTGTACAGGCACGTACGATGCTGAGCCAAAGCCGCCCATCAAAATGATCTGCCCGGGTCGCGTATTCCGCAGCGACGACGTTGATGCCACTCATTCGCCAGTTTTCCACCAGGTAGAGGTTGGTCGTGGATAAGGGCATTCATTTTGGCCATTTGAAATGGCTGCTGGATGATTTTTGCCAAGCGCTTTTTGGGCCGGATACACAAACCCGCTTTCGTCCTGGCTATTTTCCCTTTACAGAGCCAAGCGCAGAGGTAGATGCCACCTGCTCTGCCTGCCATGGCAAAGGCTGCCGTGTGTGCAAAGGGAACCGGGTGGATCGAGATCCTCGGCTGTGGCATGGTGCATCCCAACGTATTGCGCGGCTGCGGGATAGACCCGAAGAATACACAGGGTTTGCCTTTGGCATGGGCATCGACCGCCTGGCAAACATCAAATACAACATCACGGATATCCGCTTGTTGTTTGAGGGCGACGTGCGGTTCCTATCGCAGTTTTAGGAGGGGGGGGAAGCGATGAAAGCACCGCTAAGTTGGTTACAGGATTTTGTTGATATCAATGTGGATATAGAGACGCTGACCCATACCATGATTATGCATGGCTGGGCATTGAAGGCATCGAACGTGGTTACGGCGCGTATGACAGCATTGTAGTGGGTAAGCTACTTAAAATCATGCCGCATGAAAACAGCGACCATTTGCAGATTTGCACTGTGACAACGGGCGAAGAAACGCTGCAGATCGTGACAGGCGCACCCAATGTATATGAGGGCATGGTCTGCCCGGTGGCCAAGGTCGGTACAGTGATGCCGAGCGGCAATGAGATCAAGCCAGCTGTGCTGCGTGGCGTGCCGTCTGCCGGAATGCTTTGCAGCGGCAGCGAATTGGAGTTGACGGATGAAGATTGGAAACGGCGAGCGTAGACGGCATTATGGATCTGGGCGCTGCGTTTGAGGCGCATTTGGGCAAGCCGGTATATGTGGCGCTTGGCTTGACGATACCGTTATCGATTTTGAGATTTCGGCCAATCAGGGGTGACTGTATGAGCGTTTTGGGCATTGCTAGGGAAATCGGCGCTGCGCTGAATGTGCCGGTACGCCTACCGGAGATCAAAACGCAGGAAACAGAGGACCTGGCAGGTCGCCATGTGAGTATCGAGGTGCAGGAACAGCAGCTTTGTCCACGGTATTCCGCACGCGTTATGACGGACATTGTAAGGGCGATTCTCCGCGCTGGATGCAGCGCCGTTTGTTGGCGGCAGGCATGCGGCCGGTTTCAATATTGTGGATATTACCAACTATGTAATGCTGGAAATGGGGCAGCCGCTGCATGCGTTTGATTACCATGCCGTGGCGGATGGGCATATCATTGTGCGAAAGGCCGGAGATGGTGAAGAAATGACCACATTGGACGGCAAGCACCATGTACTGGATGACAGCATGCTCATCATTGCGGATAAAACGGCCCGCTGGCTTTGGCGGGTGTAATGGGCGGCCTGGAAAGTGAGATTACGGAAAAAACCGAGATGGTGCTGTTGGAAAGCGCCAAGTTTGACGGCCCCCAATAACCGCCACACCTCCCGCGCACTTGGCATGATGAGCGAGGCCAGCGCCCGCTATATCAAGGGCGTAAGTGAGCAAAGCGTCGCCTTGCCAGCGACAGGGCTGCTCCAGCTGTGTTGTGGAATTGGGCGTAGGCAAGGTGATGAGCGGACAGTAGATACCCAAATGCGTACGCCGGAAAAACGGGAGATCACAGCGCGCGTCAGCCGTATGAACCTGTTGCTGGGCACCAAGATGACAGGCGAACAAATGGCGGCATGCCTTGCGCGTGAGGGCATCGAAACGCAGCTGATCCTGGATACCCTCCAATGTCGTGTGCCCTATCATCGGGATGATGTGGCCATTGAAGAGGACATCGCCGAGGAGATTGCGCGCATTGCAGGCTACGATAACATCCCCATGGAGCCGTTGTCCGTAGGCGCCCAGGGAGGGCTGACTCTTGGCACAAAAGCAAAAGGAACGCTTGCGTACCCTGTTGGTGGACATGGGGCTGCATGAAACCATGAGCTTTGCATTCATTTGCCCGAAGGATTTTGATGCCCTTGGGTATGATAAAGAGGATGAATGCCGCCGTTGCGTGAAAATCCACAATCCTCTGTCTGAGGATTACGGCTATATGCGCACCACAACAGTGCCCGCTATGGTACAGGCATTGGCGAACAACGTACGCAATCAAAACCGAGCACGCCAGGCTGTTTGAAATCAGCAACGTGCACAGCATCATGCCGGATCAGGGACGGCCTGCCCACGCAAAAGCAGTGGCTTGCCTGGGCCTGGTGGGCGGAGATTTTATGGGCTTGAAGGGTATGCTGGAAAAGGTCTTTGCCGAATTTGATGCCCAGGTGGAATACAAGGCAGAGGGCGGCGCCCAGTATCATCCGACCCGCAAGGCAGGCTTGTACCTTGATGGAAAACGCATTGGCCAAATGGGGCAGATGCACCCGGATGTGATGAAGGGCCAAGACGTAGAGCAGCCTGTGCTGGTCGCCGAATTTGATTGCAGCCGGTCTTTGCTTGTCAGAATCTGCATATCACCTATCAGCCGCTTCCAAGTATCCTGCCATGCTGCGCGATTTGGCGCTGGTAGTGGATAGAGAAACGGAAGTTGGCCCCATGATGCAGGCCATCCGCCAAGCCGCCGGCGCGCAACTGGAGCAGGTGCAGCTGTTTGATGTCTATATCGGTGATCAGGCCGGTTTGGGCAAAAAGCGTTGCATTTGCCTTAACACTGCGCGATAAAGACCGTACCATGACGGACGAGGAGGCCAATGCCATCTTTGCCCGCATTGTAGAGGCAATGGAGCGGCAGTTCGGGGCAAAATTGAGAGGAAACTGATTGATATATGCCAAACAGAACGCAGAGAATTCTGGAATATGACAAGATCACAGCGCAGGTTGCTTCTGTTTTGCGTAAGCGAAACGGGGCGCCGGGCGTCTTGCCATGCGCCCATATACAAAAAGAGGAAGTTGCGCATGCGCTGGCGCTTACGCGCACCGCGGAAAGCGTATGGTTTGCGCTAGGCAGCAGCCCGATGGTTGGGTTTGAGGACTGCGGGATACCGCGGCGCGCTGCGCTATCGGTGCCACGCCCAGCTGTAAAGAGCTGTTGGCCGTGGCAAAGACGCTGCAAGCTGTGCAGCATGTGCAGACAAAGCTAAACCAGGCTGGGGCGGGATGCCGCTGCAGGCGCTTTGTTTTGCGTTGATGCCCAACGCCTTTTTATTGCAGGATATAACCCGTTGTGTGCGAAGCGAGGAGGATTTGTATGACGACGCCTCCCCGCAGCTTCGGGAGCTACGCCGGAAAATTCGCGGAGCAGAGGACAAGATAAGGGCCCGTTTGCAGGCCATCCTTGCCAACCCAACGACACGCAACATGCTGCAAGACGGCATCATTACCCAGCGCAATGGCCGGTATGTGGTACCGGTAAAAGCGAGTATGCAGGGCAAATCAAAGGCTTTGAACACGATAGAAGCGCCAGCGGCGCTACGCTGTTCATCGAACCATACAGCGTTTTAGAAGCCAACAACGAGCTAAAGGATTTGGGGGAAGGAGCAGCAGGAGATAGAGCGCATCCTATCCGCGCTGGGAGAGGAAGTTGAAGAGAGAAGGAAACGTTGATCCAAATGTAAAAACACTCTCCCGAGCTGGATGAATGCTTTGCCAAGGTAACCTGGAGCCATCGCCATAAGGCTACCTGCCCTATCCTGGTGGAGGGGGGATCAAATGACCGTTCGACAGGCGCGCCATCCGTTGATCGACGATAAGCAGGTCGTTCCCATCGACTATACAGTGGGCGGCGATCTTAGAGCCCTGCTCGTAACAGGCCCCAACACAGGCGGTAAGACGGTAACGCTGAAAACCGCCGGCCTATTTGTGCTTTTGGCGCAAAGCGGGCTGTTTTTGCCGTGCGAAAAGGCGGAGATGCCGGTTTATCGTGCTGTTTTTGCAGATATCGGGGATGAGCAGAGCATTGAGCAGTCGCTCTCTACCTTTTCTTCGCATATGGTCAATATCGTATTCATTCTAAAAAGGCCCGGCCCGGCGTAACTGGTGCTGCTGGATGAGCTGGGGCCGGCACAGACCCAGTAGAGGGCGCGGCCTTGGCGATCTCTATTTTGGAAACAATGGTGGAAAAGGGTGCAGTGGTAGCTTGCACCACGCATTACAGTGAACCAAAAAAGCTATGCTATGAGCCATCCTGGGTTTTTGAATGCAGGAATGGAATTCGATGTGGAATCGCTCAGGCCTACCTACAAGCTCATGATTGGTTATGCAGGGAGCTCCAATGCCTTTGCCATTTCCAGCCGCCTTGGCATGCCAGAGCGGGTAATACAGCGTGCAAAAGACCAGATGGATAGCGAGGCGGCTGCCTTTGAGCGCGCTCTTGGCCGAAGCGGAGCAGCTTAGAAACAGGCAGAGCAGTCGCGAACAGTTGACCCATGACCTGCAAAGCCAGAGGGAAGCGTTTGATCGTGAGTTTGCACAGCAAAAAGCCCAGGCACAAAAGCTGCAAAAGCGCGCAGAGGAAACGTTGAAAAGGCGCGCCGTACTTTGAAACAGCGCGAGAACAGGCCAACGAGGCGATAGAAACCGCTGCCAGGCTGCCAAGGCAGAGAATAGTGCGGAACGAGAAAAGCTGTTGCAAAGCGCCAGAGAACAGCTGCGTAGCCTGCCGGAGATACAGGAGAAAAACGGGAAGCGCCGCAGGCGCCGGGCAGCATCCCCAAACGGGTACAGCGCGGAGAAAGTTGCCCATGCCCACGCTGGATGCCAATGCTACGGCATTGAGCCTGCCAACAAAAAGGGAGAAGTGCTGATCCAGGCGTCATCAAGATGAAGGTACCGCTGGAAAGCTTACGTGTGCGCCAGCAACAGAAAAGCAAGCACCCAAAGCAGTGGTGCGCCGGCGAGCGTACCGCGCCGCTAGAGATTGGATGTGCGCGGCATGACGGTAGACGAGGCAGATGGTCATAGACCTGCATTTAGACGATGCCATTTTTGTCCGGGAGAACGCAGACCACCCATCATCCATGGAAAGGGAACGGGGCGCTGCGGGCTGGGGTGCAAGAGCACTTTGCGCCATCACCCGCACGTTAAATCCATGCGTATGGGCGCCTATGGAGAAGGCGACGCCGGCGTGACGGTGGTAGAACTTAAAAGAGAAAAGGACGCCGTTTATACCAGCGCCCTTTTCTTTTTTACTACAAAGGTGTTTCCTACAGCATACTGCTTGGCGCAGCGCTTGACGGCCTGTGAATACTGATCCTTTTAACAAAAATATAGTCTGTATTGTAAGTGGATACAGCGAAGATTCCGACCTGGGAGGCAGCCAATACCGCACTGAGTTTGGATAAGATACCGATCAGGGAAAAATCTAAGATACCGTCGATAGTACAGCCCCGCCAGCCATCCTCTCGGTGTAGCGTGTGCGCTGGCACCTGGTGCGTAGGGCAGACCAGAAATTTCTTCCGCCGTCCTTGCAAAAGAAGCAGTATTCGATCCAAAATTGACAAAGTAGTGCTATCCAGTTGACAAACGGAAAATTCAGGGAAGCGTCTTTAGAATTTGCATGTTCTTTTCTCCTCGTATATTATTTGGCGAATGTCTCCTGCCATATATAGAGACCCCTGCAAGGCTCATATAGGGGCTTTTGTGTTTTCTGATAGCGACAATGCCGTATGTACGCCTGTTGGATAGAATCGCAGAGCGTATAGGGAATCCCGTCTTTTGCCAACGCCCGTCCCAGCGCTTCCAGAGGCAAAGCACGGGCGTTGAGGCTGTACGCCGACAAAAGCACAGACATAAGGTGCCAGCGCTTGTAGCATAGTGGGGTATTCCTATCCCGCATCACACCAAATAAGCAGATGATTTTCTGCCTGCAGCAGCGCATCAAGCGCTTGGCAGACAGCCTGATGCATTGCAGATTGTGCCCGCCATCCAATAAGAAGAGAGGGTCGCAGAGCACCTCCAGCCTGGCCGGCCATTGACCTGGCACAGCCCTTTGCGTAAGCGCAGCTTCAGGAATTACAAAACCCCTGGCGGCGCAGGCAGCGGATGATTTCCAGTGCTATGGCCGCGTTTTTTACATTGATGGGGCCCTAGTAGGGAAAGCGCATAAGGCCCTTGCCCTTTATACATAAACCATTGCCCATCAAGCCCCTTTGCTATGGACTTCGAGCTCGGAAAATTGGGAAATGCACAGGGGATTTGGCGCTGTTTGCATACATCGTCTATCACTTGCTGCGCCTCCGACGCCTGCGGATAGCACACTGCCTGGCAGCCTTTTTTCAGGATGCCTGCTTTGTGCGCTGCAATATCGGCCAGCGAGCTCCCCTAAAAACTGCATGTGATCCAGGCCAATGCGTGTGATGGTAGCTACCAGCGGCGCAGGAATGACATTGGTGGCGTCCTCCGCGCCCCCCAAGCCTGTTTCAAGACAACAACATCACATTTCTGCTCTGCAAAGTATAAAAAGCCAATGCAGTTGTCAGCTCAAATTCCGTTGGCAGGGACTCTGCCGGCAAGCCGAGCGCCGCGATGCGGGAAGCTAGATGCATATAGGAGGAAGGAGAGATCATTTCGCCATTGCATTGGATCTGTTCCCCTTACATCACGGAGGAAAGGAGAAGTAAATAAACCGACCCGGTATCCGGCTGCCTGCAAGATAGACGCCGTCATGGCGCAGACAGATCCCTTCCCGTTGGTACCCGCCACATGAATGTACCGGTTTTGGCGCTCCGGGTGCCCCAGCCGAGACAGCAGCGCTTGCAGCCGCGCAAGGCCGGGCACACTGCCAAGATGCGCTGTGCTCTGCATAAAAGCAAAGCGCCTGTGAATAGTTGGAAAACATAGAAAACGATACCGCTTTTGGATGGGAAAAGGCAGACGAAATGCCTGCCTTTTCCATAAAAATTATGCCATGATGGCTTTCATGCGGGGCACTAGCTGCTTTAAGAGAATTGGAATTACGACGATCTCCAATGCGCTCATCACGGCGCATTGATCGCACGCGCCCAGGAGCACCAAATAGGGGCTACCGTAAAAGCACGGAGATCCAATACGAATCAACAGCAGACTGCTCAATATCTGTGTGAGCAAACTGCGCCGACGATATGTCCCATGCTCTGTTTTTTTGCAGCAGCAGACCAAACACAACGCCTACGCAGAACTGGGTAAAGGTAAAGCCGGGAAGGGGGCCAATGGGGGAATAAGATAGCGCCAAAGTCCGCCAGCGCTGCCAATACCCCAGCGCCGATCGGCCCAAAGAGGCCGGCGGACAAGACCAGAGGGATAAAGGTAAAAACCGATCTTGATATTCCAGGTTGCAATAGAGCAAAACCGGGTTAAGACGATCTCTCTCTGCTGCCAATAAAAAGACCCATCAGCGCAATGCTATGGGTGGTAAACAGCGGTGATTTGGATTTGTTCATAGCATCTCCTCCTTTCTTTTGGCCATGCGGCGAATTGCCAGCAAAATATGCTACAGCAAGAAGGAGAACCTCTACGTTGTAGCAGCGGGATGCGAAATTTGTACCGCAAGATTGCCTTTTCGTCCGCCTGACAACCCCCGTCCAGGCGGCACTTAACGCACAAATTCCTACTCTGCTCGTACCCTTATTATAAAGAAAAAATGTAGTATGATGCAATGGGCAAAACAAAAGCGCCCCTCAAAGCAGGAGCGCCGGCAAATCAACGCTTATCGGCGGGTGGTATCTCTGTTTTTTCGCCGCTCGTTAATCCAATTTTCCCGTACCAGATATACGCCGGTAAAAAAGCAGAAAAATGGCGATCAAAAGCAGAAATTCAAATTCAGGCCCGCGCAAATAACCCATGGCATCGTTGAAAAGATTGATGATATACAGCACCAAGAGCATCAAAGAACGCTGGGTCGCCGCAACTGAA